>Ga0116231_10002384_pt1 | contig 39299 bp, 29 predicted proteins | sample S1TSphgellanicum_2_FD_89695 | JGI IMG/M metagenome (GOLD analysis project Ga0116231, IMG submission 89695) | Host-associated microbial communities from peat moss isolated from Minnesota, USA - S1T2_Fd - Sphagnum magellanicum MG | ecosystem: Host-associated > Plants > Peat moss > Unclassified...
GAGTTCGGAATGGTGTGTAACCAGTGTAAGCACTATGTTCAACATATTTTTGTTCCTTAAAATTCCATTTGGACTCAAACCTGGGTACTTGAACAACATTTAATGCAAAGTGCATTTGATCTCCAACTTATAGTTTTTGGAGATTTACATGTTTCCCTGCAAAAAAAAACTCCAAGATTTGTTCGAGTATTTTGTATGTTAATGCAAATGTATTTGTGCCAAAACTATGATTTTTCTTTAGTTTTCTTTCAAGCATCCCCATGTGCATTATTGCAGGCTTTTGGATTTCAAGTTATGTTCAAGCACAGATTGTTTTCTGTATACATAAATGTGTTTGTGAAAGTGCGAGGTGCATTTGGGTATAAGAATAATGTTTTTATTGAGTCTTAATTCAAATCAAAATTTAACTTTTGAAATTTTATTGGAACCAAAATAAAGTAAGTTTACAAGAAACAGTATTTTGGGTTTTCTTCATATTTGTATGCCTAAAACGTAAACCATTCAATTAAAATTTAAAATAAATAAATGTACTAAAATTGTGTGTATAATCTAAAATAGTTGGATCAAATGTAGTGTTTAATGTTAAATCAATGATGTAGATTGTCTTAGTTTTTTTTTCCGATTTAAATTCTTTCAATTGGTAAAAGAAAGAGGTTTCTAGTTCCATGACACACATAAGAAAAAAATTACCGCAAACCTCCTAACAAGAACCAAACTTTCATATACCCAAAGAATGGGTAAAGCAAAAGGATATAACAAAGCCTCAAGGTTGCAAGAACTTTGGATAAACATATTTTAAATAATAATTCCAAATCACCAAGGAAAAACCTTTGTGTGTGTTTTATTTTCAAGGATTAGGTTAATCTTTGGTTTGTTTTTTTTCCATGATTTTTTTTTAATTTTTTGTTTTTTAGATTATTTAAAAACTCTTACTACACCATGGATAAGTGTAAGCAGAAAATATTGCAGGTTCTTTGTTTTTTTATTATGGGCATGCATCAAGTGATTGCAAAAGTGGTTGCATTGCAGTGAATAGTCATTGATTGTACAACATTGAACAACATTGAAGTATGATGTGTGTAATGTTTTTTTTCATGGAGTTTATTGATATGGCATCGAAGGGTTTGCAACATCTGAAGTTATGAGAAAGAGCAATGGGATACATGAAGAATTAATTTTTAAAGAGCTTTTTTGAAGTTAAAAAAAAAACTTAAAGAATGATATAAAAATTTATCTCGTGTTTTTACATTTTTGACAAATTCAAGTTTCATTTCTCCTCTTAGAGAGAAATGAGGTGCAATATTTCATCATTCACCCATTTTTTTTCAACTTTTTCATTCTCATTTTTTCATTTTTCATCACACTCACTTTCTTTTTTGGTGCTTTCTTCTTTGGAATGGAACTGGTTTAAAGATTTCTTGTAAATCTAAATCCTCTTCCACTTATGAAAATTGTGTTTTTTTTCATTTTTTGCCCCCACTTTTTAATGTTCTTCAATTTTGTGCAGTTTGAAAGGTTGAAAATGCACTCCTTCTAGCAACCACCTTGTGAGGATCCACAAAATTAAATATGTTAACTTTAGAATTGATAAAAAATTGAGGAAGTTGGTGTGTTTTCAACAATGTGCTCAATCCATAACATGTCTCCCATTCTTGGAGAATTTGAACAACAAAGCATAAAAAGAAACAATGGAAAAAAAAAAAAAACAAATAAATAAGCAACTTTGAACCCTAGCTTACACTTTGGTTCTCCAGACGACCATGAGCTCTCCTTTAAGCTTTTTTTGGTCAGACTAATTGATTTTCACTCCAAAATGATGCCATGTAAGCTAAATCACAATTTGATTTGTCTTGGTCCTGGACCCTCATTTAAAAGACCTTGGGACCAATTTAAGCCCTTGACCAATAAAAATGCTCGATTTCATTGGATATTGCTCTTTGGACCCTTGTCTAAAGTGGCCCTAAGTGATGATGCCCTCCTCTCACAAGCATTGAATGTGTTTCTTTTAGCACTTTGCAACAATGTGTGTCCCTACTTGGGGTGGATTGTAGTACATATAATATGGCTACATAAAAAAATGCCGGTCGAAATTGATGACTTTCGTCCAAATTTGGCTGGGGCGGCTCATATTTGGCCACAAGGCGCAAAGAACTAGGTTAGCTTCTTGGTCCCAATAGCTACCTTCCTCTGCTTCTGGCGATGTTGGCGCTTTGAGCGTTTTGAGTTCCCCACGTAACGGGCAGGTCGCTTGCTCTCCGACTGGACTCGCAACTCCTCCAACCATCCCTGCGCCTGCTTCGCTTCGTCCTTGCCAGGCTCTTCCACGTCCTCAAACTCAAGCTCTTCCTCCTGCCAAACAATGTCCTCGCCAAGCGCGTCAACATCAACATCAATGGTCGTCTCGCCGTCGAACACAGTCACCTCCTCCTCCTCCTCCTCACGTCCAGACTCATCCTTGTCGCGACGTGCCTGCCTGGCCTCAGCTAATCTCTTGAGTTGCTGCTTTCGTTTGTTAAGTCTCCCCATGGTGGCCACTACTGTCTGCGAATTGGATGTGGGTGAAGACGAAGTAATATGGGCTTGTTCATGCCTATGCACGGGCCCGCCGAAAGGAGCAAAGGCCGCGCCACTCCATAACCCTAACCCTACATCCCTTAACCCAAATTCAAAAAACTCCTCGGATTTATTTATGCTGAAATTTTTGGCCCAAATTTGGCCGCCAAACTTTTTTACAGGTCACCTTTAGGTGTCATGCACTGTAGTAATCACTTTTTTACCTACCTATCTACCTACATATAGAACTTACTTCCTACAGATTGGGTTACCAAGGGTAAACCAGAGATTAAGTCAGGTGAGGTTCATCCAGAACTGAGTCGTAACGGGTACCCACTGGGTGGTGCACTGGTGGGAGCTTGTTCACACTGGCCAACTTGATAAATCAAGTCTTCTGCAAAAACAACTTGATTCAGACACGTCATGAATTTGGACCAATAGGCGGGTGGATTTATTTGGCCTCTCGTTTGACGACCTCGGTTAATTGAACCGTGTTCAGACACGGGGGTTGACTGCTTCCCCTTCGGACCTTAGGTTTGGGCCGAAGCTCCTTCCATGCTTCTTCTTCTTCTTGCTCTTGCTAGGTTCGGGACTTAGGTCTGGGCCGAAGCTATGGCCGTCGTCGTCGTTGTTGTGCTTCATCCGCGGGCCGTGTCTCTTCGTTTGGATTCTGCAGCGTCGGTGGAGCTTCGCGGGCTCTGGCGCTGGTTCCCGGGTTGTTCTCTCTGAGGTTTGCTAGGTTTCGAGGTGCATCAAGATGCAGATATTTGTGAAGACCCTGACGGGCAAGACCATCACGCTCGAGGTGGAGAGCAGCGATACCATCGACAATGTGAAGACCAAAATCCAGGACAAGGAAAGTCTGTCTCTGATGTTCTCTCTCTCTCTCTCTCTCTCGGTGCTTCTTATCCCCCCTGGACGTGTTTCTTTTTTCCACACACGCATTCATGCACAGCTGTGGAAAACACGGGCTTCTGTGTATTTCATGGCGTTTATCTCCCGTACTGTCAATTTTTAGGGTTTTAGCACCTGATTCCCATGACAAAGTTGCTTGCAGGAATTCCCCCTGACCAGCAGCGTCTCATTTTCGCCGGCAAACAGCTCGAGGATGGACGCACTTTGGCTGACTACAATATCCAGAAAGGTGCGTCAATATCCGTGATGGTTTCGGTACTTAGTCTGCACCTCTCTGGAATTTGAAAAACAATGGCCTAGGTCGAGTTGCTAGAGGCTCGAATGAATCACAACCCAGTCCTTCGTCGCAGAGGTGCTTCCAAAGACTTGCGGTAGGATCTTGTGCTGATACAGGGCTGGGCTGGGATTCCTGCAGAGTCGACCTTGCACTTGGTATTGCGACTGCGAGGAGGAATCATTGAGCCCTCATTGATGGCTTTGGCAAGGAAATACAATCAGGAGAAGATGATTTGCCGCAAGTAAGCTCACTTGTTTACTCTTCTTTCTTTGATGGTTTCAGTCCATCTGTTTCTATGATATCCAGTTTTTGGGAAGCTAGAAGTCCTTGCAGATTGGATGCACTTCTGTATGTCACAGTAACTGTGCATGTTTTATGTTTGGGGTCAAGGATAATTAGGGGAACACGCAGGAGTTCTGTGTTTAGGTTGACAATTTGGTGCTCCGTCAATTGTGCTTTCATCAGTTTGAAGGGCAGTTTGTATCTATCATTTGTCAACAATTTGCACATCATGAGCTCTGCACTCTAAATGATTCCTGCAACACTGGTCATAGTCAGAACTACATGCCTGTAAGTTGTTTCTGAAAATTTATGAATTGTTTTGGATTCTGGTGTGAGCAGATGCTATGCTCGTCTTCACCCTCGGGCTGTAAATTGCAGGAAGAAGAAGTGTGGTCACAGTAACCAGGTTTTGGACAATATCTCTCAACATCCATTGCACATAATTTAGCTGCTGTGATTCTGGTTTTGGTTTCCATGTGCTTTAGCTGAATTTAGATCACCTTGATTTTTAAGCTGAGTCCTGGCAGCTCTTCACTGCCATTCATGATGAGGGTGATGGGTCTGCCATTTGTTAGTGTCATTGACAAGGTTATGAATGGGCTTGTTCTTGTTGTGTTACCTTTAACAGGCTGTTGTGGAGTTTTCTCTGCACTCTCCTAGACAGGCCCTGATTTTCGAAAGCCAGATTGCTGATCAGTCTAGTGTGTTTTTTCCTCAAGTTTTTGTGGCTGATTATGGCTTGCTGTGTGTTGTAATTGACAGCTGAGGCCCAAGAAGAAGATCAAGTAGACTACTTGTCACATGGTGGCTGTGGACTTTGAGTCCTGGACTTTTTGTACACGAATGGGTTCTAGCATTTTGTTCCAAGTTGGTGGTTGACAATTTCAGTATTCCTTGTGCTGCTGATGGATTAAGTCTTTAATCTAGCAATGATGATCTTTTTTAACTCATTCAGATTGCCTCTTGTATGTCATTTCCTTGACACTCTCTGGTGACTGGTTGTGGTTTTTCAGAGTTTGACCTCAAAAGATCATGTTCTTAAAGTTATTTGTCTTGGTGTTTTTCTTCTCCACCCTCCCCTCCTTTTCCCAATGTGAGTTTTTTTGTCTTTTTTCTTACCTTTTTTTCTTTCTTTTTTTCTTCAAATCTTTCTTCTTGGTTTGTTCACTATTCCTTCACATCTACGTTTCATCATGCTAGCCATCTTCACGACTTCGTGTGCAAGGAGATGATGAAGTCAGTAGGGGCATTATGGTGTCATGGTAGCTTCTCAATACCATACATATTGCTGTTGAAGCTCTCTGAACATCAAGTGACTATAATTGTTGAAACTGCTTTCTGGTTTTGGTTTTGGGTAATGTTTTCTTTGTTCTTTAGAGTTGTGGTCATGGTATTAACTAGTTCACCATGGATGAAATAGTTTTTGGTGACCATTGACAGACTATGGCTCAACACTGCACTATAATCCCAACTTCCAGAAGGCTAGAAAACATCATCTTCTTCCATCATGGTTTAGAACAACTCATGCTATACATAATCTCAAAACAAACTTTATTAAAGGAGGCTGGGGAATTAGTGAAGCGATGAAAGGAAAATCCCCCCACTTGTTTTATGTTCCAGATTGGATTGACCCCCGTGGGCATTATGTTTGTCATAAAGCCAAGGCCTTTGAAAAGTTTACTGGGATACCTAATGGGTATCCATTGTGCATCATGAGATTTTAGAAAAAAAACTGATAGTGGTTTTTAAGCCATGCAAGGCCCATGGATCAAGGTGCTTTATGGAAAATTCTAGACTCCCTTTGCTCTGGCTCCAAGATCCCTTAGTACATCCTCTAATACAACCCCTAGTATATCGGATTGTAAATGGTAATTTGGATGAAGTTCAGGCTTTTAGAAGCATGAATTGAGTTTGGACCTGTAAAATACCTTATTTGTGCACGCAACTCTTTGGATGAGATTGAACCTTTTAATAGTGCAAAACTGAGTTTAGACTTTGGACCTGTCAAGTACTTGATTTGTGCACAAATTGTATTGCTTCACTGAGTTGTCATTTGGATATCAGCCTATCTTCAAAGTAGTAGTAGTAGTAGTAATAGTGATACAGCTCATTGATCAAGTCATCAAAAGTAGCAATAGTAATGATAAGGATTCAAGTGATTCAAGTAATAGTGATAAGGCTAATTCAACCATGTGTTCGAAATAGTAGTGATAAAGCTAATTCAATCAAGTCTTCAAAGTAATAACAATACGCTAATTTGATGAAGACTTCAAAGTAGTAGTAACAATAGTAGTTGAATTGATCAATCTCATCTTAAGCACTTCTACTGCAAAGTAGTAATAATGATAGTAGTTGAATTGATGAAGCTCATCTTGAGCACTTCTACTTCAAAGTAGTAGTAACAATAGTAACAATAGTAGTTGAATTGATTGTCCTCATCTTAAGCACTTCTACTTCAAAGTAGTAGTAACCATAGTAGTTGAATTGATCGTCCTCATCTTAAGCACTTCTACTTCAAAGTAGTAGTAACCATAGTAGTTGAATTGATCGTCCTCATCTTAAGCACTTCTACAATAGAGGATTCTATAGGTAGTTTCATTTGGGTGTCTTGGATTGTACCAAAGATATGCAAGGATTTTGTTTTCTTTGGTAGGCTGTAGTTGTTGTTATTGCCTTGACAAAGAAGGATGGCAACCAACAAGGTTGGTAGTTTGGTACTAGTCCCGAAATTAATGGCATGGGTGGAAGATGTTGGGCAAACTCCATTGGCTTCAACTTGGGATGTCGAATAGTGTTGAGCTACACCTATTCGTAGGAAGAAAACACGGAGTTAGTTACACACACATTCTCTCTCTCTCTCTCTCTCTCTCTCTCTCTCATAGATGTGCTTACAAAAGGATATTGTCCAATGCCCTTTATTTATACAAAGAAAAATCAATTTTGAAGGCCCACACCATTGCAAATCTTTGGTTGGGCCAAAAAAAACTCCTCTATATACATGAAAATAATACACAATTTCACTTCAAGAAAAGGAAAAAATAAAAGGGAAGGTTAGCCAATTGGATCCAAAAGGGGTAGGAGTGAGTGTATTGGGTTTTTGTTAATAAACACAAAAATGCATGATCCCCTCAACAGTCAATAGAAGTGCATGCCCAAAGCAAAAGAGGACACAAGTACATCAAATGCACATAAATAAGTCTTTCCTTTCCCCCCCCCTTCTCTCTCTCTCTCGCTCTCTCTCTCTCTCTCTTATCCATACTAACTAGATCAAGAATTTCCTTTGCAATAGTTAATCTTTTTATGATTTGGAACAACTAAAGAATGATTTTGCATAGCATTATTAGGGTGCAATATGCTAGAAAATCAAATGTGGAGGTTTAAAATTTACATGGGTATTGGATTTTTATTTTTTTTCAAAAAAAAAAAAAAAAAATCCATTCTTAAGGATACTAGTGTAAAATAACCAAACTAACACACCCCTCAACAACTGCAATGATGATGTTCATCCAGCCCAAAAAAGAAGGAGCATTTGTGAACATTACTATGCAAGTTGTAAAGTACTGAGTTAGTTTAATGAGGGGAAATCATCCATCCATGGATTTGAGGATGGATGAAATGCAGGGGTTTTATTTTGGGGTAAAAGAAAGGGGGTGTTTTTTGTTGGGTTTTTTTGGGGGGTGGCTAGCCTAACTTACTGCAATTTAGCTAGTTACTGCGTGGTAAAAAAGTGAAAAAAAAAACACCACTCCATGGGCGCCACCACTCTCCTTCATTCCTTGCACGGCGCTCTCGTTGTTTGTTGTGTCGTCCGAGCTGCTTCTTTGCTGCTGGTGGTTGTGTGCGTTTCTTCTTGTGGCAATTGCATCCAACAACTTGTTTTTCTCAACTCTTTGGAGGGAAGATATTATTGCAGTAGTTGTAATTTCCATTCATTTTGGGATATCTCTACTTCTTCTTCTTCTTCTTCTTAATTTTGTCCTGACATCGCCGGTTTTTCTGAACTAATATTCCTCAAGAACTAAATTCCCTTTGCGACAGTCAGAAAGCTCTACAGGTACGAGCTACAACTCATTTGACAGCCGTTTCTCAATGTACATACGCTTGCGACATTTAGTGCACTGATCATCTGCTGGTGCACCATTCACTACACACTAGGTAGTAGCTAGTACTACACTTTCAATTCTATGTTGAACTCTCTTGAAATCTCCAGTTCTTTGATGTACATGCTCTCGCTTTTAAACTGTTGGTCATATGATATAAATCTCCTGGCAGTTTGCTAGCGGTGCTATTTCTGTACTCATGTCATTACTCGGATAATTTCTATGTTTTTTGTTTATGATTTTTTTTTGTTTGCTTGCACAGTGCTTTTCTGAAACTTTCGACTTCAGTTTAGATTTCACGACCTCGTAGCCTAGTTTGTCACTGAACTCTCTAGTGTATCGCATGCATGCATGTTATGCTTCATTATGACATTTTTTTGTGTATATATATTACTCTCCAGATTTTCTCGCTTAGAAAGATTTGCACATTATACGTGATGGGGCTTTGACTGCGTCAGGAAAAATCCGGAGGTAATAGTCCAATACATGTTGTGTTCGGAGAAAACACTGTGTGTGGAAGAAGCTGCTTGATATTGCTTGAAGAAGATGCTCGTTCATGGCTTTGTTGATTGCTGCACCTGAGCGACGTTTCTGTTAAGCATCTGTCTGGAGGAGGACCTCGGAGCTTTTGACGGTTATTTCCTTCTTTGTGTGGCGGCAATCAGTTGCTGCACATCGTGCGTAACGCTTTCTTTGAACCAAAAGAGTTGTTGCAGCTTCATGAGTATCACTGTCTGTGGAAAAGGTCTTGTAACCCTGTGGAGTCGAATTGCATGCAGAGTGGAGGCGACTCGGAGGCTTCATGACTTCACCCTGTGAAATTGTGGCGTAATATTGTCGAATGTTCATATCTGATTTCTCGCAGTAATCACTATTTTCTGCTTCTGAAACTGCTGAATTCCTCGCTAGCTACCGGCCGAAAGGCAGGCCGTGCTCTGTCTAAGGAGAACGTAAGCTCTATTAGAATCACTGTCTTCGGTTCTGCTAGTGCAAAGCTTCGGAGAAGTTGGCGAAGAGACTCTTGCAGCTTTATTATATACCGAACAAGCCTCTGAAAGTCTGCTGCAATTTCTTGATAGAACAACAGCTTGTGTTGCTCAGAAAATTGTACAAAGGGCACCGATCAAGCAGTTTCAGGAGGAGTGTCAACTTGCAGGAGAGAATGAAGCTTGAAAGTGCACGTCATGGAGATGAGAGCCTCGCACGGGCAGAGAATGGAGGTGCAGGTGCCGCTCAGCAGTACAACAAAAGAAACATGAATGGAGATCATCACGACCCTACTCTGATTAATCATCCTACCTACTTCAAGTTGGACGACGATGGCAAAAGCAGACGCAGAGGCAAAGTTCACATATGCTCTTGCTCTTTGTTCAGATCTCCTCTAAACAAGAGTCACGAGGCCCTAAAAATGCTTCATCATTGCAGCAGCTGTTTCTTTACTTGTTCTGCTTCCTCATTCTGCTGCTGCTTCTACTTCTTCTTTTTCATCTTCTTCTGTTTTGCAGCTTCAAGAAAATGAGATTTGTCCTCTACTATGTAGTTTCTCTTTTGCTCTAAGTTTTGTATAAGCAATCTTACAAGAAACAATAGGTAGCCGTTGTTTCTGCGGCTTCTTGATCATCGTCTCCACCAGCATGCATGGTTTTGAGATGATTTTGTCGTCATATTTTTTTAGGAACAAGACTAATTCAAGATGATCTAGAGTTTGTTTCTTCTGAACGCTCAATTTTCTTCGTTACCTTTGCAACAATATCGTTCACTATGTTTTCAAGAAACAGTTCGTGATGGCAGTTTTCTTCTTCCTCTACAAATGCTCAATCAGAAACAAGGGAAAGAACTGAATCCTCCTAGAAGACTAGTGCAGCAGAACAACAGCTGCTGATAGTTCAGATCAAAATTTGATGAAAATAATCTGAGAACGAAGCTGCAGCTGCAGACGAGTCTCTGATGAGGAGAGTCGTCTAATATCCTGGTGTGGTGCTGCTGTGCAGGGACCGTCTGGACAGCATCAGCACATGTGATAACAGCAGTGATAGGATCAGGGGTGTTGTCTCTGGCCTGGAGTGTGGCACAGATGGGCTGGGTAGTGGGTCCCATTGTGCTGCTCCTCTTTGCCCTGGTCACATACTACACCGCCCTGCTGCTCACAGATTGCTACAGAAGCCCTGATCCTGTCTCTGGCAAGAGAAACTACACCTACATGGATGCTGTGAAAGCAAACTTGGGTAAGTATTACATCAAGCACTTCTCATTCAACCACTACAGATAAATTAGGTTTGAAGAAGAAGAAGATGCTAGTCGAAGCTCTGTCCTGCTCAGAACAAAGAGCATCTTCCCCAGAACTATGATGTGCAATCAGATCAGCAAATTGTTGAATCGAACTGCACAGCTAAGAAGAGGTCTCAAGCAGTTTATAGCCTTGAAATAAGCAGTCAAGAAAGATTTCTTACTATTCCATTTGTTCTTGGAAAGCCCCATGATCGAAAGAAGAAGATGTCAAGGATTATGTTGTATGCTCCCAGTTGCTTTATTTGCTTTATGTGTATGTGTAAAGAACTTTGTGAGTTTCTCTATTTTATGTTGGTGCAGGACCAAAGCAAGTGGTTATCTGTGGGCTAGTGCAGTACACCAATCTGTTGGGGACTGCAATTGGATATACCATCACTGCTACAACAAGCATGGTGTAATGCCCCTTCTTTCATTTTGTCTTTCTGTTTGTAATTTCAGGATTTGTTGGCTTCACCATGCAGTAGTTGTCAACAGGGCTATGTAGTTCTTTACAAAAGTCACAAGCAGTCCATGTGATGTCTGGCAACATTCCAGGAAAATCACAGATGCCAAACTATTGTGTAATCATTTGAAGAAGACCCTTCATTGATTTCTTTGCGGCACTTTCCTGAGCAAGAATATGGACTCGTCTTTAAGATAGGCTGTCATGATGCATTTTGCAAGGAAGTTGAAACTGCCACTATCCCTCAGTTGTTGGGGGTCATCAGGAAAGATTTAAATTGTAGTACTAATTTTAAAAATATGTCAGTCAAATATCTTTTATGTACACTCTAGAGGTAAAAAATGATACAAGAAAAAGTTATATGCGCTGATAGGAACAGGAACACCTTCTCTGCATATTTCCTTTTCTGAAGATGGACTTGCAGGGCTGTATTTTATGTATTCCACTGTTCCTCAAGAAATTCACACCACTTTTTGCTTGTGTGTACAGAGCTATAAAGAGATCCGACTGCTTTCATGCAGATGGAGATAGTGCACCATGTCATGTATCCAACATCATATACATGGTTTTCTTTGGCATAGTACAGGTCATTTTGTCGCAGATCCCTGACTTTGATCGAATCTGGTGGCTCTCAATAGTTGCTGCAATTATGTCATTCTCATATTCAACCATTGGCCTTGGCCTTGGTTTAGGGAAAGCTTCAGGTATGGAGACACACCCATCACCACAATTACATATATGTATGGATCCATTTGTGTCCCATGTTTCTTCTTTGATGCGGTTTGTCAGCTGTGTTTGAATGTCTTCATTGAGATGCCTTTGTGTCTGCCTATCTCTACACCTGTAGAAATAGAGAATTCAAGACATTTGACTACTGGCATGCATTTAGAACATACAGTTGTTGGACACTAATACAATTTACGTTGCAGAAGGAGATCATCCTCATGGCACTTTGACTGGGGTAGAAATTGGTGACCCCAGTATTGGCTTTGCAACAAAAGCTCAAAAGATCTGGGATGTTTGCAATGCACTTGGCAACATAGCATTTGCATACTCATTCTCCATGATCCTTATTGAAATCCAGGTATGGTGCAGAATTCTCCCAAAACCACTTTATTTGTCCTCTCAGACCACATAGATATACACTTTTTAGGTCTTCATTTCTATTGTGAAAAGATAACAACAGATCTGTTTCAAGTGTTGAGCAGGACACATTGAAAGCTCCACCCGCTGAGAACAAAACTATGAAGAGAGCAACTCTTATTGGGATACTCACCACCACCATATTCTACATGTCTGTGGGCTGTGTGGGCTATGCTGCTTTTGGGGATGGGGCCCCTGGCAATCTCCTTACAGGCTTTGGATTCTACAATCCATATTGGCTTGTTGACTTTGCCAACGCTTGCATTGTTGTCCATCTTGTTGGAGCTTATCAGGTACACGCACTTTGTCTCTCAATGTTTCTCATCCAGTTTGTTGACTTTTTCTTTTGCTGCAGCACTCTAAATTTAGTTCTATCACAAAAACACAATACTTTGTCATCTAACACTACATTTGCAATTCAGTTTAGCAATGTGGGGGGTATTGTACAGGTCTACACCCAACCACTGTTTGCATTCGTCGAACACACAATGTCCCGCAAGTTCCCCAAGAGTGACTTCATCCACAAAGAGCTCGAGATGAAGCTCCCATGGGGGGCACCTTTACATATCAACCTGTTCCGTCTGGTCTGGCGCACGGCATTTGTAGCATTCACCACAGTTGTGTCCCTTGTGATTCCCTTCTTCAACGACGTACTAGGGCTAATTGGAGCTTTCTCATTTTGGCCTCTCACAGTCTACTTCCCAATTCAAATGTACATAGTGCAACAGAGCATACACAAATGGAGCTCAACATGGCTCGCACTCCATACCTTAAGTGTCGTTTGCTTCTTTGTATCATTAGCTGCAGCAGTGGGATCTATTGCTGGAATTCTCACCGATCTCAAACATTACACTCCATTTAAATCCTAGATCAGACTCAACTGAAGCATTGGGGTGGGGGGGGATCCATGATTCTCCACAGTTTTTTGCTGCTATTACTTTGTGGAAAGAAGGACGGTGCCATGATATATTATTTATTTGAGGCCTCTTTGGGTTGGTCACAAAAGGCCTGTTTCTAACACCTGTGTCTAAATTTCATACATATATGTATATATAAACAGAAATAGACATGAGAGAATAGCTTTTTGGTACTGATCTAAAATGCACAACTCCCGGTCACCTATAATTTACCAACAACCCAAGAAAACAGCTACGGATTGTATCTTGACTGTCAAGAATGAACTAAAATTCGTACCCTTGAACTCCAATCTTCTTGTATTGTTGAGCATTTCAGGTACAAGTCATTGTGCCCGGTGAGGCGCATGTGAGGAATTCAGGCAAGCCTAGTAGGACAAGCCAAAAATCTCTACATGGTCACCATGGCTAGGCTTGCCCAAATTCAAGCAAAACAGGCACCTCACCAGGCACCATGGCTAGGCTTGCCCAATGAGGCAAAACAGGCACCTCACCAGGCACCATGGCCTGTACCAAGCACATTCCATAACATAATGGTTTTCATCATTTGCATAATGGGCATGTGGATTCTGAACAAATGGTTAGGTCAGGTAGACCCAAGAAGACCTATCAATTATGCCTTCTCTTCTATACCAGAATTGGCCACCGCTGCTTGTTTCTAACTAGCAAGGTACACATGCACACACACACACATTACACCTTGGTTGGAAATTGCAAAACCTCGCTTGCTTTTGAAAACCTCCACACACAAGACTTTCTTGCTTGTACCAAAAACCTCTAGCAACAACCTTCATACATGATGCCCAATATTTGAAAGCTAGAATGTTTATAAATGGACTTTGCAATGTTAGATTTTTTGCACTTTTATAGATTGGAATGTGACTTATTTCAAATGGTTTTTTTTAATTTTATGAAAATGGATTCATTCGTATGCTTCTTACATAATTTATTGTGATATAAAAAGTGGATTTATTTGAAACCAAAATATTTACATCAAATGAGGGACTTTCAAATGCAAACTAGTGTCATAATCCTTATAAAAAAAAGAAATGGACTCATTGTAATCATGGTTTGTAATAAAATAACAACATTTTCTCTTCAAGAATCATAATATGTTTTACAATTCAAAATGAGGTCTTTTAATTCATATGAATTTTTTAATAAAGTCAAAAATCAACCAAAATGGCAAAGTTTTTTATGTCATGATTTTTTGAAATTAAATTTTTTTTGCAATGATTGTAACTTAGGTTATACTATATGGTCACCATCCATTATTTTTCTATATATATATAACAAATTTCACAACTTTTATATTTTTGAACTAGAAATATATATTATAAAAAATACTAGTAAAGATTTTTAAAAATTGTGAAAATTGATCCACCCTAGCTTGTAAACCACCTTGCCTTTCCTTCATAATTGAGGTGCAACTCATTTGGGATATGCAATATCTTCATTTTGTTACAAACCTTAATTATTTGTGAAAGAACAAATGCAATACTCTTTGCAAATGCATATTCCATTTCCTTTTTTTGTACATTACTTGCATAGAATTAAAGATGATGGCTATGGAAATGGAGTCGGATCAATGAAGATAGGAAGAGAAAAAGAAAATGAAACAAGCAAATGGTAGGCATGAGAAGAGAAAGGTCTATACGTAGGTAGGAAATAAGAGAGATTTAAGTAAGTAGGAATGAAAGTCCTTTACATTGTGGTCTTGCATACTAAATTGCTCTGAGCTCCCCTCATGTTACTCTGCTTTGAAGTTCAATTTTTATTTATTTTTTAGCCAATGCAAGTCTAGTAGTCTTAGAACTCTAGGTTTTGTTGCAAACTCCCCCCGTGTCATTCCCATTGTTTACATTTTGTCACGTGTAAGTGGTTGTGTCATGGTTATTTTGCAACTCCAAGCATTGTTATGAGCTTCATTACTAACTTATTTCAAGTGAGTTCCATCCCTTAATCATCTTGCATACTCCATCATTGTCTTACATAATAATAGACTTGTTATTTTAAAAATCACAATCATCGCTCACAATGAGAACATAATGCCTTCACTTTCAATGGTTGATAAGAACGGGAGGTGCAATATCATCAATTTTTTGCAAATTGTGATATATCATGAGAATGAAAAGTGCAATACCCCAATTTGTTATAAACCTTCATTTTTTGTTGGGAGAATGAACACAAAACCCATTCCATTGCATATTCCATTTCCATTTTCTATGTTGTCTCTCCATAAAACACGTGAAAGTTTTATTTTGGTTCACAAATGGTGTTTTTTATTAGGATGGACGTGAAAAAAAAACTTCATGTTAAGTTTTGGGTGAGGGTAATTGGACTCAAAATGCTTTGAAAACAACCTCAATTTGCAAAATGAAGAACTTTTTTCCTATCTCTTTGCTTCATGTTCATACATTTGAAAGCGCCCAAAACACGTGTGTTAATATAAGCATAAAGAAACCAAGGACAAAACTTGATTAGGAGATGCAATACTTGCAATTTTTACACCATTTATATTGTTTTATATTGTCACATATGTGAATGAAATTTATACCTTAAAATGTAATATAAATAAGTATCTAAAATACACTTACACGAGTTTTACATTCTAAACCATATACATGCACAACATTGGTTTGAACCTAGGTTTTGACTAGATACCCAAAGGGTATTTATATATGGCAAAGCAATACATATAGACAAAAATGATGTAAGTCAATGAGAGTTATGACCCGTGTTGGCCAGGTCCAAGTGTTTAGCCCAGGTTCGGGGCTAGATTCACGTACCTAGTTCAATAGGTCTTAGTGAGGAAAGACTCACCACAAGACCTAGCCCGACAAGTCTAGGTGTGGGAAGACCTAGACTCAGCCAAATAGGTTACAAGGTGTTTATGCTCAAAGCTGAGTCTTAGATGTACATATAGTGTACCTAAAGAATAAGGAGTTTTCAACTCCCAATCTTTGTTCTGGTAAGTAATGTCCTTGCCAATAAATTAGCACAATAGCTTGTGCATACAGTATGCACTTTCCAATGTTATTTAATGTGTGTTTTTCGTGTCTTCCACTCACCCACTATTCAACTGTAATTGATTTGGTCTAAAGATGGCAAAAGGGTTTCTATGTTCACCTCACGATTTCTCAACCCACTATGCAAAAACCCACACATTTGCAAGTGTAAAGAGTTAAGGTGATTGGAGATGCGTCAAAACATTTTTGCACTTGTACAAAACCAGTTTTTGAAGTAAGGTGATTCACATTTGTGAGTTTAGTGGGTGTCTCCAGATCTGGATGTGTTGGGAGCCGGGAAGGGGAGGCACTGGAATAGGGGAAAGTCTACTAAAATAGTGGGACTAATGTCTCAACATTTTAGAGAAACTGAACAAAGCACTCAACTAGCACACTCTCACAGTCAACTGTGCTGAATTGTGTTTGGCAATGCAAATCAAACCAAACCTTGGTCCAATTGTCCAAGTCTGCACAAGTTTTAGTCATAGAAAAAAAGATCACTAGCAATTAGCACAGCAACATCTGCCACCATATGAGAAGTTTCATTTCTGTTCATTTGCTTGCTCAAAACTTCCAACTTGACAAGAAAGAAAACCATTCAAGGTCCTCTCATCTTTATCCATCTAATTTCAAACTGGCAACTCTACAATGGAGTGTTGCAGGGGGTCCCCTGAGTGTTAACCTCTCTATCCATCTAATTTCCTTGATACAGTTGCTTTTCCATGCATACAAATTTCTTGTACGTACAATCTCATACAAAGTCTAACTTCTTTTGAAGTCTCACTCCAAGAATTGCAGACTAAAGCAGGCTTGATAAATATATTATAACCCATTCGAACAAGGAAGTGGATATGACAGAGCAGATGCTTGGATTCAAGCGAACATAGGTTTTCTGTGATGTTAGGTTTTCGAGCAGCCATCATCACTGACCTTGGGTTGGTCAATTTTGATATGTTCAACAACATGAATACATGACTGCTGAGGACTAAAAAACATTTTCAGGTTATACAACATACCTCTCATTTCATCAAGTGGAAAGCTGTCCCTCATAGAGTTGAAAGCGCCCAAAAAGCTAAACTCCTGCAAACTTCAACCACAGTTAGGAAAACAAAGGACGGGTTGACTTGGCTTGTTTCCACAGTTGAAATCTTCTTGCAAATCCATATTTCCGTGAAATCACATTGCAATAAAACAGCCATAAATAGTTCCAACCAACCTTTGTGGAATGTAGGCCATTAATGATCCAGAAAAACAGCCACCATATTATTGTGTCCTAACTAGTCAAATTTCTTTCATGAACAATATTCTGACCAAACCATTGAACCAAATGAATACAGTCTAAGTAAACTCACCCAAGAGATTTCTAAATTGGCAAGAGGGATGAAGTAGATGGGTGTTAAAGTTTGTAAAAAAATTCTATAAGATCCACTGCTTACTGATGATAGCCCTGTCATCCTTTTGAAAGTTGAATGTACTAACTGCTTCACCGGAACATTTCCAGGCCTGAATTTGATGTCACAGGTTTGCAGCAAGAAGACTGGAAAATAGTCTTCATTCCTTGACATTGAGGAGGTGTCTTGCTCTTGCATCTTGCTCAAGGGAATATTACTATCCTCATCTTCTTACACAAAAAGATGCTGGTGAAAGATTGAGTCAACACCATTCGTCTTTTTCAAAGTGACAACAAATCAAAAGATCCATGTGTTTCTGCAGCATAAGAGGATCTGTAACCTGATCTAGCACCAGACTTATATTGCAGTTGCTCGGTTTCTTGAGGTTGCCTCTTGGAGGTATACATGCCCTTTGATTTTTCTCCCAGACCCTGGCCCCTTTCTTGTGACCACCGAGCCCGTTGATCCTGGTATACAGGTGACATGCGAAATCTTAGTTAACACAAGGATATCAAAAATGAATTTGATAATCTAATGTCTATTTGTATCTTTGGAAAACAGTAACAGTTCATTCATAGGTAATGTTAGCCACACAACAGGAGTTGATGTTCTAGACATTTGCCAAATCTTGGTCCACTGCAGAATGCCAATATGACATCACTCTAGAATCAGCATGTAGAGCCTGTGAGCCAGATTGCACTCTGGATGGGCAGCAACGACTACAATGGATCCGTGATGGAACTCCAAAAACCCTAAACCCTAAACCCTAACTCCCCAGCAAACATAATGTGTGTCGAGGGGGCCATTGCAAACACTACTAGGACTCACCATCTCAGTACAGAATGTCATTATGTTTGTTAGAGAGATACAGATGTTTATGGGTATAATTCATAAACTGCATAATTTGGAGTAGGAAGGATTAAGGTGGGGTGAGACTAGAGAAGCTCATACAGGTTGCCTTCACTGGAGGAATTCTCGCAAGCTATTACTCTGTGCTTCTTTGGCCTTCTGGCTGCAAAAATTTGTTTACAATGCTGCTTGCATCCTTAATGTCCCAAAATGCAAAATGGGTCAATCAGTCCCACAGCATATTCAATGTGGTTTAGAACCATTTGGTGAACCTGCAACTTAGAGAAAAAGTTGTAGAATATAGACTTTCCTGTGATCAGGAGTGCTTAGTGATTTGTATATGCAGGCCTACCTGTGATCCACAAAAAGGAAGTTTGCAAATGCAGAGGCGATGCTGCTCAAATGCTGCTGTAAGTGGCCCTCTCACAGTAACAACCAAGACCACTACTTTGCCATTTTGGTCATCTCTCCACCAGCTTGGCTGCCCATCCATTGAAGCTTCTGAGTTAGTATACTGGGTGAAAGGGCGCAGGCCAGAATGCTGTATCCTGATGGATACACTCTCCTGGGGTCCAATCATACCAGCTGCAGGTCTCACCTATACACGCATCACAGTCCAACAAGAAGAAATCAAACACTGTGGAAGCTTAGACCAATGGGTTTTAGGGTCTAGGGTTTAGGGTTTATTCTTGTCTCCCTACCACTGTGTCCATTGGATGAACAAATGCTTGAAGTAGAAATAAGCAATGTGTGTACAGGAACCTCTGTCACAATCAGCAGCCTGTATGCTCACTAGGACCTGCCAACCTTCGTGGAAACCTTAAGAATCCCTAAACCCTAAACCTGGGCTCAAGACCACATGCAGGAATTTGAGGCATACCTGAAGCCACCGGGGGAAGCCATAGCCACCTCTGTGGGATGGGCCCTTGGGAGAGCTGGTGTGAGTCCCACAAGGGCAACCCTGACCACTTGGCTCTCCTTCACAGTGCACTGTGAATGTTGCAATGGCTGCCTGGCTTTCATTGCTAACTTCTAGTACAGAAGATGAATTCTCCTCCAGAACAATTTTATTTGTGTTGACAATAGTATGTGGAACAATGTTACAGCGCTCCAGACACGCTCGAACTCCAGCATTGTTGTGCATGATGTCTCCAAATTGTCGCCGCCGAGCAGCTTCATCAACCACTGCTAGGTCTACATTAAAAAGGCATCGCACTGGCTTGTGGTCACTATCCGTCACCTCCATGCAAGCCTCATACCTGTAAATTCCAGACGTGTGATTCTTGTGAATCAGTCTATTGTAATGTAGAACAATGAATATATTCATAACTCATGAGTCCTGAATGGTCTAGATTTTCAAAGCGTAAAGACAATCTGAAACTACATTCAGAGGTGACCCAAATGCATTTTTCATATCAAAACTTTGCTAACAATGATGTTACAGAACTTTAGAATTGCTTATACGCTTTGGCTGCTTTATTAGGAGAGGTATTATTTTTGTGACTACATACGCAGCAACAGAGACTTTGGCAGGGTGCGAGAGCTTGCTGGCTTGAACCACACCATTCCCGTCAAAGCTGTCCCGGAAAACTACCCGGTCACAGTATGCAGGTACTCTCTTCTTCTCACTTGTATCGTATGCTGCAAACCACCACAGTCACTAAGAGACACGTTATTGAGCATCATACAAAGGACTTGGCAAATATTTTTGCAATGAAACGACAGCCTCTTCAACAAAAAAAAGTCTCACCCTCAGTGATAAAATACCTTGGCTCCCATGGTCAAACTTGTAGGTGGGTGCAAACCCCACAAAGCCCTCCCGCATGCCATGGAAGGTACGCCCAGAACTCATCTCATTTCTCAACTGGTCCTTTAAAAGCAGCACATCATAGCGCTTCTTCTCAATCAATGACAAGGCCTGTTCATATGATACATCAATCCTGTAGTTGAAGTCACCAAACCAAAGCAGGATGTCCGCGTCTGAGAGGTCAGGAGAGGTTGCCTCCTCTGTGCCCTCAGCTTCCTGCACCACCAGATGCTCAATTCCTTAGTACCCATCTCCATTCTTCAAATGAACTTAGCATCCACTCATGGTTCTGCACAGCACTTAGAAACCCTTACTCCTTGACTTGCCTTGCTAACCACCACAGTGAGTCATTAGTTTTTGCCTTAACAATTCAGAGAGATTTGATTGTAGGTTTAGGGTTTAGGGTTTATTGACTTAACAATTCAGAGAGATTTTATTGTGGGTTTAGGGTTTAGGGTTTAATGACTCACCTTAACAATTCAGAGGGATTTGATTGTAGGTTTAGGGTTTGGGGTTTATCAACACACTGACCTGCCAATCAAACACTGGGAAATTTTCTGGCTCTGTCATTTACTTACCATATATAGGTCCCCTTCGATGAAGCTTTCTTGAAATTCACTGCCATTAGAGCTCCTAGGATTGCTGCCTCGCAGAATGTTTTGAACTGCTGTTGATACCCCTGCTCCACCATCCAAGAAATTCCATTCAAGAAAGGATTTGGATCAGATTTGAGACAGGTTTATGCTTAGAACCTACACATCAATAAAATAATATTATGAGGATGGAAAACTTCCAATTATGCATCAATTTCTTATTAGATGATTACGCATGAAACCCCAACTCCACATATGATGGAGAGTTAATTATACCTGCAGCAGCACTTGTGACTGCACCAGGCTTGTATCCAAATGTCATGTTATTGTATACATAATCAAAGTCAGAATTCCGACTAGTAACTTTCCCCTGATGTGCAGCAAAGTGGCTATTCAGCACACAAATGGTGCGCCTGAAGATCATCATTCTTACACCAACTGCTCCCTGAACACCTCCACTACCTTAAGTCAGCTATACAGCAACATCACCCTCTATTTACTTACATTGCTTCCTTCTTTGCTAAATGCAATTCATAATGCTTCCTCGTAATCAGCTAGGCACTCTGAAGATACAAAAGTTTGAAGGTTGAGGCATGAACGAAAAAAGACTTGTATGTAAAGCAACCATCAAAGTACCCTTCCAGAAGAGGTATAGAGTACTTTTGACAACTTACTTTGTTGCCGAAAGTACGCCCAAATCCACATGCAACTGCTCCTGCATCCACATCTCCTACATGAGGCCGAAGATGTTTCCTGACCCTGCACCAGCAGTGATGATTTGTGATCCATCGTACGATACACTAGTACTAGTTACAAGGGCTCATACCAAGGCATGTGTATGTAGAAGTCTGTCAGTATATATACACTTCTTGATTCTCTACAAAGTTAGAAGTATGATGATTTGGTGTTGCAGAATTAAGATTTGAAGCATGTGTAAAGGTATCCCAGTCCAAGGTGGAAACCCATGATTCGGATGCAGACATGAACTTACCAGGCTCCAATGAGGAGTCCAGCCAACTGGCGTGAACCAACACGCTCAAACTCTTTGCCATCTCCAATTGCAGCCCCAATGCTATCTAGCCACCACTGGCCATTTGCACTGCCTCTGTTGACAAATTCACCTCCAACCTGCAAAAATCAAAAGTGTTCAGTCTGCAAAGACATAATTTGGAAAAGAATCAAAAGGGTCCTGAGAAAAGTAGCAAAATACATATAAACAAGTTGGTTCAGCATGTACCCAGAGATGCAAGAGCAATCACCAAACCACAGTCACCTGCGCAGCATCATATGTGCATATCTCAAGAGGAGGAGCAAAGTGAGAGATGAGGTGCTAAACTGGATTGTTCTATTTCCAAACACAAACGCACAAGTTGGGACTCACAGTCTCCTTCACAGCCGCCATCCCAAGTGCACCAGCTCCCATCTCCATCTCTTGCAAACCTACAAACATCAAACCAGCATGTTTTGCTGGGCCTGCCAGCCATGCTTGAAGAGATTGCATTGAAGCCTTTCCTTGGGCCACATTCCAAGTACCGGCAAACACCCTGAGATCAAGGTCAAAAAAATCATGAGTAAGGGAGCAATGCTCCACCTAAATCTGGGGCAGTGCCAATTGTAACATTTTGTATCATCAATTTGCAAAATGTGAAAATGATTTTCTGGGCTCTTGAGGAGAATTGCTTTGTATCTTTGAACCCTAAACCCTAAAACCCTACCCTTTAGATCTGGCCCACTATATGATTTTATGGGCTCTTGAGGAGATTTGCCTAAACCCTAAACACTAAACACTAAACCCTTTCAATCTGGCTCACTACTGAGAACAGTTTGGATAGTGAACAATTTCCAGTGATTTACTACTGTACCTGAGTTGCCGCTGCTGAGTAAATGTGCTAGTCCTTGATGACAGCTCTGTCTGGAGAAGTGAATCAAGAGGGCTGAGGGATGCTACATGCCAGCCACGGATGCCTCCATTTGCAGCAAGTGTGAATACATAGCTTCCACCCCTTTCCATCTGGAGCACTGGTGTTTGATGCCCACCCCATGAACCGAGCAGCTTGCCGGTTTTACTAGACAACACCTGCAAGTTTCATACAGAACCTGAATTACAACTATCTTACACTAAAAGGGTTACAAATCCTTATTCAAGCAAGAAATTCAGAAGACAAAACCGAGGTAACAACACATCACATACCTGAACTTTACCATTAGTGCACCCTGCCCACAGACGACTCCCAACCACAAGCAAGCACTTCACTGGAGCTGCCACCACTGGCACCTCTTGCAAGCGATCACCTTCTTGATTCCACTGCACAAGTGTTGCACCTCCTACTGCACCCCAAACTGTTCCATCTGTTGAGGCCACCAGTGCTTCAAGCTTTCTAGATTCCTCTGAGATAAACCCAGATCTGTCAGCTGCTCGACGAATTGCATCAGCTGCCCCTGAGAAAACACTTTTAGATAGTTGAAACCAGCCTCCAAAACCACTCTCTCTCCTTGATGCCCTCTCGTCTGTTGGTATTTCAGTCCCCTGTGGAAGACCCAGGTTTGGTACAATGGGCTCAGAATACACACTAGCTCCAAACACCCTCATTGCTTCCCTTGTCCGTGCATCCCTGCCAACAACACAAACAGTGAAAGAGTTTGATGAATCCAACTTGTTTCCAGATGTTCACATGACGGTGAAACACTTACTGTGATTTCAGAATACATGAAAGGTGGCAGAAATAGAAGCCCAGATCAAATCACATCCCAGAACAGAAAGATGGGTATAAAGTAGGAAGAGAAAGGAAAGCAAAGCTGACACAACAGAAAGAACCAAAATATAAACCATGTTGCAACGTCATTCTGAGATGACCTTTGTAACTGAGCACACAGCAAAAAGGCACATACCAGAGAGTAATGTAGAGAATCCCTCCAGCCCACATGCGGCCAGCTGAGTGCTCGGCCACCAGAAAGTAGAGTTCAGTCTGTGAAGGGTTGTTTCCAGTTATCAGTCCACGCAGTGGCACACACAATCTTGTGAAGAAAAGAGCTGCTATCATTTCATCTTCCTGCCCATGGACTAAGCCACCAGATGTTGCCTCACAAGGCCACACATTTATCAACCCACTTTCTGATCCTACCCAGAGCTCACCTGCCCACACAAAACATCAAGATTTACATCCAACATCCTTACATTTGCACATGAGGAAGAACAATGATCAAAGACCTGTGAGAATGGTTTAAGTGCAGAACGCTTCTTCCATCCTACCATATGAAGAGACTGCAATGGCAGTCACTGGACTCTGATGTGCCTCCCACATGAGAATTGGGACAGTGGTGGTCATGGGTTTTTCAGTCTCAACTTGCATAGGCCAACCTTGCACCTTCCCATCTCTATGACCACTCCACACAATGTGGTTGGCTGCATCCATAGCCAAGCATGAAATAGGCTCCCCATGAACAGGAAGCACATGATAAGCAGCGGCATCTTCATCTCCAGTCAAATTGTCAACAGCTGCACTACATTCTCTGGTTGCACTTTCAATATCCCAGACCTGGAGGTGAGTGTCGGATGCAGCCCATACTGAAGTCTCCGTGCACACAATAGCTTTAGTTGACAGATTTGTGTCCTTCAGAGGGTGAGGGCGGAGCTCCAATGGAACAGGGTGTCCTGCATGGACGTATCCCCTCAATGGTGCTTTGTAAACTCCCTTTCCTCCCCCAGCTGCAAAGAAATCATTGCTCCGTCTCACATTCATCGAAACCTTGATGGGCCCAGGCTCAACCAACCCAGAAGGATTTGAAGTTGTTGATGGAGGTAAATTTTCTGGGTCAACAACACCCCCCCTGTTTGTGATCCAAGAAGCTTTTGCTCTCTCACCAGGCTTGTTCTCAGTGAATGTGACTGCTGACGCAAGCTTGGCAGACACCACTGCAGCTCCTGGATACGGTGTGATCCCAACAGTTTTGTCTGCCTCCACCTCACAACAGCTGGCTCGCTCTCCAGTTTTGCAAGAGCTGGTGGTATTTTCAAGGGCATTGACAGCAGCAGCCCTTTCTTGTGTCACTTGCCCTGCTTGCATGAAGGTTGCACCTTCAGCACTGGAAAGAGAAACAACAGTGAAAGCTTCTGCAACTGGCAATTCCTCAAAGAGTGAGCCTACTGGTTTCACAACTGGCTTGGAGCTCTCTGGTGGTGTAGAGAAGGGGTGTTCGATCCAAGATGCACGAGAATGTGTTTGTCCCGCATTGAAAGGCTCAAACGCACCATCATCTACAGAATGTTGTCTTGAGAAAACATCTGTGTTTTGGGAAGACCCAAGAAGGGTGTTCAAAGGTGAGGAGAAACTTCGGCCCAGACCCTCAAATGAACCAGTCAACAAATCCATACCATCAAACCCTGCCTGATTCTCAATGGTGGCTGCTTGAATTCCCATTGTGGGAGGAATTTCTCGAAGGCCTTCCCTGAAAGATGGCCCTCCAAAAAGCAGATCTTCTTCAGACACAAGTGTTTCAGAAGAAGCAATGTTCAAAAGACTGTAATGATGGTTCTCACCCCAGTTGAAGGGATCTGAAGCTTGACCAGTGTCTGCCACAAAGGAAGAGGCAAACACGTCTTCTTCATCATCTCCAAAATCAATCAAGGGCCCAATGGATGATGGGATGTGATCAGAGGCCTGACTTTGCTGGGGTGCATGTCCTTGCTTGTTGGTAATCATCATTCCACCTTCTAAACACCGTCGTCAACAGCATAAAATTTCCCTACTAGATGACGACTTTCAAAGAACCAATCTGTGCATCATCAACAACAGGAATCAATCTTCTCAGAAGGTGATAGAGAGAAAGTGTGACAACTAGCTCAATGACATCAGATCAGGACTTAGAGCAGATCCAGGAGTGCTCTGTATGTGAACCTGCAAAGATATTTCTCACATCCAAGTTTCAGTTATTACTAACTTTTTTCTAACCCCACCCATAAAACTAAAATGGGGACTGCAAATAGGTGGTAGACTACTAATAGCAACCCACCTGGACCAATCAAACTATCTAGCCAATCAGAGACAGGGAGCATTCAATAAAATATGATCTAACTGTATTTATTAGACTCTTCCAGGACTCCTCCAGTGCCCTGGAAGATGTGCATTTTTCCAGGTTCACAGGAGTCTTCCATTGAATGAATCCACTGGATATGACTGCTGCACCTCATCCAAGATTTCCAGTGCAAGGCCACATACTGAGCACCAGTGGAAATGCTCTTACACAGGAAGGAAGAAGGGGATCACAAATTGAATACCAGTATTATTATTATTATTAGATTTGTAATCCTTTCCAAAATTCTGGAACAAAGTCTGTAGATTTCCAATGGGGAAGAGCTTGCAACTATGTCCATGCAATGTCAAAGTGATTTGTACAACCAGGTGTACATGGCCTTTTTATTGCTCCTGTAGCCCTGGAAATGCAACTGTCACAACTCTTCGGGAAAATAGAAAAATGGATTCTCAAAGGATCACGAATGACAACAACCCCACATGCTGAAAAAAGCACTTGCAGACCTCCAAAATGAGGTTGTCAGAGAGCAATTTTTTTCTGCTCCAGTCCTCAAAGTACTGGATGCATGTCTGTTTTGAAAACAAAGGGAAGAACAGAAAGGATTCTTGAAGGATTTGAGTGTCATTTCTTCTAGATAACCCATGGACCAAAACCCTAAATCATGTGGTACCTCATCGCTGAATCATCATCATCATCATCATCATGATGAAGATTAGTACTACGTGAACCAAACAAACCACAAAAGAGAAAATGGGTAGTCGTCAATTTTGATCCATTTGTTGCAATGAAACCAAAGGAAAAAAGCTTCTTCAATCAAGCACAGTACCATGAAGCTTTCACGAAAAGGGTTCTAAGAAAAAATTATTAGAATAAACCAAAAAAAAATTTAACTCGAGATCCAATCCACAGGAGCCAGGAAACCTAAAGAGCAAAATGTCTTTCGGAAAGCAAACCTCCTTATGTCGTTGGGTTGTTTTGTGCGCGACTTTGCTCCCTCCATCACTCCACAAAAAACCCATTTCACCAACTCGCTCAGCAGCACCACCACCACCACCAGATTCTATGATGATCAGCAAACTGCCAAAATCCCATCTTCCTCGGATCATCTTCTTCCTTATTTTTTTCTCTTGATTTTCAACAACGGATTCTCTGCATCCCCGGACGATGCACTCGTTGCAATTCTTGTTCGGATTTCGTCGCCGAATTTCCGCACTAAATTTCTTCGCATCGCAGCGGCCTTCTTTCGGCGTGCACGCTCGCTCACAGTTCGGTATCACTCCTACACTACCTACCAAGCCAGTGGTAGGTACCTACCTAATCAGTGGTAGGTAGTAGGTACCTGCCTCCTACAGCCTACACTTTCCATGTGGACCAGGCCCGGCCCGACCCGTTCCCGAGATCTCCCTAGTTTATATATAGCCAATAAGACTATATTACAAATTTAAAAAGTGCTAAAATCAAGGGCCTTTTTTATAGATTTTCAATAGCCATAATAATTCGATCAAATTTTAAGAAAATCGCCACATTTCTTTCTACACATGGTTCGAAGTAGGTAGTCACAAATATAGAAGAATATTTCATAATTTTTTTTCATACTTAAACTTGTAGCCAAATTTGGCTAAATCTTCCTATAGATTATCACCACTTTGAATTCATCACCAAAATTGAGAAAACTAAAATTTTTGATTTTTTTTTTTAAAAAACGGTCCAATATTTTTTTTTGGGGGGGGGGGGGGGGGGATTTTCGCCAAAATGTGAAAAATGAAAATAAAATAAAATTTTCACAATTTCTTTGAAAAAATCACCAAATTTTGAAAATAAAATTGAAAAACTTTTTGCCACATTTTCATTTTCATTTTGGTTTGGTAGCACTTTTTTAATTTTGCCCAAAAATAAATTCACGAATAAAAGTGGGAAAATAAATAAATAAAATCAAGTTTTCACATATTCATGTTTTTGGACCATATTCTTCCACACGTGAAATAATGTGCACAAAGAGTAATTCAAAGAGGTTGAAGGTAATTTAGTAATTACTACCTTTTAACTTCTTGCTTTGCAAGCAAAAGAGTAGGTTTCGAAAAGGGAGGCTTCACACAACTAGATAGATGAATATGGATGATCATCATTTTCATCCATAAATGTAATTTCATCCATGTTGCAAATTTTCATTATTTGATCACCTTAATTTTTTTCATTTCAATTTTCATCCATAAAGTTTTTTTTTTATCGTCCGTATTATCAACTTCATTGATGCTTTAATTTTCATTTATGAAATTCATTTTCATTCATGTGCAATTTGATTTGTGTGATAAATTTCATGAATGTAACTTCATCCATGTGATAGGTTTTTGTTTGTCTCATCAATTTCATCCCTCGTGTGTCAGTTTTCCCTTCACGTTTAATCTCATTCTTGAACTTCAATTTCATCCATGTTGTTGAAGTTCATCCAATGATTCATTTACCCATACTTGGGTTTATGTGGTCAATTTGAACCATAACCAAAATCTATTCATATGTTCAATTACATGTGATAAATTTCAAAAATGAAATTTTCATAAACATAATGTTGAAAATTGGATGGAGTTTGGCATATTGTATGCCAAATAAATTGATGTTATACAAAAGGTTATTGAGTAGGTAGTGTGTTAAATTGTTCATATATGAAGTGATGATAAGATCAACATCCTTGGATTAGGGTTCAAAGATCTTCTCACATGGTGGCCACTTTTTTGCTTGTGGACACCATATGATTAAGGACTTGAATTTCTTATGTTCCTTATCACTTTAAGGCAAAAGACTTTAAATCCACAAGTCTTTAGATTATAAGCAATACAAAAATATTGTCTTTTTTTTTTTCTCTTCAAACAAACTTTATTAAGAACTAAAAGGAACATGATTTTCATCCTTGTTTATGTATATACATGGCTTTGCAATGTGAAACTAACTTAAAGCCCATGGATGAATTACAATTTAAGCTATGACTTATTAAGCTAAAAGGATTTATAGGTTTTGTTTATGGGATAATACAAGCTAAATTCCTTTTCCACAACTAGACTAAAAGTTGATTCACACTTATTATAACCTAAAATTATAGTTAATTAGTAGATAAAACAATTATTAATTTGACTCAGAAGTCTTTAATTCATTTTCATGTTTTAATTAATCAATCATTCATTATTTTTATCCACACATGACATATCTAATTAGGTTAATATTTAGCTACTAGCAACCATTTAGGCTACTATCATTTATGAGTACCTAAAAATGATAAACCCTATTTTCTACCCTATTTCTATTGTCCTTATTATTGTGTGTCATTTTTTAAAATTCATGATGGATCTTTTTGGCCAAAAGTTTTACTATCATTACATGCATGACATTACACCATCATTTTAGAAGCATAGATGATGTATCATCATTCTAAAAGCTTTCATTTTGCTTAAATAATTTTGGAGCATTTGCTTTCTTTAATGCCCATTATGGTTAGGATTGGTGTTGAATGTTGTTCCTTCTTTGACGTTCATTGCAACTAGCAATGGGTGTTGAAGCTTTGTTTTCATAATTTCATTGTGCTTGAACTACATATATTTAATTTTATCATTTCATAATTTTGCTATGTTATATTTAATGCACTTTGTGTTTGGGAATAGATCCTTGTTAGGATTTCATATTTTTCCTTGTGTTCCAAGCTATATGCTTTAGCTATACTCCTTGTGTTATTTATAATGGGTTGATTAAAGTTCGTTCATTTGGTGCAATTCTTGAAGTGGTTTATCAAGTGCAATATTTGATATGATGCAAGTTTTTTATTGACCATAGCAAGGTGAAAAGAGAGGTGTGGAACAACAAAATGTAAACTTTGATGTTAAAATTGAATAAATTCCTTTACAAAGTGATGAATAGATTATGACTTTGTTTTTTGTAGCTAGAATGCACATGCAACAAGCTTCAAGACATTGAATTCAAAGGTTTGTAATCTTTCATATATGTATCATTGTTTTTTTAAATGTGTTTTTCATTGTTGTTGCCATCACTTACTAGATGTATGTTGGTAGCTTCTAGATTTGAATCTTTGAAAAAATCTAAAAGTAGGTCCACAAGTGGAATCATCTATACTTTGTCTTGAATGAATGCATGGCACATTGTTGAACTCAAATTTGCTAAAACATTAACCAAATTTTTGTTGGTCCTTGATGAATTTTCTTGTCTCTAACTTTGAAATACTACAATTCTATTCCTAGTTATGTGTGATTAGACTTTATCACAACATTTTTCAATTTTGAATTGTGTGACATTCATGCATTCCATAGTGTCAATGATGGATTTGATGTTCTTGTTTGAAGTTTCAATGATTGAAAAGAAGATGTTTGATTTCTTACATTTAATGCATGTGCTACATGTGCTATTGGTGTTATTGGATGACTTGTAGATGTTGTAATTAATGTAGCATTCACAAGATTGACAAAATTGTAGTGTTGATTGCCAAGTTGGTTGAACTACAAATAATCATCTAGGTTTATGAAATTCCCACAAAACCTTTGTACTCATGCATTTGTAAGTTGTAATTCATCATTTTCATTTTTTTTAAGCATGTAATTATTTCTCAAAAATTCTTGCATCATCAATATCTAAAATATGAATTTATCTTCTAATCATGTGCACTTGGTGGCATGTAAATTGCATTACCCTTAACTTGAACATCTATCACATATCCAAGTGTGTTGATTGTTTTCTTTTTATGAAATGGTTGAATAGTGTTGTAGAATTTGAATTGTTTTAGAAATTGCGATTTTTTACAAACAAATCTCATAATGAAGTGTGGTGATTGGTCCCCACTTGATAATCTAAGACTTTCTTGTAGTCAAAATTCAAACTATTTTATTTAACTTTGCACATTTTTGTTGCAAATGATTTTCAATTTTTTTATCTTTTACAATTCATCAATGATTTTATCCCACTTTTGTGTGATAAGTACCATGTGAGAGTGCAATTTGGCCAATTCTTTTGTAGCTATGTGCTCCAATTTCTTGCATTGAATTAATGACAAGATTGTTGAATGTTCCCAATAACCTTGTCTTTGGTGTCAACGTTTAACATTTATGTTTGGTGTTGTAGTTGCTCCTAGCATTGTATCTATTCCACATGATGTTACACCTACTTTTGATTTTTTTTGATAAGCTAGCATCCACATTCATCCCCAACCTCTCCTTCTCCCTACAATCCTTGTTGTTGTGACTAAGAATTTGTATTATCAATTGCCCAAAATTATGTTAAAACGTGTGAAGAGAATTTATTTGTGCAAATGAAGGTTTACATGTGCGCCATGAACAGCTCACACAACATGAAATTTGAGCATGCAATAAAACAATTTAAACAAGTGCCAAACTAAAATAAAGTCATGCTAGAAATAAGTTTGACAATGGATTAGTAGTCAACCATCCTAGGTGCAAAACTAATAAGATACCAATTATGATAGACATGTGAATGTACATAATTTGAAGATTTTATTAACTTGTTAATAATTTACAATTTACATTATCATTCAATAATAACACTATTGAAAGTTTGCCATGCTACCATGCCATGTATGCTATGTTTTTAAAAACCACGTTATATATGAATAGAGATTGCAAACTATTAAGTTATCACTTGTGTTACTAACAAGTGTGAGTTGACCTCTAGTGATTGATTGGAACAACATTATTATGAATGTTAATATTACCTTTGATTACATTAAAGTCCATTGTTCATCACACAATTGTTAGTATATTTATTGGTATTGTAGTTTAAGTACATGCAATCTTTACAAATAGGCTCATTACAAACTCTATTCTCAAAGTACAAAAATTGGAAAAAACATATCCAAATTGTAAGACAATGGGGCACGCTTCTACTAACTTCCATTGTTAATGCATGAATTAGTGAGTGACACCATTCAACAACACGCAACCACATATAAAGGACATGAAAATGATATGCACAAAGAATAATTGGAAAAGCTTTGCAATTACCAAAAACAATAATCTACTACAATATGCACAAATAGACTACTATATGATGGCCATATAGAATCCGAGATAGCAAGAAGACTAATTGATCAAAACCTTAAACCTTGAATCTTAATCTTTCCAAAACCCTAAACATATACCCTAAACTTTCCAAATCCCTTAACTTTGAACTTTTAACCCCAACCCATTTGAGCCAAGTTTGCTTATATCCCAAACCAAATAACAAAAGGTATAGCCTTTGTATCCAAGAGGCCAAAATCATCAAGAATGCACACCATCATTTGGTGCCTAGATTTCCGCCTCCAAACTTCATTAGTATAGTTTGCATTGGAAGTTGGAAAAGACTGGGCATTTTTTGAGTCTGGTTGCTATGCCATCCCAGTCTACAACATTAGGTTTAGAGTTGAGATTTAGGGTTTAGGGAACCCTCCTTCCTAAGGGCCCCAGGCCCCAGAAGCAATGGGCCTTAATTGAGCTCTACAAGCTGATGGCACTGGGGTCAAGTGCAAGCCAATCCACATTTGTTGATGGTCATGGTGATCATGAGGAAATACCGAGTGAAGAAGAAGATGATGCTGATGCTCATCAGTCTCCAATTCAAATCGGTCTTCTCCACAAAGGCTTCTATACAGTGGCATTGAGAGATTGAGGGTTTTCGCAGGCAAATTTAATGTAGTTGGGTTTTTCATAAGAGGAGGAGAACTACTAGTGCCGCCACCACCACCTATGGTTGCAATATCTGCTACTGATATTGATGATGTTCCAGGCATAAATTGGCTACTAATAGACATGAACTGGTTGCGAGCTATCCCAGTGGTAGTACTACTAGAATTGGAGCTTGCTGATGTTGCAGAATCTGGAGAGCTCACCTGCAAGTTTAATAAACTGCTGGAATCAAATTGCAAGCTCAAACGCTCATGTAACCACAGATCCTCAGAAAGGGTTAAATGATTAGTGTGAGCTCCAGCTTCTTTGAGCTTCTTTGTAACTCCTCCAGTTGCTGCAACAGTGTCCAAGAGTGTAGTAGCAGTAGTGGCCATGGTGATTCTATCTTGATCAATGGTGGTGCCATCAGAAAAGTTGTCTGTGGCTTCATTCTTGGTAGCCAAAAGAAGAAGACACTGTTGTTGTGCTGCCACCACCTCAGATCCAATTGCCTTCTTCTTCTTCTTCTCCTTGATCCAATACCGAGCTGAAGCTTCCAATAACAACCCATATTCTGTTTCCAAGTGTGAGGGCCTAAAGGCATTGTATGGGCTGAATTGCCTTCCTGAAACCAAAGAAGAACGCTTTCTCCATGAAAAAGAAGGCGAGTCATGGACCTTGATGTTGGTACTTGACATGGGATGCTGATTCTGCTGGAACTGTGTGGGTGGAGGATATACTATGCTGTTGCTGCTGCTGCCTGGCAACATTGGGGGGTTGTGAATGCTATTGACATGGAAGACCAATCCTTTTTGTTTCGGGTTCTCGAAGCCAGATCTGTGCAGCAATACATGAGCCAGTCCACTGTACAGTTGCCGAATCAGGCTGGGCTTAACTGGTACTATCTACTGACCCCCCATGATATACCCATCCATCCATCCGCACAAAATCAGCACTGAATTGAATCTCCAATCTGGTGACCAAGAAATGTTCACCCAATACGGTTATTGTTGATAAGAGACCAATGGCAGAGTCCTGTTGGCTTGAATCTTATGGGTTTATTTTGAATTTGAAACATTGAATAATGTGACACTTCTCACCAATTTGGTTGTGTGCAATTTGGATTTGCAGAGTCAAGGGTTTTTCAATTCTGTTCCTTTGGAAGTTTGTTCAAATTTTGGAGAATGGGTATCAAGATGGATTCACTCACATACATAATCTTTTGAGGCACCATATTTGATAGTAAATATTTTACAGTGGGGTAGTGAGTTGGGTATTCACAATCAAACAGAGAGAAAGGTTACCTGGAACATAAAACAGGCTAAGATCTGGATGGTGGCAAGAGCACATCGACCACTCTTTGACAACTCCTTGATCGCTCCCTCAATTTCTCCACGTCCTAAAGCCCAAGACAGAACTGTATCTGGAACTATTGGTTCCTGGAAAAAAAATTATTATGACGAATGAATGAACCTCTCAACTCTCATAGTAAATTAAACCATATGAAATTGCTCAACATTCCCATCACAAAATGAAACTGGTCCCTCATATTCATTTACAACTATAACTTGTGAAGTTGGAGCACTGTAATTGGTACTTGTCAATCCAACAATTCAAGAGCATGGTCCTTTTGCCTGATGACTAAAAACTCACAGACCCAAACTTATTTTACACAGATTTCCTCTAGAATTCAATTGGACTTATGACCTTTTGACATAGACCCATATGAAATTGCATGGCCAGAGAGAGCTTTTAGAAATTTTCAGTAAATAAATGCCACAGCATGGAACAAGCATTGTGACTAGCCAATCAAAGCTAATCACATTTCTTTACTTGCCTTTTTGGAGAGCATTCTAGTTCAGATGATCACCCTTTGAAAACAAAGATGTTTGAATGCGTTAGCATGGGGAAGGAAGACACACACACCTGTAAAAGGCGGATCCAATCAATCAAAAGATGCACTAGCAATTGTGTGTCTAAACGCTCCACACCATCCCATTTACCAGCATTCACTCGATCCTGCAATTATCACCAAAATTGCACCAATATTTTGTCACATTTTTAAATGCCCATTTTTTTTGTAACTCTTCCCCTAGTCTTGAAACAAAAAATTAGTTAGCAACAAGCTTCTTAGTTTGTAGGAAGACTATGATCCATTCATCATCCCCGGAACCTCACATTACAACATCACCATGAGCTAAATAATATAATGTAATAATAGATCCATCCACACCTGGAATGTGGGCCTAGTATAACAAGAAAATGTCAATGTTTTTGTTACCTAGCTACTTTAGTCAACATGTCATATGATTAGGGGTTTTGTGGAGGTTTTTCAAAAAGATGGGTGAGGGCCCAAGGGGTTGCCTTTTCACCTTGGCTTCTGCAACACTTTGTATGAACTCTAAATCCTTCACAGTTTTGAATTCAGAAGCCAGTTCGGTCATGAATGCAACTGCAATCGTTTCCCGCTTTGTCGTCTCATAATTTGTCCTAGCAATGAGGACATTGATTATCCAAAACACTATCTGCCATGGACAACACAGTCTAACACTTGCTGATTTTAGGCTTTCAAGGACTAAATTCTCTCTATTGCTTGCTTTTGTGGTAGGACTTTGTACCATTGGAATGGTCAAGCCTTGCCCATTATGTTGGGTAACGTACCATGTGAGCCCCTAAAGGCGAGCTAGGCAACGCAACCAACATAATTGGCAAGGCAAGGTTATTCCACGAAATTATGATCTGGGGTGGCAAATTCAACTAATTCATGCTCAACAAATACATTACATATGAGAAGGGGTTCCATTCAGTCCCTTCTTGCTTTTGAGACACCAACTCAACCCTAATGCCCTTTTCTCAAAGGATGAACTAGCATCTCAAAAACAGGACTTGAGACCAAAGAGGGGCGGCGATTTTCCAATTCTTGCATCCTTTTCTTCATCAGAGGTTTAGCATACTTCTACTAGAGCATTCAAAGGCTAACTATACAAAAAATTTGTTGACCTTGTCTACCAATGAAAGGGATATTGTATAAAGAATCAATATAGAGTACCTATAGCTTTGCGGGACTTTCACCCCTGGGTATTATACCTTGGGTATGTATCGCAGGTCTCTTGCTTCTTGACCGTGCAAAAGCTTGTTTTGCCTGATCATGATTCCCCTCAAGTCTTGACTGTTCGTAGTGTAGTATTGCTTGGGCTGTCCATATATCATTCGCACATCATTCAACCAATCCTCAAAATTCTTCACATGATGCACTTGATGATGGGTTTGCAACGATCCTGGCCTGCAAAAAATGAAAATGAAAATTAACCCAACTTTCTTTACAATATCTAAGGGTTGGATCAAGAATGGCTTAAGAGACCTTAAGGAATCCGAGAGTAAGGGTACAAATCAAAAACCTAAGAGTTTTGTTAGCATGGAAAAGATTAGAGTCACATCCCTCATCTAAATCACCTTTGAGGTTAGGTTACTACAATTTGTGCACAGGCATCAATGAACTTTGGCTTTGGGGGTGATCAAAATTTACACACCTATAGTCACGCACGATTTGCACTGCCTGCAAGTCACAACCCTCAAGGACGTTATTTACATTTCTATGAAAATGATATGAGTAAGGTATTTGTTTAGGAGATTATAGTCATATTACCTTTGGAGCTTTCAAGTCTCTCACTGATTAGAAATTTGAGGGACCTTACAAAAGTGGAAGGTCCCAAAACAACAACATATCTTCCACTTTTGTAAGCTTCCTCATACAAACAAAAGTGGAAGATCCCAAAACAACGTATCTTCCACTTTTGTAAGGTCCCTCAAATTTGAAAAGTTTGTTTTTTTTTCCGTAGGGTAATGAACAACTTTTTGGCTCTTCTTGGATTCTTGAGCCCAACCTCGGACTATCATCCTTTGCTGGGCCATCAAATCCAGGCAGAGCCTTCAAAGATGTTCCCTTGCCCTATGCATAAAGTTGCAAACCAGTTGCATGTTAGCTGTTCAAGACATGTAAAATCATAGGGTAGTGCAGAATTCGTGGACAAGATACATGATTAACTCACATGATTAACTCGATCAAGTAATATCTACATCAATCATGGATTGACATACAAGTGCATGTGAGTTGATATTATGTGAGATCGTTGTTTGTATGTACCTCTTGAGCGCCTTTGCATTGGTTGGTGTACACAAGATAGCAAGCAATAACGAGGCCAGTGCGGCCTGAACCCCACCATAACAAGAACACACAAATCAGACATGATTTTGAACTAAGTTCAACAAAAACACACCACCACAGTTCAATTTGCAACCCAATTTGGTTAAGTAAGTAAGTCATGCTCCTGGACGTTATTCTCATCGTAGAAACCTAACCTAAATTTTCTAGTGTATTTAGACAACCATTGTCAGGTACAAGAAGTCAGCGACGATCTTCTGGGATCTTACAAACTGCAAGATATCTTCCACAGTGGAAGCACACATCCCATGAAAATGAGGGCAGGTTTTTACACTGGAGAAGGGTAGGGCTGTTGGCCCTTCCTTGTTTTTTGGTGCCTGTCACTTGGGGTACTGCCCTCATGCATATATTTAGGCACCTCAAAACAAGGAAGGGCCTCTCACCCTGCCCTTCTCTCTATACATCACCAATGTCTCTTTCTAGGAATCCTTTAGTGTTTCTTCTACATGCAATCTTTATAAGAAATTATGTCCACGTGGATTTGTAGTAACAATGATATATCATCATCACTTCACATCATCTGCAGCTAAGTTTTTCTTGGTGCATTTTTTTTCTTAGAAATGGACTTGCAGATTTCGAGACCTTAAGACAACAGACACTGTAGCAACAGACTTCCGAGGTGGCAAAAGGCAAAGAGGGATAGTGGACTAGAGGAAGAGGAAGGTGGGGCGAGAGCATGGTGGGCAGTGGTCGTAACAGGCTCAGAAATGATGCATGCTCACCCAGCCCTGAATGACAGTGCACTGCAACCTGCAAAATTCTCCCCAAGAAAACCCCCAGATTCAAAACCATATCCAATCCCACCAAGGAACCCCTGGCCAGCCCACCACATCCATCAACCAGCTAGTTGATCGATGCTCCAATTCTCTCAACATATTCATTATTTCATCAGAGACACAACAACAATGCAACAACAAGCTTTGGAGCATGCGGTGAAAGAGAGACCACAACATTTGAAGCAAACTAATGTTTGGATCACCCAATTGCACCTTTTGATCCAGTTTGCATCACAAACATCAAACATAATTTTTTTTGGACTTATTGATCAATGGCAGTGACCAGAAGATTGATCAGGTGGGTGGGTAGTAGGTACCTTTTCTCCCTTAGAAATGTGAGAAATCATGACTTGGCAGATGTCAAGGGTGAATGTCATGCTGGGGCAATGCATGTCCCTCCACGGATAGTTGTAATAGTACACTGCAATTTATCACCCTCTTTCCCCCTCTTTCAATCTCAGAAGCTAATCAACTCTCTCTCTGGAGCTTCATGAAATGTAAGTACCTGAACTGACTGAGGTTAAATACTCTCTGGAGGTGAACACAAATTGCACCAGGATGGACTGACTTTGTTTTATCTTCATCTGTTCAATGTTGGGTGCATTGTTGGTTTCTTCTTGTGTGGATCAGATACTGTTAAGTAGCTTTCATCAGTCCGAGAAACCAGCTCTCTTAAATAATAAAACCAGATGTATGCAGAGAGATGTCAAAGAATGCAATGCAGTGGGTGAGACAGACAGAGTTTGGGTGGGGGGCTGGTTACACACAATTGTTTTCCATCAAGATCTCAGGTGTATACGAGAAGCCACTGGAGTTCTTCACTCCAGGCCCACAATTGGCATGCTCTCCTGGAACTTGAAGATTGAAGATGCAGCTTATTCCACAACGCTTGAACTGGACCAAAATAAAAATTACACAAGTAGCCATTGAATTTCAACAAAATGGGTCATGATCACATGATAGGAATTCTATGAATCCCTGAAATCAATTTGGGTGTAAGCAAATGATAATCGACCCAAGACACATGGGGAGAGACATACACACAAACACATAGAGAGAGACACACAGAGATAAGAGGGCAGTGACCTGAGCAATGATGTTGTGCTCCTGGATCAGCTTATCAGATGGCCGGGATGTGCCCAAAATGTTGGTGCCAATCCAGTTACTATGGAGGCCCAGAATTGCACTCTTCCCATTTTGCTGCTGCCAATCTTCATACTTACATCCTTTGAATGACACTAAAGTTTCAAGCTGGCATTTGACAGAGTCTTTGATTGACTTGCGGAGAGAATTCTCAGCAAACTTTGTAGTGTCCTTGAGACCCACAAATGCAAACGTAAAAAATCAAAATTGGGCACCAAATTTAGGACACTAAAACAACAGTTTTTAGGAGTCCCTTTGTGTAGTTGATCCTCGACTTCGTTGATAGGTTGACCCCCACTTTTGATTAAATAGTGGGTCGATTTCTCATATATCAAAAGATCTCAGCATGCAATTCCATAATTTCTAGAGAGCTTAAAAAAAATTCTACATTCATTTTCAGTCACCTTCCCTCACAGAATTTCCCTTGTAAACCACAAATGAATTTTCCATTCACACAAGTATACAAGTTTTTTTTGACATTTCACAAAAGTACCTGCACAGCCCACTGCTGCCGCCGATGCAATTTGGTGGCAGATCTATCAACATCACCAGCTTGTTGATCCAAGCAAGATTGATCTGCACTACCAGGGAAGCTATCATGGCTGCACTTGTTGTGCACATTGGTGGTGGCGGTGTGGTCGGTGCTGGGTTCATGAGCATCATGGATGCAGGATTGCTTACCTCCCATGATAGACTTTGAATCCCTCTCTCATGCAGCAACAGCAGCAGTAGCAGCAGCAACAGTTTCTCCCGGAATTTGACACTAGTGTGGTGGTGCAACCATGGTGAAGCATTTTGCAATAGCAACTTTATTACCCTCATCTAACTACCCAAATCACCTTGCTCTTCAGCTGCTGTGAGCTTTCTATTAAAGCTGTCTGACCATCAGAAGCTTCTTTCATAGTGACCCA
>Ga0116231_10002388_pt1 | contig 39289 bp, 30 predicted proteins | sample S1TSphgellanicum_2_FD_89695 | JGI IMG/M metagenome (GOLD analysis project Ga0116231, IMG submission 89695) | Host-associated microbial communities from peat moss isolated from Minnesota, USA - S1T2_Fd - Sphagnum magellanicum MG | ecosystem: Host-associated > Plants > Peat moss > Unclassified...
CAAAAAGAAGCGATAAACAGAGAAAAAAAAAAACCCGAGAAAAAAAACCCCCCCCAAAAAAAAAAAAAAAAAAAAAAAAAAAAACAAAAAACCTGACAAGAAAGCCTCGACCAGATTCTCAACATATAGTATTTCATAAGATATATACGAGACATCAGGATTGCGAAAAGGCGGAGGAGAATAACTTCAGTTCAAGTCACAAAACAACAAATAGATTGGAGCCAAATGAAAACAACAACAACAACAACAACAACAATAAGAAAAACAAATACTTCACCTGCCGGTGAAAATCCACGGAGGTCCATCTCCATAATTGCGAGTACGAGAGCTAGAATCCTCCTGTGAAGAAGACGCCATCATCGCTGCTCCCTCAAATTTTTTTAAAAATTGACAAAAAAATTCTTTTTTCTCCTCCTCCTCCTCCTCCTTCTTCTTCTTCTGCAACGAAAAATCGAAAAAAAAATGCAAACAAAAGAGAAAGAGAAAGAGAGAGAGAGAGAGATCCTTACGCCACAAATGCAAACAAAGCGTTCGCAACAGACGCAGCAGGGCGACTCCTTGACGCAAGTCTATAAGTAACGAGCAGCCTACTGGTTAAGGCTCTTGGCATTTTCGCTAGGCACACACGTCGCGGTTTCGAATCCCGTGAAATACTAGGCATGTCTTCCTATTGGTTCAGAACTGAAAATGCATCCACATTAGTCCACTTGTCAATAGAGGGTTGGTGAGATAAGGTACCCTAATTTAATAAAAAGGCCGAGAGATGGATGAGCCCAGATGAATGAAGAAAAAATAGAATCGCTTTTTCTTATCCTTCTTCATCTAGATTACCGTTTCCTGAGCACCGAGCCCAGATGAATGAATAATAAATGACGTTGATGAATGCCGTTCTTATCATCGTCAAGAAGAAGATGAAGAATAAGATTTGCCGTCTGTGATCTGCGAGCCTGAGATTGATGAATGAATGTTTTTTTGCGCTTTTGTGTGTTCTTATCATTCGTCCGGATCTACTACTGTCCATTACGAGTAAGCCCGCTGCCAATAATTGTCGTTTCGCATAATTCCAGATTATTGACTATTTGGGTTTAGCCCCAGATGAATGAATGACTTTGGATTTTTATCATCCATTTAGTTATTATGAGGTAGTTTTTCATCTATCTGATTACCATGAGTTAGTAGTATTCCTGCAATTAGATGAATGTAACCTTCGTTGTTGTCATCTATCTAGTTTACGGACCATGAGTTACTAGTACTGCTGTAGTGTACAAAAACTTTTATCATCCATCCAGTTGTGGTCCGTGAGTTAGCAGTTAGTCAGTCGTGTATGGATGAATAATGTCGGTGTGTATCATCCATCTTGTTAACCGTCCAAGAGTTAGTCGGCAGTCCTATGTGGATAAATAAATGACATCGGCTCTTATCATCCATTGAGTTACTTACCCTCGATTGAGTGAGTTCCATATTGACGACTAACTGCAGTTCTGCATCCAATATTACCCTGTTTCATCCACAAGGTCATCCCAACGATCGTCGTTTTCATCCAGACTTGCGGAGGCGCGCGGGCGCACGCAGTGCTCGTTCGTGCTCGTCGCTGAGCGCCATCGCTGCTGGCTGCGACCGAGGACAGAGAGCGCGCTTTCTTGCGCCATTTTTTGGGCATATTTTGTGTCTGCGATTGCTGGGAGATTTTGTGTCGTTGTTCGAGAATGCTTTTTTCAGTAATGGAAAGTGGAAGGAAATTCTGAATCTGATTGTTAGGGTGCAAAGAACGAAGAGCATCCGTGACAAAAACTGCGAGAAAGGTGCTCATCGTAAAGCGTGGTGGTGGAATTTGGAAAGGACTCGAAGTGGGTAATCAACTCTCGGTTCATTCTGTGCTCGTCTCCTAGCGCCGGTAAGAAAAGTAATGGAACTTTCCTGGATGGATGCTAGTGGTATACCTCGCCATTATCCATGTGGATGCTTTGATGCAAGGCTTGAGTTAGGATTTTCTACTTGTATTTCTTGTGGCAAGGAGGAGATACGCTTCTGCCTTTCCTTTTTGAGTGATTTTCTTCCTGGTTTTCCCAGTAGGTTTCTTGGTGAGAGGGGCTTGAGTTCTGTCATCTGATATGTTCTTGTTTGTTATTGTGTCGGTGCAAAATCTTGTGGAGGGTTGACAGAGTACGTTGGGATATTGTTGGCAGTGCTGCAGTGACTTTGATGGCGCATGGGGAGGCCGAAGAGTTTAGGTGTTTTGTAGGAGGGTTATCATGGAGCACCACCGACAAAGCACTAGAGGATACATTCCGTCCGTTTGGCAGTGTACTGGAAGCCAAGGTAATGCCTTTTTCACAGGCAATTTCTCCTTGTTTGTGAAAACCTCCCCCTTTTTTTTTCTGGCTTCAGGTTTTGATCTCACACAAATCACATTTCTCTGAACAGGTAATTGTGGACAAGGAAACAGGACATTCTCGTGGATTTGGCTTTGTTAACTTCAACAGTGAACGTGCCATGGATGATGCCATTGAGAGCCTGCATGGCAAGGACCTTGATGGCCGACCCATAACTGTCAATAGAGCAAAGCCAAAAGGACGTGATGGAGGCAGAGGAGGGGACCGTGGCTATTCTGGAGGTGGAGGCAGAGGGGAGCGTGGTGGTGGAGGTGCTGGGGGTGGAGGTGACTGTTTCAAGTGTGGGCAGCCTGGTCATTGGGCTCGGGAATGCCCATCTGGTGGAGGAGACCGTGGGGGAGGTGGTGGCCACTATTCTTCTCATGATCGTTATGGTAGTGACTCTGCAAGGTATATGACAAGTGGTTTCATTCCTGATGCAAGCAGTATAAAAAACATGGAGTCATGCGGGGATGTAGGTTCTCATGTGGTGGTAAGTACTAAATTTTTGTGCTTGTTGACTGCAGTGGTCGAAATGGTGGAGGCCGCTACAGCAGTGGAGACCATGGAGGTAGTGACTGCTATAGTGATCGCTATCGTGGAGGTGATCGCAGGAATGGAGGTGGCTATGGGAAAGAAGGGAAGTCAGACCATCGTGAAAGGGATGGTGGCCATAGCAGTGGTGGTGGTGACCACCATACCACTGGTGGGGGACCTTCTCGCTATGAAGGAAGTTCCCGTGACCGATCTGGGCCTTATGATCGCCCCAGTGGTGGTGGTCGCTCCTCTCATGATGAGCGAGATTGAAAGGATCTGAAGGGATGATACATATCTGTTGCAGCTGATTTTTCAACAGCATGGGTGGAGCTGTATCACTTGTGTGCGATCTCTGGAACAACAGCTGGATGGAAAGCATAGTGCTTCACAAGGAATATTTGGTTATGACTGTTATTTTATGGTGGAAGTCTGATGGTTGAGATGGTTACTGACCCAGGTCTAGTTGTTTTGGTGCTCACCACCTGTCAAGCAATTCTCTTTCTCTGTTTTGCGATTGAGTTTGCACATATGTGCTGGTCAACCTGGATGGTGTTCTTCAGAGGTTTTGTTGTAATATCCATCAACTGAATTGAAGTTCTTCGCCACTTGTGATCGTGATGTGTCTGGGATCTGGACCCAATGAGCTGTTCCATATTTTCCTCAACAAATGAGCTGCATGTTTCCCATGCACATATGTCACAGGAGCAGCACTTTGGATGTTGGGATCAGGCCATGGGGAGTCAGAATTGACAAGAGGATTCAAGAGATGGGTTTTTGTTCTGCATCCATTTCCATGGCTTTGTGAGGGGGATTCTGACATGAATGGTGGCTGCTCCATTTGTTCTTTGTGTTAGTACTTTTGCTGCATCTGAATGAACTTTATCAACAAGGTCTGGAGAAAGGGGAAGCTCCATTGATGATTAGTCAGATTCTTGAGAGTATATGTGAATGTAAGGTGAGCTCTTTCTCTGCCCTTGTCATGTGTTTTGATTTTGTAGTTCCTATCATGCACATGCCTGTCCTCAGAAGACACAAACTAAGTTAGTGTCTGTTTCCTAAAAGCAAGGCTCACAGCCTTTGGCCATCTCATTTGTACTGAGGTCGTGGCTGTTGGTTGGCACCTACAGGTAAAGAAAGGGAATGCAACCAACTGGTTGTACTCCTTGTAGGATCCATGCATGCTTGAGGGCATGTGAAGACGACCTGTTTCCCCCCCTTGAAGTGCAGTTATGGAAACTCCTACCCATGTGCCCCTTAGGACGGCAAGAACAATGAATGCTTCTGGGCACTGCTGTGTTTTTCCAATCTACAGATACAGCCTTCCAAGGGAGAGGAACTGGCCTCATAGTTCCTGTTTGGATTCACGAATGGTAGCATCTGCATGTGTATGGTAAGTGGTGTCCCAAAGTTTGCTGCAGTGGTTCTACACTGGTCTGATGTCATGCTTAAACTTGGTTCCCAAGGGCTGGTTTTGTACTTCTGCCAATTGCAATTTCTGCCAAGGTGTTCCTGGAGGCATCATTTATGTTCTGATTTTGTACCATCTTCTGGTGTTCAGTCAATCCATGGGAAACCAAAGCTCATATCTGCAGGCCCCCCTCTTTACTTGATTGACTTGGCGGAGGGATGATCATGAGAGACTGGCCCTCCAACCTATTTGTCTTTGACAATGGGGGTATCTGTTTACAGCGCAGGTGACTAGCTGTCTATGTGACACTTTTCTTGTTTGCAACTGGAGTTTGAAGCTGTCCCTTATGTCATTTCAGAGGCTTCCAGGAGAAAGAGTGGTGGGTTCAATGGGCTTCAACTTTGAGTTTCATGCAAAGCATGTCAGGAATCAGTGTTGAGAAGGTTTAGAGGAGGGGGATGCTGCAGAGGTAAGCATTGCCTAGGGTACCTTCCCCTTGACACCCATTGCAAAGCTGTTGCATTCCATTGCCTGAAAATCATGCTCGATGTTTCTGTAGGAATATTATGGATGTCTTTGTATGTGGATATTGCTTGCTTCACAAGTTGTAGATGCTGGTTCTGTTGAGGCATAAGAGGATTCTGTGTTTAATGCAGGAATATTGTAATAATTTGCATTGAAAAGAACTTTGAGTGTTGTAATTCAACAGCCAATCCTCATGGCTGAAGTTTCTCAGGTATTGACAAATGCAGGACTGTCTTGTGATACAGACTGACCAGTTCCTGGATATATTCATACCCTGCTGTAGGACTAATTCCTCAGAAATAGTTTTCTTGCTGTGGATTTAACAATCCTTGATGAGGCAATCAGATGTCTAGAGATCCCATAGAGCATCACAGTGCTGGTGTAGGGATCTTGGATTGGATGATGCTTTTTCCTGGTCTGCTATGTTGCCTGATATAATAAAAGAGTACAATAGTTATGGAGAGCAATGGACAGCTTTAGTGGTGATCTGCTGCCAAGGAACCTTGATGAGGTACAAGATGTGATCAAGTTGATTTGTCCTTTTAGTTGTTGACCATGGCAACATTGAATGGTTATGGTTGGACAAGCATTTGTAGAATATTGGGTGACAGCATAATTCTGAATGGGTGGAGTTTTCATTTTTGTGTAGTCGAAGATTCTTGGGTATGATGCAAAAATCCCATTTTAGGTCTCAAATGAATCATCTGCAGGCAGGAGAAGAGAAGAATTTAATCATTGAGTGAAGAGATCACACTATTGTCTTTTGCTCTCACTAAATTCTCTATGATGCTACTTGAGAATTTTTGCAGCAAAAAAAAGGTAAATTTAACATGCATTGTGATGTGGTAATAGAATTACAATGTAGGAGACACTGAACTACTTTCTGTTTTCAATTTCTTTATCTTCTGATTGTGGGAATTTTCTCTTGATTTGTTTTCAACAGACTAGAACAATAACTTCTGCAGCATCATAGATCATAAGAAGTTGGCATGATCATGTAGTTGTTGCTGTTGTTGGTCTGTTCTCAAATCCAATTGGTATCCAAATCATTTTGATGTTTGTTGTGTTTTTTTCCTCCCCTTCCATTCAGAGGATGAATTGCTGGGGTGCTACAACAGAATCTTGCTCGAATTTCTTGATTTGATCACCAAGGATTGCCATTCCATTGTCATAGACAAATGGATCTCCATTCCATGGATTTATGTAAACTTCGCTTTTGTTTTTTGGATGGACAAATTCTTGGCAAAGCTCTTCTCGCCTGTTGATTGTGTTGTGGTAGTGGTAGTATTTGAGTGGATCTGCATACACAGTTGTGTTTGCTCCTATCAGGTGACCTGAGCGATGGATTCCTGTTGCCAATGCCTTTCTTGCTTGGATTGCGTACTTGCAATCATTATGCTCTCTTTTCCTCACATTGCGAAACACCAATTTCTCAAACCCCCATTTTCTGCACATTTCATGGACTCCCAGTCAGGTCTGTTTGTTTCTGCAAAATCATCAAGTGATTTGAAGAACTTGTGTGTGGTTTTGTGGAGCAGGACTCGAGCACCTGGCAAGGTGGCCTGATCCTGTGCAGTGTCTGGACAAGGTGCACATTGATTAGGAAATTTAGCTGACAACTGTAAGAGCTGTTGAGAATTGGAAAAGATTTTTACCTTGGAAGAGAGACACCAGGAGTCTCTGATACATTGTCAGTAGCAATGCACATGTTTCTGGACATTGGGTTCTGCCAGATGATGACTTGGGCATGATTCTCAAACTTGGCAAACACAGATTCCAAGCTTCCTGCATCAGATGGCATCCACAAGTACTCATCAACATCAAAGAAGAACAACCAGCGAGCAAGATGTCGTGCTCGGTGGAAGCAATCATTCACCACCATGAACTGGTTGTGGTAGTAGCCATCAAATTTCTCCTGCCCACGAATGTTGTCTACTGTCACTCGACCCAATGTGATCCAGGGCTCCAACACTCGCTGCACATCTGCATGTACTCCACCAGCATCATACAAGAAGAAGTGGGCTTTTGAGCCAAAGAATCGGGCATGGTATGCAATCCATTCTCGGATCCTTTGTGGACTCAGGTTTCCAAACAATGGGGAGCCACAGTAGACATACTCGTAAATATTGTTTGCAGCTGAAGTTGATTGGTACTCGCCTGGAGCTTCCATGAGTGCCACAATGCGCTCAGCTTTCCTCCAGAAAGCTTCACCATAGCTGGCATACACCACAAGCTCCCCCCCCATTTTGTCTGTCCCCACATTCTCTTGGAAGGTGCAATTGATGGTGACAGCATTGTAGAGGTGGCTATAGATGTTGCCATCATCAGGAAACATCTTGAAGGCCACCCCCTTCACCAGAGCTCGATGTGCACCCGCAGGGATCCACTCACACTCATAAGGTGGATCTTCATAGAGCCGTGCAGGCTCTTTTGCTTCCAGGCCAATGATTGCAAAGGTGTTCGATCCTCCTCTGTATGCTGACATCTTTATGAAGAGGTGCACTGCCACCCCATAAGTTTCAAATTTCCTCACATTGTTTGTGCTGGAGCTGCTGCTGCTTTGGATCTGTGCAACAAAATCATGTGCAGAAATTGTGTATAAGATGTGCTGTATAATGAAGTAAAAGAGATGGACCAAAGCATTGTGCAGGTCTTGCCTCATGATCAACATCGCATGACTGGCATACAGCTGTTGTACTCATAAGATTTGCATTTCTCACCAAGATGCATGGGTTGCAGGATTGCAATACCTGATCAACAGAGCTGAGTGCTGAGTGGGAGGCTTCGACATTGACATGAGACATGAGATAAGGCTGGCCTGTGATGTCTTTCTTGTTAAGTGACGCCCCAGTGTGATTATGATTACGATGATGATCAGATGTGCAATCATCACTTGATGATGCAGATCTTGCGGCATGTTGTGAAATTGTAAACTCTCCTGCAGGGCTACAATCAGCTATATAGTGGAACTTGCTTCTAAAGTGAAGTACGTGCAAACCTGCGAGTAAGAAGACAATGTTGATTGACACCAAGAAAATAACTCTGGCTATGGATTGATCTGCAGCAGCCATAGTGAACTTGCAGCTGGCTGCTGAAGAAGAGTTGACAATTAACTGCTCATCACTATTCCATGCTGCAGACCACTACTGGTCTTTTTGTGACTTTCTAATCAGCAACCATTGATGCCCCCAGGCATAATGGCTAACTTTTTCCACAACAATGCAACTCCTGCAATTTTTAAGCTGGAGTTGGTTCTCTGTAACTTGGAATGTATTGCACTCAATTCTAAAAATGGAAAGTGTCAAAATGTGATTGATCAGCTGCTGGAATTAGTGCAGATGTAGCAACATGACTGAACTTGAATCCGACTCTCCGCTCTTCTCAGCTGATTCTTATTCTTCATCAGCTGAGCAATTGACACAATCTAGTAATGGAAAGCACATGATTGTGGATCCTGTTTTCATGATGCCTATAAATTTGCCAATGCAACATTTGTAGATGATCTTCAGCAGCCCAGTGTTATTCCTCAAGAGCAGCTTCTTGTATAGTTGTTCATCAGCAACTTGCCTTGAAGATTATATAACATGCATGATGAGCTTAAAAACTAACTCCATGACCGTGCAGTCATTAATCTCATACCACTGGCATGAGGTTCCTGCATCAAGATTCTGCCCATGCACATCCATTGCATCAAGGATTATTCACCAACAATCTTGCAATCCCATGCTACTAGCATGGGATTCCTACATCAGGATTCCTTGACAGTCATGTTGTCATTGGCCCATGCACATCATGCATGAGTTCTGAACATCACGTACTCCTGTTGCTAATTCTGATCAACCTCTTCTCACCTAACTCCTCATCATGCAGTCCACACCAGGAATCTATCTACCAGCAGGAAAACATCATCTTCCAGTCTCTCTTACATCATCATTGATGTTTCATTATATAATCTACTGCTATTTAATCATTTGTTTTCTCAATGCATCATGTGAATGACATAACTGTTTTTCATTCTTGATTTGCAGATCATGCTTTCTTGATAATCAGGTCTAATCTCCCAACCAGACTGAGACTTACACAAACCCCCAAGTCACCCCCCCAAGTCACCACTAAAAAGAGCAGGTGGTTAATCCTATGCATGATGTGCTACTAGAGAGTTATGACTAGGATGAATTCAATATCATGTTTTCTGTGGCAGAGTTGATTATCTTCTATCATTAAAGGTGTTGGAGAAGCAAATCATGGGGAAGTTGCAAATTATGTTCATTGGCTTCTTTCTCTTTCAATCTGTTGCTTTGAAAACCTCAGAAACCGCTTGATCATTGAACACTGAGGGCTTAGTCTTGATTTCAAATTTTTTTCTCTCAAGACTCCAGCATTGACTAATAGTCTCTTCTAATATGGGCTGCAATGAGATGAACCATAGCTTCATGCAAATCCTGTGCAACTATTGAGAATTATGTATTGGGTAATGCCCTGGCAGCAAGGCATTACTGCCCTCCCACTGTACAGAGGGCATTTCAAAAACTCCATGCCAACTCTTCAATTCCACAACTCTTCTAGTCCTGCCAAGATAGCCTTCAGTTTCAGTGCATCCAAAAGTTCCAAATGACCTGTGATTCCAGTTCCCTAAATCTGTGAGTACACTACCTGGTATGGTAGGCTCTGCAGAGGCACTAGAAACCATACTACCATGAAAGTACAATTGATACAAAGTCGTCAGGTGTTCAGAACATAGTTTTAATGATCAGTTTGGACACCTCCCCAAATATAGAGTCCAAAGATCTTGCACATCTACATTGTGTAAGAAGGCCTCTTCACATTTCTGTCAATGACTGTCAAACAACACAAATACAGGGTTTTGTCCATGATTATTACAGGAAATTTGGAAATTTCCATGAGCAATCAGTGAAATAACTATGTCCAAGTTTTGATAAAAAGATCATCTACTGTGATACAAGGACCATCTTTGCATGATATCTTTCTTCAGAAAACTAGGAACAAAGAAAGGTGTTGGTTATGTACCAGGAGTGCACCCATATCTGTAAGATTGCAGCAAAAACTCTCCAACAAGACTTTGAAGGTACACACCAATAAGCGCAGCCATATCCTTGTGAGAGTTGCTTACAAAGTGTTAGACCTCACCACTTTCATCAAGAATAGCAGTAACAAACTGCCACAACTCCCCACTAAATTTGATTGCAATTTTGTTTTCTTCTCTGCATAGAAGTGTCTGCAGACTTAGAAGAGTTTCTCTCATGTTGCTTGCTTTCAAGTTCTGCGATGCTGTATGTTATACATCACAGAACTGCACTGACTATCAGTAGGAGTGAAACCTCTGTAGCATCTTTGCTGTTTCTGCCTGTGTTTGTTCCACAATCCACAAGTTGTGAAGTTTGAGATTGAGACTTGCAAGTTCATCATCAAAGTATGAGCACCACCCTTCTACTCGCTGCAAGAATTATTATGGGAGCAATGAAAGACCTTCAATCTATATTACTATCATGGCAATGCAATTTACACTTCCACAAAATAAGGTACCTACTATCATCCTTCAATCCTGGAACACACTGCATATAGAGCAAAACTCAAACTTTGTTCCTCCACCCACTTCCTCTGTTGTACTGTGACTACAACTGAGTACAACAAAATCATATACCAGAACTAGTCTATAGTGGTGAAGGTTCTTGTAGGTCAATCCACCATCATCTTCAAGCCTTTCCTACGAATTCAACATCGAAGAGGAGAGTTGAATTTGGTGGTATAAGACATGACCCTGCCAATTTGGGCCCCCAATTGTTTCTTAGATTGAAAGAAACATATCTGTGCAAGAAGACAAAGATTCTCTGCAGCAACATGCAAACTTTGACAACACATATAAATCTGTCACAACCACCATTGACATTATGCGAATCTCTGGAAGACACTTGAGCTCAAAGTTTGTTCATCATTTACCCAATCTACAGCCAGCTCCTCTCTCACCATATGCCAGTTGTGGTGGAATTCGCAATGTTCGCTTGCCACCTGCTTGTGAGATTGCCACCATTTACAAACCATATATCAATTGAACAGAAGGAGTTTTTGTACCTCCAGCAAAGTAAATGATCATGTCTGGATGAGCACAAACAAGAGACTAGCAAGCATTGGGGGAATGCACTCCATCAGCCCCCCAAGAATTGCCTTGATCCAATCCATGTACAAACACACACATCAACCAAAAGGAATTTTGATCTCCAAGCAAAGAAACATTCATGGTTTTAGTTGAGCACAAACGAGAGAACCTGCAAGCATTGGTGGAATTCCATCTGTGCCAAGAATGCCTTGATCCCATCCGCTGATCACCTGCACTCCCATTTCATCACAATTTGTGCTCATAGGATCCTCCAATCAATCACTTGTTCTGCAAAACTTGGAGGCATACAATCTGCTTCTACAATCAGAGTCTTTAGGATATTGTTTTCCTTCTGAGTAGATTCACAATGCAACAAGCTTGCAATAATGCTTTGTCAAACAATCCTCAACAAGCTTGCAATAATGCTACATCAAACACATCCTCCACAAGCATGAAAGAATGTTTCATCAAGCAAACCCTCCACAAGCTTGGAGTAGGCTTTGTCAAACAAATTCTCAACAAGCTTGCCACAATGCTTTGTCAAACAATCCTCAACCAGCTTGCAACAATGCTTTGTCAAACAAATCCTGAACAAACTTGGAATGATTTGTCAAACAAATCCTCAACAAGCTTGCAATGATGCTTTGTCAAACAATCCTGAACAAACTTGCTATGCTTTGTCAAACAAATCCTCAACAAGCTTGTAATAAGGCTCTGTCAAACAATCCTCAAGAAGCTGTCAAACAAATGCTCAACAAACATGCAATGATTTATCAAGCAAATCATCAACAAGCTTGCAATAGTGCTTTGTCAAGCAAATCCTCAGCAAACTTGCAAGAAGGCTCTGTCAAAGAGTTCCTCAACAAGCTTGCAATAATGCTCTGTTAAACACTCTTCAACATGTTGCAATGCTTTGTCAAACAGTTTTCAACATGCTTACAATGATGCTTTGTCAAACAAATCCTCAACAAGCTTGCAATAAGGCTCTCTGTCAAACAAATCCTACAAACTTGCAATAAGGCTCTCAGTCAAACAAATGCACAACAAGATTGAAGTAACAAACAAATCCTTAACAAGCTTGCAATAAGGCTTTCAGTCAAACAAATCCTCAACAAGCTTGCAATAAGGGTCTCTGTCAAATAAATCTGCAACAAGCTTGCAATAAGGCTCTCTGTCAAACAGATCCTCAACAATCTTACAATGCTTTTGTCAAGTAGGAAGAGGAAACACAGAGAGAGAGATTGCAATACCTCTCCAACACCAATGCGGAAGGTGAGGGGCTTTCCCCGATTGTAGCTGCTGTCAAACACTTGCCCACTCTCAAGCTTTCCTGTGTAATGAGCCTGCTTTTTTCCATCCCACCATTCCATCATGAACAATAAATTTCTGTATTGCCAATTTCTGTGTTGCAGATGAACAATTGCTTTTCTGTGATTTGCAGAGACAACAGATATGAATCCTTTCAGCATGGTAAACAGGTCGTGTTTTCTAGGTTTTTCAGCAAAGAGAAGAAGAAGATTGACAGATGGATGATGGGAGAAATCCAGAAAGAAGATGGCACTGGGTGGGGGTGATGTTCACAATGGCACAACAATGCTCCAAGAATACCAATCTAAGATTCCAGGAAGAAAACAAAGAGGGGAGATTTGTAAATGAAGGCGATTTTTCTTTGATGATTTTCATAGCCAAGTAAGGAAACAGTTGAGAATCTTCAAGAGCTGGAAAGGGAGTGGTGGGATTGACCAGACCTTGATCAGCATGCCCTTTGAAGCTTGAATGCCAGAACCCGGGGAAGAATCACAAAATGCTAGACCGGATGGACTGACGCTGAAATCGGCACAAAAAGAAGCAGCTGTTGCAGCTGCTGCGTTGGCTGCTGTTGGATCCAGCGATGGAGTCATTTGGAGGCCAGCTATTGCCATCACACCTGCTAAACTCAGCATGTCCCTCCTCAAGATCAAAGGTCTTGTTGCTTCTTTCGTGCATTGCTGCCGGCAGTTACATTCGGCAGCTTCACTAGAAGAAGCTCTCATAATCCCCACTCTAGCGCGAACGTGTTTTCTCGAGCTCTGCAGCTTTGTAGGGATGATGAGGCAGCAGGAGGAGGAGGAGGAACATACGACACAAGAAGATGGGCAGACAAGAGCTGCCATGGTGTTAGTAGCAAACAAACAAACCACGGAGAAAGCGCACAATTTTGTCGACAACAACAGTTCCTTGAAGTCGTCGGTCGAAGTCTCCGCGAGCTCAGCCAATCCTCGTTCGGGTTTCGAGAATGGCTGGGTTCCTCTCTGAGCAGCAAGCAAATCCCCAAGTGCCCCAGAGAGAGCGCAAATTTGAATGGCGCCAGTGGTGGTGGGTGGATGTGGGGTCGGCGGATAAGCTAAATCGCTCTTGAGTCGCGCGACATGGCAGCCGAGGAGATTTCTGTGTGCCCAACTGAAATCAGGGATTAATTGTCTGGACTCTGGACGGAGATGGAAATGACGAACACTCGACGACTTGAAAACAGTGATTTTTATCTTTATTTTTTGGGGGAAAAAAAAACCCCCCGCTTGAAAGTTTCAAGCTTTACGATGCCAAAGTGGGCCCCTTCTCTCTGCATCGCAAATTCCTTCTATCCTTCCATATATCAGAACTTCGCCTTTGGAGATCTTTTCGATTCGGCGATGTGGAGGTTGTTCCATCCAAATTCTCTTCTTCCTTTGTGTGCAGATTCTTCTGGAGCAGTTGAACGAAGAGTCAAAGGATGCAATAATATAAGTTGCAGACAGTCCCTCGAACATCATTTGCTATGCTGCTGCTCTTTGTGTACTGTGGTGCTGCTGCTCAGCACCGATTCTCTCTGCTGTGGGTACCTTGTCTTTCTCTCAGTGTTTTTCTTTGCCATAGATTTAGTATCTGCCGAGCTTAGCACGCATGTTGCAGAGTATCAAGAGGAGGAGGAGGAGGCAGAGATGGCTATGGTGTGAGCAGTCCTGGGATTCAAGGAGTTGCAGTGTTGCAGCAGGAGCAACTCTAGATAGTTTCCAAGTTCTCTGCTTCTCAAAAACATCGTCAGTCAGTCCAGTACGAACAACTCAGTGATGCTTTTGTTTTGTTTTGTGTTTTTCTTTTTCTTTTTGTCCCTGAAGATCTTCAGATTTGATCTTTGGTAGTCTTCTTCTTTTTCTGTCGAGATTGTTTTGTACCTTGGAAGTGGACTTCTCCTTTGAGGATTTGTATGCAAACTAAATCATCCTGTCTGTCGCAGGTTTTTTTCTTCCGTAAAGTCATCCTGTCTTCACCCTGTCTTTGGGCCTCCTTTCAGCCCCTAACCCCTCTTTCAGTGGTATCCGCAAAGTAAGGAAATTTTATTAAATCTCAGTATGAAATTGTTGAAACTCGGTACGAAATGCTGAATCTCAGCATTTCATGCACAAGGTTCGAGAGGAATTACAGTTGCTGTACAGGTAGGAGTAGTGAAAATCTATGTAGCAGCAGTGGAGGCGCTTAGGATAGATAAAAGAAAGACAGGGTGAAACTCAGGAAAAAATTGATGGTTTCCTGAGTCCCCCCGCCCCCTTGAATGCTAATGTACTTTTTTTCAGTTTTTAAAAAATCTCACCCTGTGTATGACCAAACTTAGGGTACTGGTGCTGTCTTTTCCTGACTTTACTGATATCTCTATTATGTGTAGGGTAAATACCCAGGGGGTGGCCATAGTATGGAATAGCAAAAAGGCCATGCTTGTGACAAGCCTTGGCCCATGATTTTTGTCCAATCAGAATGGAATATTTCATCTAAGTATGTGGAATTCCAAAAAACCTAAGAGCACACATAACAATATGCTAGTCGATTTCAAATGTGTTGTTCTATAAGGGGTTTTCAGCTACTCCAACGGACCCAGGGTCTAATAGTCCATGCAATACTTGCCTTTGGTCTAAAAGTTCTCAAATATTGACCGTGGGTTTTAAAGTTCATGCATATTTAGCCTTAGGTTTATTAATTTATGTGTATTTGGCCTTGGGTTGTTCACAATTTTGTATATCATTTTTATGTGTTCTTTAAAATATATTTCATACATCTTAATTCATATTGTGAATTTCATCTAACTATAAAATTTTGGCCTAACTCATTAGTGTGTTGAAAAAGGCATGTGTTCAAGGAGCCTAGGCACCTATCCAAGAAGGGCATGCTTACGATTAAAATAAGGCTATGATTTTGATTGGACTTGGAGTTGCCCATGTTAATGTCCAAGAAGCCTGAGCCCAACCCAAAAGGCTTGGGCCACCTTCCCTGTCCAAGAAGCCCAAGCCCATGCCAACGAGGGAGGAATCACTTTGACCCTATGTCCAAGAAGACTAGGCCTCACAATAAAGACCTAAACAAGCCCATACCTAGTACAAGCAACCCAACCCCATGCCCAGGAAGCCTAAACCACCTACATATGTTAAGAAAATCCAATGCTTCAAGAAACAAAAGGGTCATACTATGTCCAAAGGCCTTTGCTAAATGGGAAGCCTTTATGTGGCCTAGGGGGAAAAAGCCCCAGCCTCTCAATAGCAAAATGTAACTTAGGAACTCATCAAGCAAGCTATGGAAATGCCTAGACAAAACACATGTCTAAGAAAATACCCATGACGGCTATAAAAAACCTTAAGAACCTTAGTGTGAGCCTATTTAATTTATTAAAAAACCCATGCATCCTATGAAAAAGGTTTAACGGACCTCTAAAATAAGGTAGATACCCTAGGAAAAAACTCAAGTAACCTATGAAATAGTCTAGGCATGATATAAAAGCCTAAGCAACCTATTGAAAAAGTTAAATAACCTTTGAAGAAACTTAAGCACCCTACGAAAGAGCCTAAGTAACCTATGAAAATGCATAGGCAACATGGGAAAGAGTCAAGGCAACCGATAAAAAGCCTTTAAAAACTAAGAAAAAGCCTAATTGATGCACCCCCAAGCTTTTTGGTGGACTTAGTTCCGAGTTCAAAGAAGAAGACAGTGGAAGGAGAAGGAGTTAGGGCACACTCCTTGGCTCGCAACATTTCGGGGGGTAGAAGGCCGTGTTGGAGCTTCGAGATGGGACTAAAAAGATTGACAAGCAAGTCATTTACTCACACGGACCTACACAAACCAAACAATAGGTTGGTTAGTGCGTAGTTGGAACCTTTTGGTGCATGAACAAGCCACGGGCAAACACATATTCACCACGACTCGAACTTAAGGGAAGCCACCACCTTCCCCCTTATAATATATATTTTTCTTGGACACGAGAACAACATTCAAATGTCATTTTGTCCCAAAACTCCCAAGTGGGAGTCCCGAAATTCCCAAAGTTAGGACTCTTGTGACTTTGGGGTCCCATAATTTTGTGTATAAATTCCAATTGAAATGAGTTTTGAAGCAAAGTTATAACCCTTTTTGAGAGCTTTCCAACGATATGTGACATGCCACTTTCACGCAAGGAAGTCAAGGTGATTTTTGACTTTTAATGGTTAGGAGTCAAATTGTCAATTTGACTCCCGACCCTTCTTTTGGCCATAACTTGTGTTTGAAGTGTCCAAATGTGTCATGCAAGCCCATTTCAAACATCTATGTTCCAAGAAATTTCCAATGATATAAGGAACTCTTCAATCCAATGAGTTTTGACCCTTGTAATTGCCTTCTAAAAATTCGGGAATCCATCGGGACTCCAACTCCCAAAGTGGGAGCTCACTTGGCAATGTGGAGGTTCATTCCCTTAACTTTCTTGCACTCCCGAGAGCATGAAATGTGACTTCTGCGTTCATTCTTGGCTCGCACGTTTGTAAGCCCTTGCCTTGGTTGCGAGCCCAAGGCTAGGGTTGTGACACTAATCACCTTATGAAAAAGCTTTAGTACCTAGGAAAAAGCTCAAACATGTTAAAAAGCTTGAACAACCTAGAAAAAACCCCAAAATGCGTATGAAAAAGCATGGGCAACTTGGGAAAAACCCCAAGATGCTTATGAAAAAACCCGAGCAATTTCAAAAAAACCCCAAGACACTTATGAAAAAACTTGGGCAACTTCAAAACATCCCCAAGATGCTATGAAAAAACATGGGCAACCAATGTACCAAGGAACCCATGCAACTTATGAAAAAGCCCAAGTAGTCTAAGATAAAACCTTATGGTGCTTAGGAAAGAGCACATGTAAGCTACAAAAAAGTTTAAACAACTTAGGAAAAAAAAGCTTTGGCACCCTTTAAAAGAGTAGGCAAATTACATTGTTTTTGGGATTACAAGACATTATGGATAGGAATAGGCCATTGGACACTTGAGGGGTTTGAATTTTGAATTTGTGTTGAGTTTTGTTTTCTTGTTCATGTTGATGGTGACTTACGGATTACCCAATGGAGGGAGTTTTTGGAGTTTGAGGACATTCGTAGAGACACACTTCTGGAATAAAAGTAGAAATGTAAGTACTTTGTAAAAAAACTACAGATTCTAGTGTTGAATACCATAGATTTGACTTGTTGTTTTGAATACACTTCCATAGAACATGGATTTTGTTGTATTTTTGTTGAATTTTCAATAAACAAGGAGAGTACAAACTTTTTTATTAATTTCCATTCTCAATTTGATGTGTGAATCATCCATGGTCTTTAATATCATGAAAATGAATTGTAATTTTGTTTGTAGTTTTTAGACATTGTGTTTAGGATTATAGATTTTGGTTATCAAAGATAACCATGAATTTGTTGTATTATTGAACTGCAAATGTATGTGTGTTTAGAATCAGTGCAAAGTTATGAATGAGTGTATGTTTAATGTAGTGTAAAATTGTTGTTACAAAAAGTTATATTTTGTTTTATATTAATTTTATATCAATGATCCAATGTCGATGATTCCCTTCCTTCCAATCTTTGTAGGAAAAACCATGCTCATTAATTTATGATGTACTTTCTTCAAAATATTTAAAACTAGACAATAGCATGGTTTATGAATTCTTATGTCAACTGATGCTTTTTTATTTTCCTAGTCTATTTAGTTATTATGAGTGGAAATAACTTTGAGACTTATCATGGGATTTTGCAACCAGAAATGTTAGGAAGTGGTAGATTCTTGCAAAGTTGACACCATTAAGAAGTTTATTACATTTTGCTATGAGTAATTCTTGACATATTTTGTGCTATCCACCATCTTATTAAAAGTTTCATCAATTTAATTTATTTCAAAATATTAGTGAGAAAAGGAACTTTGGAAGTTTTGGCAGTGAGCCCAATTGAGAGTTGAAGTATTTTTGGCTTAAAGTGGTGTGAATTTGGACAACTAAGTTCTTACCACTATTTTGTAGTGATAAGAAGAGATCAACTTCATAGGTAAAGATGATATAAAACCATTTCACAAAATCTGAGACAAAGTTCAAAGCTACATAATGTTGTTCCCAGAGGGAAATAAATTTTGCATCCCGATTCTCAGTTGCAGTCCAGGTTTGCAAACAATGAGAATTCAAACAATGATAATCAGCTCAAAGCAGGCTAGTAAAATGAAGCTAGTTTGCTAGTCCTCCCTTCACTTTATATGCAAACAAAATCTGAGCTTGAAGGTTTCAGTCCTTACTCACATAGACACCAATTTCTGAAGAAACCAATTTTCCTTCCTCTCCTATCCAATGCTCACTACTTGTTTGCAGCAGAAAACAGATGCATGACAAACATGAGGCCTCATTCAACAGCCACAAAAATCATATCCATCTTTGGCATCGTGCAAAATGGACTTTGAAAACAAGAATTTTGGGTATAAGAGTTAGTGGTTCCTTGTACCCTTATCATTGGAACTGTTGAATTATATAGAGTCATTTGTGACAATGTCTGTTATAAAGCATTGACCATCTTTACCACATCCAGCTGTACCGGGTTGCTCATCTCATGCACGCCTATGCTTGACATCTCTATCATCATCAATGTGGGTTGGTGCAGCTTGTTACAACCTGTTCCAGCCATAGCACCAGCATCATGCCCTCTTTTCATGCATCACATCTATCTGCAATCCCAATCCTACATTTCATGATTGCTACAGACTCAAAACAATCTACAGATGAGTACTGATGGGTGCATTGGTTCAATTCTCTAGCTGAAGAAGGGACATGGAATTGCAACAATTTGTTGTATGCCTATTCCATGATTGTCAAATTCTGCTTGACTGGATGGAAGTGATTAGCAAACTTAAGATGGTTGAGAATGAAGAATCAAGTCACCTGGAACCTGTAGCAAAGACCAATGCAAAGTCAAAACTTGCTGGTGTCGAGTAGTGACATGTTGAAGCCAAACTGTGTTTCATTGACTTCTTGCAATCATAATTATCAACTTGGGCTCCGCGCTGCTATGCACTACCAATGAGATGAAATGACAAAAAAGAAATAAGGGTTTACATTTGAAAACTTCATTATTTTCAGATATATATAGGATTCAAATTGTACAAAATATCGCTCAATTATCATCCAAGGGGAGATATAATCCGCCACTCCTTGAAATTTTGTAAGCAATTAGGGTGGATAAACATTAAATCAGCTAAGCAAGTGGAGATTACATCCTTACATATCTAATTTAAGGAAGAAGTTTTTATTGGAAAGTAGCTTAATCTCAAAAATAAAATAAAAGGTTAATCTTTTAAAATAATCTCAACATATTCAAATGAAATAACACATGTTTACATTTGTATGAAATTACATGTAAACATGTGTATGAAATTGAAAAGACAAAATGATTCCAAAATTAATTTTAAAGGACACAAAGATTTCAAAAGACATTGAAAAAATTAAAGAGATTTGTTTCTCTTTCGATATCTTAGGATCCATAAGGACATTTTGAAACATTCCAACTTATAAATTATTTATTTTTTCAAAAATTCCAATTTGAAATTGACCTCTAATAAATTTGCAGTTTGGAATTATCTTTTTGTATGACCTATGACTATAGCCCATCATCCCACCTAAACCAGCTCCAATGAAATCATTATACCTCGAATTATTGTTGCAAAAACCTTGGTGAGATCTCAAGGTACCATCTTCTTTGTCCTCTGTTTTGGTAAAGAACTATCCTTGAAAATCAGCAGGGCTTATGGTCATCAGAGATGCAACCCCTTCTGTGCTGTAAGAATTGGAATGTCAACCAGGCAAATATTAAGATCAAATTCATCAGGACCAAATGGGTGCAGCTCAAGCACTAGACACTCTTTGAAGCTTGGAGGCAAAGGGGTTGCAAACTGTTTCCACCAGTAAGCACAACACTGCAACGCATCGCAACTGTGGGTGCTGTTAAGAATCATTGGCAGTGATATGGCCAAATAATTCACTCTGCTGCAAATCCTACGTCATTCATTTGAAGGTCAACAAGATGAAGGAGCATTTCTCAGACTGGAAATCATTCATGGGCCAATGTAAGCTCTTGTTCTTCTTGTTTTGCAGGCGTGGTTTGTCTTGGCCTTGGTTGAGATCCACCCATGCTTTCGACATCATCACCTTTCACAATCCTCTTCCTTGGGAGCCACAGTGTTGGTATACTTCATGAAGGCCCCACATACTAGATTTCATCTTGCAGAACAAACTTGACATGAGATGAAGTCAAGTTCTACCCCTTTGCCTCCCAGAAAAATTCTTCCAGTTCAATCCCTTGCTAAACCTGGCTGCTGAATTGAATTCCTGGTATGTATAATCAAAAGGTATGTACAGAAAAAATGGAAGTTCCATCACACTCACTCGTTCAGGGCTAATCAGACACAACGCTATTCCGCAAATCTCATAACATTCTTGAAATTGGTTAGCGAATTTCTTCGGGCGCCAGGAAATTGGGCATCACTGTTATAGGCTCCAGTTGCCCCCCTGGTCAGTCCTGCCTTGCAAAACCCACCTCCATTGTCTAGTACTACCACTAATGACGCCCCTCCAGTTTCCACAGCCCTTACCGTTTCTGTCGACCCCTTGAAATCTCCCTCCCTCGATCCTTTCTCTCCTGTACTCTGCTGCAACATCATCACCAACAGTAAACCCCTAAGAGACAACAGTTCCAAACCCTAACCCTAAAACTATTTCTCGACTGCAAAATTTCTTCCAAGCTCTTGGGTTCTATTTCGTTACTGCCACACACAGAGGACGACTCTTACTCCACTGCCATTCCTTCTTTGCAACCTTCATTGCCTGCCCAACATTCTCAAATTTTTTTCTCTCGCTCTAATTTCCTCTCCATTTTTAAATCTCCCACTTCTTGCTAAATTTTTAAAAAGAAAGCTTACATCACTCCTTGAAAGTTTATATCCTGAACGAGTCAAATCCACTTCTGAATCGCAAACTCTTCTCACTCTCTTTCTCTCTCTCTCTCTGCTTTTCCTTCCCTCGTCACTCCCTAATCTCTTCCTCTTGTTTGCACTCGACAGCAGAGGCAGGACAAACAGAAGGGCCTGGCAGGACCCCAAGCCCTAAAAAAACTGGGCTCAACAGAGAAAGACGTCATTTCTGGAGTGCAATCGGAACCATCCAACGAGAACAGGGAGGTGATCGAGGCCGTCAGAAGTAAAAGATAAAGACGGCCAAAGAAATCCTCTTCCCGTGACGAGCGAAAACTGGCGGTGGTACTTGGATCTCACCGTCAGATAAGGAAGATCAGTAGATTGTGACCGTTGGTTGGTAAAGACGGAAGATTTAAGGAAAAGAATGAGCTCTCTGATGCTGCTGCTGCTGTTGCTGCCCCCCTATCTCTTCTTCGTCTGCGTGCGCGTTGTTGTTCTCTCTCTCTCTCTCTCCCGTGGGCTGCTCTTCTGCGACGCATTCGCTGCTGCATTCTCTGTGAGGATATATCATCATCGTCTCGAAGCAAGAGTTTTCTGCTGAAGAATTGTGCTCCGGGGCTTCGTGATTTTGTGCTTTTTGGGAACCATTTCAACAGGAGGGCGGGAGGTGATTTGTTGTTAAGGTGGTTTGGTCTTTTGCACTCGGCAGCAAAAGTGGAGGAGACGAGGGAATGGACACTGAGGCGGGCGGGGAGGAGGACAGACCGCGTGATGATGAGATCCTTGCCTTCCACAATCTGATCAGAGCCGCGGATGCTGAGAAACTGGAGTTCGTCGGTGACAAGGTACGCTGCCGTTATATTGCCTATTATTATTGAAACTTCTCCTACTCGTCACCGGTGCCAGTGCATTGCAGTAAACGGCTTCTTCTCTCCTGACTTAATGCTCTGTGGAAAGAAAAATTAGCTGAAAACGGTGAGGTGCAGAAAGACCAGTTGAGTGTATATATTGTATTATATACTGCTGCATTTTTTGTTGCATTCTGCTACGTTGGCTTTTTGTCTTTGATACAATGCGGTCAGTGTTTATGTGTCCTCCCTACACAATGCCTGAAACCTATGTGTTCACGTCCCTTGCTGTGCCCTAAATCTAGAGAAGATTCTCTGATCTTGCCTTGACATTGAAAGAGTTTTGGGTTGTCTTGTACTGTCAGGTTTTTCATGCCTTGCAGATTTTGCAATCAAGTTTCGTCTATGCACTTTTGTGCAATGTCTGTTGCAATGTGCAATTCAATTTGTCTTGAATCAGAAACTTCTAAGAGTTTGCCTCCTTTGAATCACATGGTTGACTTCACTTGCTTGAGGAACTTTATAATTAAGACGACACAGAAAGCAGTTGTTGATGGTTCATTCTATGGATGCAGGAACCCCTTTCTGTATTGGCAGCAGAATATGCGTCTGGGAGCCCAGTTTTCAAAGCAAAAGTTGAAGTATGCATATCGGTGCAAGCAGATCCAAATGCATGTGATTAGGGTTATATCTGTCTTGGAAGGGTTTCTGGAGTCTGAAATAGTTAGCATGAGCCTGGAAGAGTCATATTTTTAACTGTTGTGTTGATTGTGACAGAAATTGGGACAGACCTATGTTGCAATAAGGCGGGCTCGGGGTGATGGAAATTGCTTCTTTCGGAGTTTCATGTTCTCTTATCTGGTGACTTTCATGTCCTACCACCATTGTGGTTGATTAGCTGAACCTTTGTTCACCTTTCTCATGCCTTGAAGATGCTCGAGAGTCATATGCTGGATGAAAGACTGAGGTGTCTTTCTTTCATCTTATGTTGACCTGTGGTTTTCACGCAGGAGCATTTGTTAGTGACACAAGATGAAGTGGAGGTGGCACGTGTGGAGAGAAGCATTGAGGAGTGCAAGAAGACACTAATTGATCTTGGGCACGCAGAGTTCACATTTGAGGATTTTCTTGTGGTAAGAAGTCTTGCTATGGAGCTGAAAGTGATTCTGGGAATGCTCAACACTTCCTTGACATTCATTTGCGTCTCTTCCATAAATTGTCCCATTATCTCCATCTTACAATTCCTTTATTGGATGCTAAAAATTTCTCTCTATGTGGTCTCCTGTTAATTTGAGGAATGTGAGATAAAATCAGCACACGAGCTTGATGATCTCATCATCTGCATTTCAGAGGCATCTGCACCCACTGTTGGTTCTTGACAAAGTTAGTGATTCATGATCATTGACACAACAATGTTATATGCATTGTTATTTGTGTACGGGTCTTAGTAGTTGTGTTCATCAGCCCTTTGTACTGTACTAAAGGGTTTCTTCCGTCTGGACACTTCCTGTTTCTAAGTCTTCAAGAGACTGGACTACTTGTTAGTTTGTGTTGTGCAGTATTTTGTGAGCTAGATAGAGAAAGCTTTGTTCACCCTCATCTACCTCATAAGTATTGGTCGGAATGTTGGTTTGGTCTGTCTCTTCAGATCTTTGTGGAACAGTTACAGAGTGTGATTCAAGGTCGTGAAACTTCCATCAGGTATGCACTCATTTGGAAAGAATTTTGACTCTCCTGAGCTCTGATTGTTGGTGTCAACATAGACACTGAAGGTAAACTTCACGTTCTGATATTAGATATGTCTGTGCATCCATTCAGAGCAGATGGGCTTGAACTTTGAGTTACAAATCTATTGCACTGACAGCCACCTGGTGTTTCTGCTTCAGTCTTGAGACACTCATTGAGCGCTGCCGGGATCAATATGTCTCCAACTATGGTGAGTGGATCTTACCTATGAGAAAAGCTTCCTTGATGAGCCAGTCCAGTGTTGCACAGAGTTTTGTGTTCAGATTTCAATGATTGAGCATAAGTTGTCACCTAGAGGCAAAGGTGAACATGCTTGAACAGGTTGCCTCCTGTTATTTGGGGTTTAGTGGTGATGTTTTTCAGGTTTGTGACATCTGGTGAAATTCGCCGACGAACTGACTTCTTTGAACCATTCATTCTTGGCATGAGCGGCATGAATGTTGTCCAGGTGTGCATTAGTTTGGTCACTTGTTATTAAGTCCTTTTGTGTGAGCATTCAGATATCAAAATGGATGCAAAGATTGTGTACTGATCTCTCATTATCTGTCTCTTCTTTGGCTTTCTAGTCAGTTGCCTCACCTTTTTACCCACCTGGGTGCACAGTTTTGCCGTTCAGCAGTGGAGCCCATGGGGGAAGAAAGTGATCATGTCCATATAACAGCATTGTCAGATGCTTTGGGTGTACCTGTTCGAGTGGTGTATCTTGACAGGAGTGGTGACACTGATGATAAACCTGCAGAGGTTAATCACCACGATTTTATCCCTGTGGGAAGTCCTCAGACAACTGTTGATCCCTTTGTTGTTCTACTCTACCGCCCAGGCCATTATGATATCTTGTACACAAAACAAGAGTAGCTGTCCATCTTATGATGTTCTCTTTTCAAGAAACTTCCCAAGCTTAAAGTCCATCAAAACCCTCTTGTTTCATCTTGCAGGACATTAGTCATAACTTTGACAATTCTTGAGACCAACTTTGCACAGCTTACACAATGATTTTTTGGTCTTTGACTCTGCATGATATTGTCCAACTTGCTTGGCATCAGGAAGTGGAATTGATTTAGAGTGAGATAAGGATGTCTACCAGTGTTTGATTCAAGGCAGGTTTGCTTTATCATCCTGCCAATCTGCCTTCACTCAAACTCTTGCAATGAGAGGTAGTTCTTAACTGTATCTTGCTTGATTTTGTGAATGTCATCAAGTGGCCATGTGAGCTGGATCATCCAGCTTTTTCAATTGTGAGGTTTAACGGTTGCTAGTAGGGTTGCTGTTCTTTTGTTCAACGAGCTTTCAACTGTATTTGTATTATGTATGAGCATGTATATCAAGAACACTGCAAAGGTAGAGTATTATATTTAGTCTTGTTTTACATTATATGTAAGTAGCGAGCTGCTTCCATGTTCTGTAGACAGCAGCAAATGGTTTATTGTTGGTGGAAAACTAACGGTAGGATCTGCACCATAGCAAGCTGAGGGTCTACATAAGCTGCCAAGTTATTGGCATTTGGCAATTGACAGGATTTCATGCTTATCGCCCTCACAGATCATTGAATTGAATCCTGATCATCTACTCACTGGTAACATTCAATGTAACACTCTTGTTTCATTCCCCATTTTCAATTCACTGAGAGTGGTCTATTTGCCACCTTTGCTTGAATCCTGACCACTGTTTCTTTCATAAATAGTTTAACAAAGTTCTTGTATGAGAATCTTTCATTAGTTTTGCAGTGATATTAGTCATATTAGAGATGGTCTTGATTCAAGGAAGGATGGAATTAGTGAAAATGATTCCATGATGCATTATCATGAGTAATGTAAAGAAGTCAAAGCCTTACATATAAAAGGGCATGACTGCTGCCTTTCTGGTGTTGAGGGCTACTGTCAAATTTCAATGCTGCCCTTCAAAGAAAAGTATTTGCCCGTGAGAAGTCCTTCACATGAAAAATATTATAAAGAAGTTTTGGATGAAGAATGATTTTAGGGCACCTTCTTTTGTTGTGATTTGAATCTGATGCAATAATATTTGGGAACATATCATTCATTGAAATGGAATCCTCAAAATCAATTAATTATTCAACTAACATGTGTGGAAGTGGCAAAGGAACTACAATAATCCAATCCGTCCTTTAATGGCACTTTAAAAGAATTCCTTAAAAGATTCAAATGTTCCTAGTTGTTTGTAGAAGCAAAGATTTTCATGCATGCTACAAAGGAAGGAGATACGGTTTTTTATCCATGTTTTCCCCACATCAAATGTTGGATCACATTAACATTGGATCCCTTCTCAATACAAAGAATACAAGGACATGTTTGGAAAGAAGAGTGTTGGTACTTTAGAACATCAATCATATGATTGCATGAAAGGTGCACAACCTCCATTTGAACTCATTTACAATTGTCACAAAATGGACTTCCAATGCTTTTGAAAGTACATCAATGAAAATCTTGAAAAATGGTTCCTTTAACATTCCAAATCTTGAGCTAGTGCCCCAATCTTGTTTATCAAGAAAAATGTGGTTCCTTATGAATGTGTGTTAAATATTGTAGCTTGAATTGACTTAGTATCAAGAACCAATACTTTTACTTCTGATCTTGGAGTTGTTGGATCAATTAAATGATGCTAAGGTGTACATTAAGATTGGTTTTAGGTGGAATGCACAACTTGGTGCATATTCAAAAAATCAATGAATGAAAAATGACATTCCAATCATACTATGGCCAATTTGAATGACTTGTGATGAATTTTAGTTTCACAAACGCACTTTGTTGTTTTCTAACATCTAATGAATGTTTTTTTTTCATGAATATTTGTATGATTTCATGATTTGCTACATAGATGGCATTTTCATTTTTTCAAAGAACATGGAGATGTATGAACATCATGTACATTTTGTTTTGGACAAGTTCAAGGAAGTTGAATTTTATGCCAAATTGGATAAGTGTGAATTTTAACAAATCAACTTGTAGAAATCTTTGGTTACATCATCTTTGGCCATGGCATTTTCATGTATCACCATAAAGTTCAAAATGTGGATTGGGCTACCCTAGCTTTTGTTTGTGATCTTCAACATTTTCTTGGATTTCCCAATTTTATCAACATTTCATTGCACATTATTTCATGTTAGTGACCAATTTTACTCATTTGATTTGAAAGGATTAACATTTTTTTTTTGGAATGAAACACTACCTTCCAATCTTTAAAGGCTTCTTTCACAACTACTTTACTATTGATTCATGCACACTCTTCAAACCTTTTGTGGATCATTTATTATAGAGACAAATGATTTTGACTTTGCATTTGTGTTGCATTTTGACAACTTGAAGAAGATTTTTTTCATCTTGTTGATTTTCGTTCTCAAAAGTTTTTTCCTACTCACATTAATTACATGGTAAATTTTTTTATATTAGGAACCAACAATACCACTTGAGGCAATTGTTTAATTTGAAATATTCTAGAAAGATATTTATTTTTTTCAAAAATACTTTAAAAATTATACTATTATATAATTTTTTATAATAAATAAATAAATAAATATATGAAAAAGTTATAGCCATTTGTTAAATGTTTAAATGTAATTTTAAACATTGGTACAATTGATTTAAATTTTGGTTTTGGTTATTTTTAATTCACTACATTATTTTCAAATTTATTCACGTGTCCCCATGATATATTATGAATATTGTTATATAAATAAATTAAAAAAAAACCCATTAACTTAAATTACCATTTAAAAAATTTAATAATGATTACAATTTTGTTGAAATATATTAGTTAAACCTTATGATATTCATGACAAAAGACTTTTGATCATTGTGGATATGTTTGAAAAATGACAATTATTTGTTTGAAGGAGTTTAATGTGAAATCATTATGTATTCAAACCACAAAAACTTTTAATATTTCATGACATTTTGTGTTTTGAGTCGACGTATAGTTCAATGGAAAATATCATTGTTTGGATTCCAATTTATCATCCTGAGCATTAGCTAAACCCTAAAAAATACAACCTACATTCAGCTGAGTCCAGCACAGGACTGATTTGAAGGAACCCTTGTGAAAGTTGAAAATTTAGCTTTGGTGGCAGGTTTAGTAGGGCCGATGTCAATCTTAAGACCTAGCAGGGGTTTTAGGACTTAGCTAGAGTTTAGGGTTTGGAGCTCTTGTGCAACCCTGGACTGCTTTGCTGCTTTAGAATCTATGGCTCTCTCTATTGTTTCTGGATGGTCTTGAGAAAAAGGGTTCATTGGCAATGTGTCAAAGATGCTTTTGTGAAGGCCAACAGAGGGCCGATTTAAGGAACTCTTGTGAAAGTCGAAGGTTTGGTTCCGGTTTCAGGTTTAGGGCCGATGTTGTTCTTAGGACCTATCAGGGGTTTTAGGGTTTAGGGCTAAAGTTTAGGGTTTGCAGCTCTTGTGCGAACCTGGACTGCTTTGCTGCGTTAGAGTCTCTCGCTCTCTCTCTCTCTATCTCTCTCTCTCGATTGTCTCTGAATGGTCTCGAGTCTCGTAACCAACTGAGGATGATAGTATCCTCTTCTTCTTGGCGTTGCATTTACCATGGGCACTTTTTTTCCCATCCCGAATTGATGGATTTCTGACCTCACTGTGCATGTGTTTGGGGGTTCGAAGCCTGAAAACCACTCATGGGGTTTATGTAGCACAGGTGCAGAGAGAGCGGAGGTGATTCTGTCTGTTTTCTGAGTTTTTGAACAAGAAATGGTGGGGGGTACAAGGCCAGGAGTAGGTTGTCTGGCGAGACAAGGCCTTGGTATCGTCAGAAGCAGGTTCGATTGTTTCGTCAATGGAGCAACTGGTGGTAGTTGCGGCGGTGGCTGCGTTGGATTTGTTGAGGAGGAGCCACTTCCAAGAGCGTGGTATGTAAAGAAATGCACCGTTTTGAATTTCTTGATGTGTACCTATATGTCGGTGTCTCTTTTTTTTTCCCTTTCTTTGTGGCAGTGTAGAAGAATCTGAAGGGGAGGATAGCTTGATGGGGGTTGTGGACAAGGACTTTGCAAGGAGCTTGAGTAGCGAGTCTTCTATGCAAACAACTTGGATCGAGGTCTCGAGGACATTAGTGCATCAGCTTTTGGGGCGTGGTGCACGATACGGGTCCCTGGCCGGAGGAGAGGTGGGGAAACAGTTGTTTGTGTCAAACCCTAGTTATCCACCTTCTTCACCTCTCAGGCATCCCCTTCTTGCTGGTGGAGTTCGGTTCAAGGGCACCAAAATGTCAAAAAAAGGCCTCAAAAGGAAGAAGGCAAGGGAGGTCCGATTGAAACTTAAAAAGATTAGGAAGGAGAAGAAGGCAAAGAAAGCTGCTATGTCTCCGGAGCAAAGGCTAGAGCATGGAATCTATAAGGTTACCTTTCTCCTTCCTATGCTGGAATATTTGTGAATTCTGCTCTACAAATGTCTCTGGCTGCTGGCATACTGATATTTGGATCAGTGGATGATGTCAGAGAGTTTGTTTTTTCTGGTGCCTGATTTTTTTCCTGTTTTGTTTTGGTCACATTTTAGCTACGGAAAAAAATTGCCCTACATGAAGAACAAATCAAGAAGAAGTATCAGTTGCCAGAATTTCCAGAGCCTGACCCAGATACAGAGATTTTGACACCAGAGCAACTGTATGCACTGAAGAAACTTGGGTACAAGAACAAGAACTATGTGCCTGTTGGAAGGCGAGGAATCTATGGAGGTACAATACAGAACTTGCATATGCACTGGAAGAAGCATGAGACTGTAAGATTGTGCTGTGACAACTTCCCCAAGGAGAAGATCAAAGAGATGGGCAAACAGCTTGAGAGGCTTAGTGGGGGTACTGTGATTGACATTCATCAGGCCAAGACTATCATTATGTGGCGAGGCCGAAATTACAAGCGGCCTGAGAAAGACATTCCAGAGGTTTTCAAGCATTTCAACAAGCGGAAGGTTGGATGTGTTTTCATTGCATAGTCTTTGAAACAGGCAGAGTAGATTTTCTGGCTTAATAGTTCAACAATCTGCCTAGACAATAAAACTTTGGGTTCTGATTTTGGGGTTTTATGCTGACAGGCATTGTTGAAATCTAAGCATGAACAAGCAATAAATTCGTTGTACGAGAACATTCGAAGGTGGGAGAAAGATCTGAAGGATTTACGGGCTGATATGGCCCGTAAGAAAGCTGCTGATGCTCGCTGGGCTGCAGAGAATCCAGGTGTACCAAATCCCGAACCAGCATTTCAACAAGTTGATCAGCAACAAAACACTGAATACATTTCAGATGACAATGGGCTCTCAGATTCTGCTATCATCTATGATTCTGATGGGGAGGTGTTGAATGAATCCACAGACTCTGACTCTGAAAGTGATAGTGCTGTCATCTATGACTCTGATGGAGAGGAGTTGGAAGAATACACTGACTCTGACTCTGACTCTGAGACTGAGAGTGCTGTGTTGGATGAGGGATATGGACTCCATGGTGAGAACTATGATTCTGTATCAGATTCTGAGCATGATGGCTATTGGGACAATGAGTATATTCCAGATGGTGAAGATGAGCCAAGATCTGAGAAAGAAGTATGTGTACCCCCAAAGAATGGATTTGATCTGCACCAAATAGAACTAAAGAGAACTGCATCATGAGCATCAAGGATTATGAAGCAGTTTGTGATCAAGCCTAAGTGTTGTGAATATGGCTAGAGGTCCAAGAACTAGAGACTCCTTCCATGTAGCTTGGACGATCAATGCTCAAATGAGTTTCATTCAACAACAAAGCTTTGAGAACAGTATAATCCAGCTCTCTTTGAAATTGAAGGTAGGCAGCCCCCTCTTTTTTGGCTCTTTGGTCCTAGGGGCTTTATCTACAGGTACATTCATCTTTAGGAGATTTAGTCTTAATACTCTTTTTAGGAGACCAGGCTCATGATAAACACATTGCCAAACGGCTTCTGAGTGCAATATTTCAATGGAACTTGTGACAACCACCTTGCCACTTAATATAATGCAATGGTATAATTGTTTTGAATTTTCAGCGTGTGACTCTGATTCTTGTTCAAATGCCTTTTGGGTGGAAGGGACTTAGATTGTTGGTAGCAAAAAGTAGTTTGCTGATGTTGGAGTAAGTTGTTTCTCCAGTCATATTCTCTCATTGCTCTTAGATCAAGTTTTCATGAGTAATTTCTTCAACCATAAGTTGATTTTTACAGTTTTAAGCTATTGGGTAGAGCTGTTTAAGATGGGTTCACTTGTTACATATGGTATGTAGTTCAAGGATGGGCTGAAATCCTGAACATATCATGCACTGGCTCTCCTATTTTAATTTGCCAATCATCCATTTGGTGGCTGCCATACTTGAACATAACCATCCCTGACGAGAATCTTGCTGCTCTGATTGGCTGTCGGGTTGCAACTTACAACCTGTAGTGTTCAACCTCTGTTCCATTATCAACCTATCAGTTAGCAATAGGTACCATCCTGGGTTCTGATTGGCCCAATAACTCTGTAACCCTTTGCAGCACAGATGAAGATTTTGTAGCCACTCTCTGCATGAAAGGAGGGGGCCTAAATTCTCATTCAGGATGGTTAGATCTGGTAACTGGCTTGAGCTGCCTGGTTACTGAAAATAATGTTGCTGCAGAAAAGAGGTTGTTACTATTCTCATGCTGGATGGTTATGTCTGGTAACCAGGCAGCTCTCTCAACAGTCACCTAGTCTGTGGCACTTGTTGGAATGGGTTGGGTCATCTGCAATCTCTGCAAGAAAGTTGTTTTTGTCATCATCATTTCATCCAGAACTTCATAATCTAGAGAGCTTGCATTTGAATGTGACTATCATATCTCATGAGTAACTAACTGCAAGAGAATTGAGGTGAACTGTGAGAGCAAATTTTCTTTGTTTTAGCAGCAACTTTGTGACTGCAGAATGCAAAGACGTATCTGATGCACAAGTTGCAGCAGCAGCAGCAGCAGCTGCACAGAGATAGAAAAACCAAGAAAGAGAACTTGTGCCACAAGCTGTGGTGTGTCTTGAAACAAAGATCTCTGACCCAAGAGGATCATACCATATGGGAGTCATCATTGTCATCATCTTCTAGAGAAGTGACGACATATTGAAGAGATCTCCACAAGACCAAGGCAATCACTGTCTTCAACAAGCAAACTCCTGATGGATGAGGTGAGTTAGGAGATGGTCATGGGTTCAGCATCAACAACTCCTCTGTGGCCTTTCTCTCATTCTTGCAGAATCTCCAACAGCACACATGGGCACATCCAAAGGACAAGAAAGAAGAGAGATCATCAGGCAAGCCCATTCTCATGATTCCAAAGCTCATCCAGTATGGTTTTCATCACTGCCTTTCCAGATCTGCAGAGACAAACTGTTGCTTCAAAATCTCCTTGCAAAGAGCATAAGGAACAGAGGATCCTAAGAACCGTGTGCAGTTTATGTGAAAAAGGTGGGGGTCCAGCATTAGAATCATTGCCCTAATTAGAGCTAGCTCTATGCAGACCATCTTCATCATGCTCCATGACTGCCATGTAAACTATTGTGGGATTGCTCAGGTGACTGGATTCTTCGCTGCATCAAGAGCATTGGCACTGCTTACACTTGTTTGTTTACTGTTACTTGTTTTAAGTTCCACAGAAACCTAGAAGTTGATGCACCATGCAGAGGCCTGCCCACAGCAGGTGCCAGACGAGAACTCCACAACATGGAAGCTGAATTCAATTCTGCCAAGAGTCAGTAAAATGGTAGATATCTATCGCAAGTACACAACTATGCTTCCTGCTTTGAGGAATATAACCAATATGAAACAGTATTGCATGTGTCCTAGCATCAATTGATCTTGCAAAATCGTAGCCATAACCATTACAAGGAAAGACAAATACACTAGTTTATAATGTGAGGATTTGGCACCCAGAGACAATTTTGTTTTGTTCAAGCAGATCTTCTCTCTGCATTAGTTATGACAGTCAGGATTTGATGGATGTTGAGTTTCTCCATTCCAGACTGTCTACATTCCTGGGTTTGAAGCTTGATTCCTGGGCATGTGGCCCAGAGAGAGACACAGAGAGACAGATGGCAGAAAGATCCAGTTGCCCAGTCATTAAAGTAAAGGCATGTCTGTGGTGATATGACAATGTCAGGTTGGCATTCATGCAGAACCTGCAGCCCACAATACACAACTATTTTGTCCATGATTCTAGAGGTTGGAATGATGAGGTATGCAAGAGATGGTCTCAAAGTTGGGAAAAAGCAAGTGAAACAGAAAAGTGAATGATGTAAGCAATGCAATTGAAGGTTTGCAGAAGGTACAAGGCAGATGCCACAAGGAACACTTGTGAGAGCTGGTGTCTCCGGAATTCAAGATTGGGATGCCCTGGAACACGTAGTGTCCTACACCATAACAAACAAGAATTACATGGCAGATTGTTAGTTATCAGATTTGAATGGAATCACAGTGTAGGCTCTTAACAAAGATTTGACTAACAGAGATTGTTGGTGTAATAAGCTTACAGGAGGATGTGATATCAAGCTCGAAGGTGCACCGCACATCCACTTCCTCAATGTCCCCATCCAGTACTAGAGTGCCGAAAACCTGAGAGCCAACAGAAAGAACAAACATAGTCTGATTTGATTGTTTCATTCATCCGTTAGATTAATTCCATCATCTTGGGTCATCTTGCATCCATGAAAATTTCATGTCATTCCATTTGGACATGTCAATGCATGCATTAGCAATTCATCCACAACCAATGGTGATAAATTTTCATCCATCAAAATTTTTTTTTTATCCATGGACATGGACTGCTTGGCATCCTATTTTATGTCCATAAAAAAATCATTTCATTTCGTTAGTCAATTAAGCTCAAAGAATGTTAGATTTGGAATCAGAGACCCTAATTAGTCGAAGCATCAGATATAATTTCTAAATATTTAAAAAATAATTTGAATGAATTTTGGGACTCTTACCATGGTACCAACAAGGGTGCTGGTTCATCTAAGGCTTTCCATATATAGGCATTACCCAGAGTGAAAACCAGGGTTAACAATCCTTTCCATGATTTTCCAGTTCTCAAAGATCCTTTAACCATGTATGCTCAAGTTAGGGTTAGAATTTTCCTTCATTGTTTACTCTTTGCTCCTCTAGCCTCTATTTTTTTTTGTCCTTTCTGCTTCCATTGTCTTCTTGTTCCCTTGTAATAAAGTGAGGTAGGTTTGGGTTGTCATTTATCATAATATACAAATTTCCAAGGTTGGGTTGTCCAATTTCAACTACTTTAGCATCTTGGTCGCTTCAACATTAATTATATTATTTTTTTCAGAAATGCTGATTTTTATTTTTATTTTAAAATAATATCAAAAATCTGTGAAGGAAATTATTGAATCTTCATAGTCAGCTTAGCAACACAAGCATGCAAAGGCCATCTTTCCATTTGTCCTTTTTTTTTGCAAGAGAATATGTGTTCCAAGAATTCCTCACATGATAAATTACATATTTTCAACCCACTTGCAAATCTTCAATGCAAAGTGACTCTTGTAGTAACAAGAAACTAGAGGGTCATGACGAGTGTTGGGTGGGTATGTGATTTTGGAATATTAATCGGGTGTGAGTGTATTAAGGATTTAAAAATAATAATCGCCTGAGTTTAGGGTTTTGTATTTTAAAGTTTTAAAGAACCACTGGGGTCTAGGTTTTAGAAACTAGAGATGAACGAGTATAAGTTAGGGGCGAGGGTTTAGTTACATGATTGAATTGGGTATATAGTTCGGTTCTTTGAAAAGTACCCGAATGAGTATAAGAAGGTTAGTTGACCATGTTAGCTGACAAATCTCCTTTCGAAAATCACGTTCGAATATTTGACAAATACAAAGTTCAAGTCTAGCTTGGATTTTTTCATTTTTAAGTAGTTGAGAAGATGATTACAAGAATAAAATAAACAACCTTAATTGAGGGAAGGTCATTGATGTTTTTGAAGTTTTTGAACTAAACAAACTTATTGCTACTTGTAGCTAAACAACTAAACTTTTCTAGAGATCAATATTGAATAATGAATCAAATTAAAATTTTAGGTTTTAAGAAATTTTTCCTTCATTTGATAAGACTCACAAAACATGATATCCCTCCAACAAATTTATGAAACAAAAAAAATAGACCCATGAAAAACATTAACCAATAGATGCAAAATTGAAAACATTGAAGACAAAATTAAAAAAACACATACACCTAGAAGAGATAGATAAAAGAAACACTCACATGTCTCTATGGAACCATGCAAATTTTCGTGCCATTGGATATTGGCACTTGCAAGCCCACAAGTTTCTTTGGAACCCCACTAATTTCCCCGCTACTAGATAGAATGAATTTGCATGCCTCATCGATGTCCTTGCTAGGGGATACAACGCACTTGCGAGCTTTCAAATCCTTATATAACCCCGTTGATTTGCCCACCATTGGATACAACGCAATCGTAGGCCCGCAAGTCCGTATGTAACCTAGTTGATTTCCCTCACCACTGGATATAATGAACTTGTGGGCTTGCAAGTCCTTATTTAACTCATCAATTTCCCTTGTTGATTTCCCTTGCTATTATATACAACACATTCATGGGCCCACAAGTCCTAACATAACCCTCCCGATTTCCCTTGCCATAATATGCAACGCATTCAGGGGCTTGTAAGTCTTTATGTAACCTTGTTGATTTCCCCTGCCATTGTGTACAATGCACTTGTAGGCTTTTAGGGCCCTTCATTGCCTCACACATTTAGCTGCAATTGGATATTAAGGGCTATAAACCTTACACAAAACATAAACAAAAAACTTGACACTCTAAATTCTAGACTAAAACCCAAGTAACAAACCATAACACCATAAAAAAAAAAACACCAAACAATACATCAAGAAATTGTTAACACCCTCATAATGTGAAATCACATATTAGTTTGCCTAAAACCTCAAACCATGACATATGATTCAATCATCATTTTCAACATACCTAGAGATCATGGATAAGACCATTAGTTTCCAACCACTTGCATAAAGAAATTAAAAGGTTTCATTTAGGTCTAAGAAATCTTCACGATCAACTTCATCTTGAAATTCAACTTCCAATTTTGTTGTCAAACCTGATTCCACTTCACATGTCAAGGCAAAATCATTTGGTTTCATGTGTAACTAGTCCGTGGATTGGATGACCAATTGTTGTGGACCAAAATTCATTTGTCTAAGTTTTATGTTTGCAAATGGCATCTATGGAATGCCATCAATATTCTAACAATGGAAAAAATACACTTGGTTTTGATTTGGCTTGCTGGAATTTCAAAGATATGTTGCACAACAAAGAGCAATGGTGGAAACTTATGTTCTTTTTTGTGCCATCAAGATAAAACAGACTTGGAACTTTTTGGATCAATAGAAAATCGTCAAAATCCAACAAGCTCCCTTGAACCCTTGTTGTTTTGTGTGCTTTCAATTAAAAAAACCTTGTAGTAGCAAGGTGCAAATTTTTAAAAAAAAGAATCACACAAAATGAAACTCCAACATAAGAAACCCAAGACACAAAACTATTGAAAGTAGGATAGTATAAAGTTCTTCCCCTTGAACCCTTGTTGCTTTCCGTGTGCCTCTAATCAAGAAAAACTTGCACTAGCAAGGTGCAAAACCAAAAAACTGAAAGAATGAAACAAAACTAGATTGCAAAGTAAGAGACTCAATACATTGCCAATAATCACCAGAGATTTGTTGAAAATTCTTGTTCTCCACCAATGAAACCCTAAGATCAAGGACCAAAAACATTACCAACAATCACGAAAAATATTAAGCTCCCTTGTCCTCCACCACATTTGCAACTTGAACATATGACTTTCATACCAATGTAGAAGCAATGGTGCAATAGATGAAACTAAACAAAGTGATTTAAACACAAAAAAAATACAAAGCTTTAAAACCATTTACCTTCTAATTCAATGGGTTTTGTAGTAGTCATGGTCCCTTGAAAGAAATTTGATTTGTCTTAAAAATCTCTAGTAATTAATAGCTTGCATGCATAGTTTTGATGGCACATTGATAAAAAGTTCAAAGTGAATGTTGCAACTTGCAAGTTCATGTGGAAAGTGAAGGAGACATGTGCTCTTAAAATGTAGACACAAAATACAAACTATAAAATCTTTAACCCTAATATGCTAAAAGGGCATAAATTCGGTACTAAAAGGGTATTCGTGTTTTTGGGAAATACCATTTCCATTTATTCCCTCAAATTAGGTATGGTTTCAACTATTTGAATTTTTAAAAGTTTTGATTATGAGATGAGGGCAAGTACCAACTTTCTAAAATGCCCAAGTACAAGGTGAGGTTGATTTTTTAAAAACTTAACACCTAGTGGATATATATATTATTAATCTACTATTAGATCTAGAATCAAAATTGGAACCATGGATTTTTTCTTGAAAACATGGTCAAGATCTTTAAATTTTATTTTTATTTTTAGTTTTGAAAAGTTGATAAGTAACTTGAACTTTATAGTTAAATATTAATTTAAATTAATTATTGGACTCCATTACCTACATAGACGCCATTTTAATTTGTTGTGAAACTTTATACCCATACAATCTCTAGCAATGGGAAGTGCCGAATGTGGACATGAAATTGGATTTGGTTTAGGAATTGGGTTTGAAGATTTTTGAATTTGGAAAAATCTGCCCAAATTGAAGAGTTTAGAAATTGGAAGCATTATGCTCAAAACCTCACTTAGAAAAAAGCCAAATAATTTTTTTTTGTGTCAAATCAAGGACTAAAGGAGATTCTCTTCAAACCAAAGAACCATATAACAATGATAAATACTATAGAACATGAACATAACTTCAACACATGTATATTCAATAATTAATTAAATTTGAAGATTTCATGTGGAAAAAGAAGAATATTCCTGAATATTTCAAAAGATTCTTAATTTCCTTTCATAAATTTTTAAATAAAAAGGAGCATTTTGTTTGAAAATTTCAACATATGTATAAATAATATTATTAGTATCTAAGCTACTAGGGTAATATGGTACACAAAAAGAAAATACCTCATAATTGATATTTGCTTTGCAATTTTGTCTCTTGACACACGTTTGTTTGGTCAAATTTGAGCGATACTATCAAAATGGCAATCATCCATAGGAAGTTTAGCCAGATTTGGCTATAAGCTAAATATGAAAAAAAAAATGTTCTAAAAGCATCCCTTTATAATTTTTGGTTACCTACTTGAACCATGTTTAAAAAACTAGCAATGGGTTTTTTGAATTTTGGTCGAATTATGGCTATTGATTTTTTTAATTTTCGCTTTTTGGCTATATATATATATATATAGAGCCAGCAGAAAAAAAACAGCAATGGAGTCACAGACTCATATGGTAGTGAGCCTGCACAATTCAAAACAATTTTAGGTTTTTGTCTTCTCTTCACCTCTAATTCCAGTGGATCCACACAAATTCTCAACGCCATAAATCTCTACTGCCTCTTTCTGCTTTTAAAGCTCCCAACACAAAAAAAAAATGCCAGTGTAAATATTATGTGCATTCCTCACGTTGCATTGCTCCCAACCAATCTGCTACATATATGTTTCAACATGTGTACAACTATTACGATTACTCTGGAACCTTGTGCACTAAATGCTGAGTTTCAGCGAATTCATACTGAGATTTAATAAAATTTCATTACTTTGGGGATACCACTCAAACAGGGGGGATAGGGGGTGAAAACAGGACCAAAGACAAGGTGAAAGACAGGGACTTTACAGATAACTTTATTGGTTAACGAGTGGGTGCTCGTGACCTTCGGTCACTGTGAAGTCCCCTGGTTTTTTTAAACTTGATTCGCGTTTTAGTTTTTTTTAGAAACTTTTAACTTTTTTATTTTTTTAATTTTTATGTGTTTTTTATTTTTATTATTATTTTGTGATCATCCAGCCGGATGGACATTTCATCCATCCCCTTAATTGGGACAGACAGTAGTTAAAAGAAAAAAAGTTTCCCCAAAATTCGTCCTATCATCAAATCAGACGAACATTTCATCCATCCCCTTAATCCGTGCTGACCCTCCTCTCCGCCCGGTCCTTCCCTACCTGTGCCCCCCTCCCACCCGTGCTGGCCCCTCCGCCTGATCCTTCCCCGCTCGTGCTGACCCCCCCTTGTTGGCCCCCCCAGCCCCATGCTTCACCGGGCTCTCCCTTGCCCCACCTCCCAAAACACTCCACAGGGAACGGACAATGACTGAAAAAATCTTCCAGGCACTGCCCAATTTTTGTCCACACAGACAGACGGACAGACACCATGTTTGCTTTTATATATAAGATACTAGCTAGTTGGTAAACCCATTTTGCAAGCAAAATGATTAGGGGAAAAGTTTTATCACCTTTGAAACATTCCCCAAAAAATTCCTTTTGATTGGCCACATTTGTGATATACTACAGAAATTGTGAAAGATTCCTGTTCTCTATCGACATTCTAGCTTTTAAAAAAATAAATAAAGACAGGAGGTTTATTTTTA
>Ga0116231_10002389_pt1 | contig 39281 bp, 32 predicted proteins | sample S1TSphgellanicum_2_FD_89695 | JGI IMG/M metagenome (GOLD analysis project Ga0116231, IMG submission 89695) | Host-associated microbial communities from peat moss isolated from Minnesota, USA - S1T2_Fd - Sphagnum magellanicum MG | ecosystem: Host-associated > Plants > Peat moss > Unclassified...
ACTGAATATTTGTAGTGTATAATTTATAATTTAAATATATGTAAATTTAATCATTATTAATTAAATAATTATCTAATATTTGAATTGTTTTAAAACCTGAAAACTAAGAAAGTAAAGCATGAAGAAAGTTTTGGAATTACAACTTAGTTTGTAAGGAAGTTGCAACTTCAAAACTTATCCTATATTGTTTATTCTTCATTCCTATGAACATTATATAAACAAGGGGGTGTGCCCATCCAATTTCACATTATGAAATTAGTGCACATGAGATGAGTTAATCAAAAAGCTCAACCCAAAACAAATAAATAAATAATGCACAATTCTAAAATACTTACCTCCCTAACCTACTTATCTATTTAGTTAGGTAGGTACTTAGTTTGACCTAGCCATCTAGGTCGGCCTATGTACCTACCTACCTAAGTATGTACCTATATGAGTAGATATTTAACCTAGGAAGGTAGAACCTACCTACTTACTTTTTGACCTAAGTAGGTAGGTAGGTAGGTAGGTAGGTAAGTGGGTAGGTAGCCTAACATTGTAGGCACCTATTTATGTACCTACCTAGGTACCTACCAACCTAATATTAATTTTTTTATTAAATTAAAATTAACGTGACATATTTACATTGGGCCACATGTCATAATGTAAGATCATCCAAATATTTGAATTGAATGTCTTAGATTATTTCAAAATAATAATTATTTTATAATGTATATTTTAAATAATCGAATATTAAGACACGTGGCAGCACATGATTTGCCTTCAATTGTGACCAGTATAGTTACATCTTAGTCATATGTGACAATATGTATACAATGGAGTCAAAGGATGAAATGTATTTGTTGACTTTTTCTTTCATACAATACCCTTTGTGATTTGCGATTAGTTTATCACATGTGACTTGTTTTAGGCGACTAAAAGGATTTTAATTGCAAACTGTCTTTTGCAACTAAAATTTAATCACAAAGACTAGTTGAAAATATATGTTTTTCTTCTAGTGAAAAAGCTAAAAATTGCATAAATTTGGGTGTGATTTTAAAAGTTGATTCCTTCAAAAATCAAAGCACAACAATAATTTAAGTAATTTTGAAGCAATAAAAAAATAGGTTATTTTTATGTTATTTTTATATTTTTCATTTTTAAGCAAGTGGAGCAATGGGGAGGGTACTTTGCAATACCTTTAAAGGTCTTTCAACACACATAATATAATGCACTTGGAGTAGAAAAAACCAAAGAAGTTGGCTATAGATGAGTCAATGGATAGGCCAAATAGAGGAGTGCAATGAATGCAACCTAGTAGTGGAAGATATAGTTATGCGTTGAACTCATGGATGCAAGCTTTGGCTATCCAACATTTACTCCCAACCTTACAATGTAGTTAATTGTTTCAAACTCCCTCGAGATGGCATCATTCATGTTGTTAATCTTGGATGTTTTTGTGGTGCAAACGCTCTTAATGTTGCAAATATCATATCCACTAGTTTTTGTACAAATGGAGCATCATAAATTAAATATTTTTTCAATGATTTTCCAACAAATGATTTCAATGTTCTTTTCCAACAACTTCCACATTTGGACCCAATGTTTGGTGGAAATCAAAACATTGATGCATGTTCTCCTCCTTTGAAATCAAATCAACCCAAATATCTTTGATCCAATGTTCAATTACAATGACCTAATTTGGATTTTGGAAAAGGGACAAAAGAAATGGAGGTGGAGACAAGCAAAAGGTTATATTATGTTGCAAGTGTCTCAGGTTCATTTTGGGAATGCCTATTTCTTTCTTCATGTCTTCATCTTATTATTTCATGTCATATGTTGTATTGGATTACCCATGTAAGTTAAATTTTTTTACCAGATCTTTCCACCCATTTTGAATGATTACTTCCATTCAAAAGGATAGGTGAAAGGATTGGCAAGAACAAATTTATTCATGATGCAATTATCATTTGACAATGGCCTTAACATTAAGACTCCATGTTTATCAATTATTGATAAGCATAATCAATAATCTAAATCAAAAGTTAGTTTTTTTTTTCATTACCTTTAACTTTGTATTTGACCTTTCTATTGTAATCTAAAACAAGTGATTGTGATACAATTTCCCAAAGTTATTCAAGACAAAACATCAGTTGCATACAACAAAGGATAAACTTTCAAAAATGGACAAATCCAAAAGCTTTTCAGGCATTTAATGAAACTTTCCAAGAAAATTTGCAAAAGTTTTTTGTTCATCGAACAATTGAAATGGCATCAAGTGGAATCCTAGTTTTGATATTTTGTGGTATGTGGACATACCTTTTTACAACAAAAATAAACAATGAATCACCCCACACACATGTTGATTTACTTATGGAAATGTGTGAGTCCATTTGGGAAGATTTTATTTTCGAAGTATGGTAAAAAAACAAATTATTTGATGATGACTAATAATTTTAATTCTTAAATGTCACTCTGCATTTTTCCTAATACAATTGTATATATAGGTCCATGTACTCTTGTCATGGAAAAATTGCAAAAAAACCTATAGAAAGATTGCTTGATACTCAAAACATTTTGGGGTTTGGAATATGAAACGCTAAAAGTTGTAATAAGGAGCAAATGTTACATGTATTTAACATACAATTCAAATTGTGCACAAATTCAATTTTTTTTTTCAAGTACACTATGATCATATCATAAACATTTACCAATGTTGATGGTATCCATTCATATTACCTCATTTTACATAATAATTAATACAAAATCAAAATATGAATGCATGGCTTGACAACTGAAGAATTAAGGGATTCTTTCAACTTTCCAGTATATTATCCAAGTGCAAAAGAAATTCATATGGCAATGGAAAAATCAAATGTATTTGCAATACAAAAGTTCAAAGTGTGAGAAACAATTATTGCTAGTGAAATATTTGAGCAAGGTCGGTAATCATTTTTGGAAAATCTTGAATTGTATGGTAACATGATCTCAAATACTTTGAGGTTTGCCTTTGGAGAGCTTCTTGAAGTTCACATTGGTGTGAAACTTGCTAATACTTATTTTCAGTGTTTAAAACAAAAATTTGCAATACATGTTGTAAAAGATTCATTTCGGAAGTTTCCAAGTGAAATTCTATTTGTTCTAAAATGCAAGTAATGTTTTTCGTCATGTGAAACATTTTACGTATGTTTTAAAATTGTAACATGTGGATAAATTAATAGCCCAAGGGGTTGGAATTATTTTGCGTAGGTATATAAATTATATTTGTTGATGTATAATATAATTTTAAAACATATATTAAGAAGACTTGTTCGATAATTGATTATGAAACATGGGGTTTAAATGGGTATAAAAGTTTAATAAAAATATATATTTATTAGACTAACTCATAGAAGGAAGTGATTTAGGTTACCTACAATACTCATTATAAGTTGTCCTTTCATGCTACATATCTGGAATGGGTTGAAAGCGTGGAAATAAAGTGATAGGGTTGACATTTATAAGTTTTGAAATTATAATGGTTATACCTAGAAATGAAATTTCATTTTCAACATGTTATTGTTAAAAGATGCACAACAATGTATTTTTTATCATGGCCCCATGAATTAAATAACTTATTTGGCTGAATTCAATTGCATGTGTGAAAGAATAATATAAACCAAATGAAAGATATTTAAGCATCAAGGATTAATTGGAAAATGTTGCAACTAAGATTGGTTTGTTCATCGTGCCAATTATTATTTTTGAAAAGGACATGATTTGTCACCATGGATGCAATACCTATGCAATATCTAAATTATATGTAATCCAAGATATAAATGTTTAAATATAAATTGCAATAAATAGCAATGCATATAAGTCCAAGTCTTTTCTTGACCTTTCAATATTATCCCTAAGCCTAGAAAGTCTGAATGTAGGTTTGAAGGGGACGTTGAAAAGGTTTGTAGGTAAGTATGAACATTTCAAACAAAACATTACCATTTTGGTAGGAAACCAAAAATCCTTGATCCCATTATCTTCATATAACAATGTAATTTGTCCCCCATAACATTTCAATAAGTCATTTCCAAGTTGTGGCATTTTTCTTGTTAATTATGAAAATCGACAATGCTAGTTTGGCTGGTTTTCAGTGAGGCCTTCTAGTGGGGTCTTGGTTAGTTAGCATGGGACTCCCCTTCATCTATAAGGTCTACAACAACAATTCCACAAAAACCCTTCAACATTTCTTCCTGAACTAACCCAAAGCTCAAATTGTTTGAGAATTCTTTATCAAAATTTACTAAGAATGGGGGGGCGTGGGGGGTGGTTTTTCCTACCCCACCCCCTTCACTTGGGATTTCATTTTATTAGGGGATATCATTAAGATTAGTGATGTTTCTAACCATGATTTATTCAAGACTCGTAAAGGGAGTTTTTAAATAAGAATCATCCCCTTGACATTTTGAGATCGTTCCTTTTCATATAGGATGCATTTCAATGATGAATATTCTAAACCCAAGATTTTCCATTAGGTTTGGACCTCCACGGCGGAGGTTCGGATAACAACATGGCACATCATCAATTCTTTGAATTCTGTTAAGAACCCTTTTATTTAAAGTAACATTGTTTCCTCTTTTAAGACTACCTAGTTATATAAAAACATTTTTGGGGCTAGTAAGGATATTAGTAGTTGGTGTTTCCTACCCCCATTGTACTAAATGTTGACTTTGTTTATTTTTTATGTAATTGTTATTGAGCTCCTTTATGGGGTTCCCCCATGCTTCATCCTATTCTTGTCATTTTGTCCCTATGTGTGTAAAAAAGGCATTATGAAGAATGTGTGTGGACACTAAACTTTGCTTCTATTACAAAGGTTGTGGATGCAAATTATGATGATTAAGTGTGTTGCAAATTTAAAACTCACCCATGAACAAAAAATTTATTTAGATTAATGTGTAGTTTTATTGGATGGGATTCAAAAAGTTAATGCAAGCCTTGGAATTAATGCATCAAAAATTAAGGATGAAATTCCCATTCATCAAAAGCTAAAATCAAACAAGAGAAAGTCCCCCATGGAAACATTGTGCAAATTGAAGTTGTTGAAGAAAGAGAAATAAAAGGGCATTATCTTGAATTTGGTGTTAAAATTCTATAAATTATTCTTGGAAACTTTTATGTTCAAGAAGAAATGGAAAATGGGGAAGTGTGGTGGCAATCCCAAGATCTTAATGTTGGCAACATGGAAGTTTACCTTAGAAGCTCCATGATGTGGGCTATAATAAAAATCCAAGAAAAGTGATGGTATTCATCAAAAGTTGATAGGTTGATCAAGGAAGCTTTGGAAGGAAACTTACCTCAATAAAGAAAAGGAAAGAAACAATGGCATTTCATGGAATTTAATTGTGAACATGAAGAAGTTTCAATAGGAAGATGCTCCTTAGACCTTCAAATTGCAAAACTTGATTATCTCATAAACAAGATTGAAGAAATTTAACAATATTCCTTAGAACTTGGTAATGTGCATGGGAATGTTTGAATGGGATTTTTTTTGTGGATTACAAGATCATGAAATCTGACTACTCGATTTGGGTGGATGCAAAAATTCAGTGACAAAGCTCAAAGTTCAATAATAGGAAGCACTTTGCTTTTTGTGGAAACTTGTGTTCAAATTTTAAAAAGGATATATGAGAGAGAAATTGACAAATGGCTAGCATTTGATAGTGTGGTTTAAGAACTTATGAAATCCAATGGTGATCGTGTATGCAATGGAGGCCCCCACCAAAACCCTAATGCAAGCTCCTTTGTCTCTTTGATTCTCTTTAACAATTTGCTCAAAACTTGTTTAGAAAGCTTGTTCTCACTTAATTTTTGGGCTATGGGGATTCCAATGGAGAAAATGGTGATGGCCAAATGTTTGAAAACATTCACAATGATGTTATTTTGGCAAAACAATCTGATTTCAATTGAAATGAACAAGTTTGAGAACATATTCAACTTTGAGTATGAATATTTTTGAAATATATTCAGGGTATGAAATGGGTATATTTTCCAAAATTTATACATCTTTGAGTATGCATTTGATTAAGATATATTTATTTTATTTTAAAAAATATAATAATAAATCATATACCTTACAGTGTACCTAGCGAGTATATCCAGGTACATGATATACCCGAACAACACTGATTTTTTTCCATTCTCAAAATTAGCCCACGACCTACAAACCAGGGTTTGTCTTATTCTGAATGAGGTGAAAGAGGGAACCTCCGGGTATTAAAAATCAAATCATCCATCCACTAACCCGGATGGTAACTCGTAGCCGGGTATTTCACTGTCTGTGTTCGTATTCAGGTAGATTTTAGGGTTTCTCTTACGTGGGACAGGTGGTCATCTCCACTTGTGGTCCCGCCAGTTCCAGTTCAGGGCTTTCTAGTTCCACTTGTAATAAGTGTTCATGGCGCGGACGGAACACTTTAGTAATGTGCGCGTTTGTTGGCGTGTGAGGGTTTGCGGAAATTCTCATTTTGTGTCCCTCGCAGCGGATGCTTGCAGTCGAGGCTGGCGCGTCGGAAACCATCGCAAACAAGGAAAGGAAGGAAAGGCGAGCTCGTTGGTTTCTGGATTTTGTCTTTTGCTCTCCCGGTACCGCAGATTCTGTCTTCTATCAGCCGTTGGTTGTGTTGAAGACGCAAAAAGACAGGAAAAGAGAAGGGGGGGGGGTGGGGTGTAAGGGTTTGGAATATGTTGGGGTTTTCTTCCTGTTCTCAAAGTGCGTGCGTGCGTGCGTGCGTGCGTGTGTATGTTTTCTTTCTCGAAGATTTTGCTGAAATTTTTTCCTTCGATTTACATTGAGTGATTGAAAACTGTAGAGAGAAAAAGAGGAGGGTGATAGGATTTCTCGAAAGGAGAGACAGACAGACAGACAGACAGAGGTGTTTTCGAGAAAATTAGGGTTTGTGGCGATCTGAGAGAATGGAGGTGCAGACATGTGGGAAGCCTTTGGATGCTTTGCTAGAACGGGTGCTGTGTACAAACATACTCTCTTCAGACTACTTCAAGGAGCTTTACAGCTTGAAGACGTATACGGAAGTGGTTGATGAAATCTACAACCAGGTAGATCATGTGGAGCCGTGGATGACAGGGAATTGTCGGGGTCCGTCTACGGCCTTCTGTCTGCTGTACAAGCTTTTCACCATGAAGTTCTCTGTGAAGCAGATGCAAGGATTATTGGATCATGGAGATTCGCCCTACATAAGAGCAATAGGGTTTCTGTACCTCAGGTATGTGGGTGATCCAAAAACTTTGTGGGGTTGGTTTGAGCAATATGTGACAGATGATGAGGAGTTTGCTCCAGGATCAAATGGGAGGATGACCACAATGGGTGTATATGTGCGGGACCTTCTTCTGAACCAGTACTACTTTGACACTCTTTTCCCTCGCATACCTGTTCCCATTTTACGCCAAATTACTGCACATTTGGAGCGCATGAAGCTCTCAACACAGCCTGCTGGGGTTACAGGGGCAGGTGGACGTCATGGTGGGGATGATACTGCACGCAGGCCCCCATCTGTGAAAGCTGCACTCTCTGTATCATTTGGGCAGCGTGCTCCTCATCGAGCATTCACTCGAGATTCTTCACCTATCCGACGAAGTGTGCCTGTGCATGAGCCACAGCATAATGGTACAAATGATGTGCATCATTCAAAGAGGCAAGAAAGGGTTGATGTTGACCGAGATAGGGAGAGAAGTAGGGACTCTGACTGGGAAAGAGACAGGCGGAGGATTCGGGATGTTGATGCTGCAGGAAGGGACCGGGATCATGACAGGGAACATGACCAGGAGCGGGAGAGGCTTCGGGACAGAGAGAGGGAAAGGGAGAGGAGCAGAGACCGTGACCGGGAGGACAGTAGGGGCAGGGGTAGAGAGGACAGGGATAGAGATAGCAACAGGGATTCTAGGTTTAGGGATGGTGGGAATGAAAAGGCAAGGGGTAGGGACAGAGAAAGAGAGAGGGAGAATGGCAAGAGCAGGGAGAGGAGGGACTGGAGTGGTGAAAGGGACAGGAGAAGAGAGAGGGAGAAGGAGAGACAGTATGAAGACATTGATCATCGTAGAAGCCACAGCCCCAGGGGACGCAGCAGTATTGTGGGGGAACAGAGCTCTCAAAGCCCAACAAATGTCAAACCAGCATTCAATAACTTGAAAAAGCTGTTGGATGTGTATGGGGATGCCAGTGACAAGAAAAGTAAGGACATGAATGACAGTAGATTTCGCTCAAAACCAGGAACTGATGAGGATGTGATTCATCTTGGTAGCATGAGATGGACGTAGTTTTTTTTAGCAAATTGTAGACAGGCACCTTGTAGGTGTCTAACATCTATGCAGAAATGATTCAGATTTCTCCATTACTTCTGCTGACCATCTTTGTGCAGTCTGTTCCAGTATTCTTGCAATCAAGCAGAAGCATTCAATTGTTATGCTGTTTTTTCTGGATGGCGTATTGTTGAGCATTCTCAGTATGGATCTGTGAGCACTGAACTCTGTGGGTATTTGTATCCCATCACAGCCCATTTTTGCAGAGTCATTTTGGGCTTCTACAGCAGTACTGGATATGTCTCTTGGGAGGCCCAGGCAACGGAATTTGGGTAGAGGATGAGACATTGAAATGGTGTCATGTTCTGGTGTTTCAAGTAAAGCCTGGTTGCTGGAATTATATGAAAGTTCTTTGCAACTGCATCACCAGAGCCAATTTCCTTGCTGTGTTGGAACGTAGTATTTCCTTTCACTGTTTAATTTTGAGGAATGATGGAGAACTAATTTTGAGGAATGATCAATTGTTATACTCACTGACAAGGGTTGAGTGCGGATAATGGTTGCTGCAGCTACCATGGAGTGGAATTTCATAGTGCTGGCTGCTGGGAACCCCCCAATGTTCAAATTGAACTCTTCTGACTGCATTCACTCAATTGTACCGCCCTGGCAAGTAGAATTGATTTTCTTACTTTGTGGTTCTCTGCTGGTTGGAATTGTGGAGTGCTCTCATAAAGTTGCCAAAAGCCAACATGAAAGAGGATGCCATAATGTCACTACTCTCATCTCCCTATCTCATGTTATCTATTCATAGTGCAGTCTTTTGTATGCAATGTGTTATTGCATTAGCTATTGTTCATTGACTTCCATTGTATGGGAATGCAATTGTTACCATCATTTCTTCTAGATGTTATTACCAGCACATTTGAGCAGTTTTTTCTTTGTGACAGTAATGAAAGTCAACAGAGGAGTCCAGGCATCTAAAGGCAGCTTGTCCTCTCAAGCCATAGCAACCACTTGACAGAGGTGTGCAGGTGGTCTTTCTTCATTGCATGCCACATAAATTTAATTTTACATGGCACAGTTTGCAAAGATGTGAACAATTTGAGTACATTGCTAGTTTTTATAAGCTCTGTTCAGATTTCTGTAAAGCTAGAAGTGAAGCTTTTTACATCCTGTGAGGGGCATCTAATGGTTTCTGTGCGTGTCTTGGAGGAATCTCAAAATTCTCTTCATGTCAAAGTTCCTGAACATGAAATCAGGGATCTCATGAATCAGCCACTAGCCAAGTTTCTTCAGCTTGAGAAGTGCAATCAAGTGGACATGAAATGCAAAGCAATTGATTAGGTAGGTTCGTTTGACATGGGCAATCCAGAAGTTGAACATGTGTTGCTTGTCTTTATCAAAATTAGTATCACCTTGTCAGCATGTTACATCTTGCAACGTCTGGGTTTGCCTGGACACCAACCCTCATTGTGCTGGTGAAAGCAACCTCAACTGTCTTTTGAAAATATTTTGCCTCAGCATGTGCCAGTTATCCGATGGTCAAAGTTATGAAGTGCTATTTGTTTTTTGACCATGGTCATCATCTACCCTCAGCACGAGGATTGACTACCAAGCAATTCAGACATGGCTCATGAGGATTGGTTGGTTGACTTGAGGTGACCAAGAAGTATCAACAGACATGAGTGCAGTGTAAGTACCTCCAATACATCTTGTCTTTCTTATATTAGTTTCAATTTCATAGTGAGACACTTCCATTACTCTTTACATTGGGTATACTTTTGCCCTATTACTATCCAAGAAGCCGTGTCAATATATGAAATACAAATCAATCAATTTATGTAGCCAGTAGGCTTGTTCAAATTAGGGGAATTCTGTTTACTGTTATTATTAAGTATTACGAATATCCTTAATCTTGTTTCACACTCATTTGGCATGTAAGATTCTCTTGGATGTCATGAGTGGGTTATAGCAGGAGCTCCTTCATGCAAATCACTCTAAAGCTAAGCTTGTCTTCAACCAAAATCCTTCCTGAAACTTAAAGATAAGCTCAATCTTTTTAATGGTTAATTTTGTGTACTTTTCATGTTCTGATTCTCCACTATCTTCATTATTTCCTCAATCAAAGATCAGATTTTTTTTCACTGGAGCCAGCACTAGTTTCTTGTCTTCGGACTATAAATTGACATTTGAAACACTCCATGAATATGTAAAGGAAGCCAAGAGATTGTTTGTGATTGTTAGTTTGTCTTTTGAGTTTAAACCTTAGTGTGTTGCAATTTTAGGTTTATCATTCCTTTGAGGCCTTCCTCCCTATTGAAAAAGATATTGGAGATTTTTATCGATAGGAAAATGAATACTAGGTCTTTTATTACTCTCAATTTTTATTAAGGTTTAATTCCCAAACCTTGAATTTTCTGTCTTAGATGTCAAGTTTAGAAACTTGAGCTTAAAGTTTAAACAATATAGTCTAAAATGGTTTGTTTCTTCAACTAATATTGGATGTTTAAACAAATTTGTTGTTAACCAATAAGACATCCAAAGGGTGTTGGGAATGTTGAATGGAGATCAAATTGATTTTGTCACGTTGAAGATTAGGCTTTCGCCCCTTGAATGTGGTGAGGTAGAAACACCTAATGATGTTCCCTAAATGCAATTGATTTTGTCAAGTTGAAGATTAGGCTTTCGCCCCTTGAATGTGGTGAGGTAGAAACACCTAATGATGTTCCCTAAATTGCATTCTATTATTGTCCCTATAATTGTTCAATTGTTTTGGGAATGTAAGACTATAGGAATGAGTGGTTAGGGTTGTTTTAAAAGCTACCCAATATTCCCTAATTTGATTGCTAACTAAAATGATTGCTAGGTGTTTATAATTGAGCCTTTATGAAGTCAACGGGTAATCTACCCTAGTAGTAAATATTGTAAGCCATAATGTTATATGTTTTTTGACTTTGTAATATATTGAAATTACAACGTATCACACCATCATGTTGTGTTATCATCATGAATTTCATGATGGTGACATAGTATGATGGTAGATCATAATATAGATACAATATTAATTCATTTTGATAAAACATTTTTGTATCTTTACTTCAAAATTGCATACATAAAGAGGTTACTTATGTTTTTAGTTCTATGATTATTATAACAAAACAAGCAATGTAATGTGAAATTTATTTGTCCAACTTTTGCTTCATGGTTTTGAAGAGATGACTATATTTGTGTATATGTTATTAGTGATGATAAAGTTCATGAAATTTAAATTTTAAATGTTGATTTGTGTTTGTAGGTTGAAACAAGTTTAATTGTGATTAATTGAAACATTATAAATTATTAATAATTTTTTAATGAATTGAAATTTTTGATGTGTAATGTATTCAAAGAAAAATTGGATTGAACAAATGGAAAGATGAAAGTAGAAAGTAAACTTTTTTTGTTCAAATGCACTTTTTTTTTTAACTTTTTTTTTCAAATGATTTAGTTCAAATTATGTTTGCTAGATAAACAATAAATGTTATAGTTTTTATAATCTCATAATCTTATGATAATATATTAGTTCAATGGAAGGAGAAAGAAAACAACTTGATGGTCAATGAAAAGGGGAAAAAAAATCATTTTTCATTAAAAGGGATTTCATGTACCCCTTCACCACCAAATTTAGGGTTTCATTTTTTAACATGATCCTTGACCATTCTTAACACATCATTCGTTCCTTTCCTTAGCCTTGTAAATTGAACTCATTTCCATTAAAATCTCACTCACATCATTCATCATTTCACATAGTTGGAATTTGATTGAAATTTTCAAGTCAATGGCATTGAATGTGTCTATGTCTAGAGGTTTTCAAGTTGCACAAATGAACAAAAATTAACCTTGATAATTAATTTTTGGATTTGATCTTGATTCAACGCCTTCACATTGAAAAACTTTTATTATGAAAGGTGTGCATTTGATTTGAAACAAAACAACTTTGAAAATTGCATTCTTGATTGGGTCTAAATTTTCATACTTTGGTGATTTTATTGCAAATTGTCTTTGCCATTGATGATGAACTTAAAATATTTTAAGAGAGTATTTATAAAAATGATAAAATTTTAATTTTTAATGGTTTTCATTTTTTATGTTGAACATTATCAATGATTGCACAGCTGAATTCATTGATTACTTCCAAATTATAAAGTAAAGTACATAATTTGCCCCATATGTTGCCTTTTAAATTTCTTATAATTATGAATTTTTATTACAATGTGACCTAGGATAAAAATATGTTTTTTTTTCTTAGGGTTATTTATAAACTAAATAATGATTTTTCTCATCACAAAATCCATGATTATAGTTAATCATTAATTATGATTAATGGTTTTAAAAAAAGATTCACAAATTTTGCAATACTTAGCATTGGTAGCAATATGTTTTGCATGATTTATTAATGTAGCTGAAAAATGAAAATCACCTCTAAATTTTTTTAGTTAAATGTAATTATAAATTAAATAGGAAATAAAGAAAATTTAATCAACCTTTTATAATCATGGTTACACACTTAAAACCAATTATAAAAATCTAGCATTTGTTAATATTTTTCGTGCCTTCACACTTAAAAACTCCTCCAAAATCACTTGATGTTAGAAGTTTTAATTCGTAACTTTTTTGGGCCAAATTCTATGAGTAAATTTTGTTGTTAAATATTGGCAACCTTTTGGAAATTAATTATATATATATTTTTAAATGCTTAGTTTTTCAAAAACTATTTGCATGGAAGTGATTTCCCCTAAATGATTAGTTAACAAATACATAGTGAATTGGAAAAGCATAACCCATTGTACTTTGGATGATTTGACTGACCGATAGAAACAACAATAGATTGAAAAAAAAGGTTTAAAAAACATTTTTCAAAGCCTATATAAAGGTTTAACAATAAAAAATTCACTAACACTAAACATAAAAAATACAATATGAATTAACATCTATATATAAGTTTCAACTTACTCAAATTAATTAAAGGGATTAAATAATTATGGGTTGCTTGAAACACATTAACAACCAAGTATAGATTTGAACATGCAAATTCCCTAAATTCCAAACATATTTTCATTTTATTATTGATATGTTTTGATTTGTTATGAATTGTAAACAATGTCATACTTTAAATTTAATGTTATAAGTTACAACTCACATTTGTTAAAGCAGAAAGTCGAAAGTAAAAGCCATGAATTTTTTTGCACCTTGATGATGTAAAAATATTAGATGTGCTTAAAAAATGAATGATTAAATTATACTTTTGGGCCTTGAAGGATGATTTTTTTCAAATACTATGACAAAACTTTAGTTTCAACAAACATTATTACTTAAAGTACTAACCTTTCATTCTTCAACCACACAAAACGTCAACAACCATCCACCTATATTATAGAGCAATTTTTTGTTAACACTTAACTAACATGATTTTTTATGAATTTGAAACATCTTATTCATGCATCAAAATGCAAGCATAAAATGGGACACGAGGCATAGTTCTATACTAATGATCTCACCATTGAAGGGTACTTGCAATCACTAAGTTCTGATGGGAAAACTCATTTGAGTTGGGCTTGGAGCTTCAATGGAAAACATCATCAAGCTTGAACATTGTAGTTATGTGTTAATGTCGAATTGAAACCACTAAGGAATCCAATCATTGAATAATCAAGTTGTTGGAACTAAATGCAAAGTGATGAGAGTGGCAAGAAGTTGGGAGCCAAACTTAGGTCATTTGGGGAATCAAATTACAGTTGGGAATTGTGAGTTAATCAAATTGCATCATGGAATCAAGGTTATTAAAAGAATTGAAAAAAAGAGAAGGAGAAAAGAGAGAGAGAACAATGAGATGGATGGGAAAGAAAGAAGAAAAGTTAAAGAGAAAGGAGAACAAAAAGAGACATCTCAATCTATTCTTGCTCACATTTTGTTGTTCACATTATTTGACTTGGTTGCTTTCCCATGATCTCCAAGGCCACATGTTGGAGTCTTGCAACCCAAAACTCCACCTCCTCCCCTGATTCACATGTGAATAATCAAACTATTTTACATTGACATATTTTATGTCATCAATATATTTTCCACAAAGTATAACAATATTCCCTTCACAATTTTATGAACATAAATTAAGGTTTTAGTTCCAAAACCAAAAATGTTAAACCAATGTGGGTTCATTAAATTGAGATTAGGTAGTTCATTACACAATCATGCAAACCTATGTTCTATGTGAAATTAATAAGAATCATCACACATAAGCAAAAAAAAAAAAAAAACACTTAAAAAAAAAAAAAAAAAACAAAAAAAAAAAAAAAAAAAAAAAAAACTCTTCATAAAATAAAATAAAATACCAAATTTACTTTTGCAACATCACCTTATGTGAAAATATCTAGTTTCACATAGCAATATCCAAATAATTTTTTACACAAGCCAACCTTTTGTTATCATGCTACATATGCTCCCAAATTGAATGTTAAACCATCCCAAACTCACCCCTTATATATAAGAAAAATGGAACTATAACAATCATGGCTAGAATCATGGCAATGACTATTCTGATAGCAATTACTAGTATTTCCGATTGTATCTTGTACTATTCCCATTGTGACTTTTATATTAATTATGATTATTGTTAGTTCAATTATGGTTCCTATGTTAATTATGAAAATTATTCCAATTACAACTATGTAACAAATATATCATGAAAGGTTTTGGTGCTACACCTTGTACTTGGCCTAATATAGGTGAGAAGGAAAAAAAATTGGCAAATCGTATAAAATAAAATTGAAGATTGTTAATATGTGGTAAGGATACATTTCATGTGGAGGCCATCCCTACTTTGGGGGACTATAATTTCCATGATATTTAATGGAATTGGGATGATTCAAAAGCCTACTAAAATGTTTTTAAATGAGTTACAAATTACCTTAAAAATCCATCACCAATTGAGTGTTGACCATGATGCCATTGTCTTTTGATACACTAAGTGTTCACTTGTAGGCCTTTTTACCTTAATTAATCAAGGATGAATCAAACATTTTTATTCTTTTCTTTTGACATAGGATTTGGCCATTGAAAAAACAAATCTAAAACATGAACTTTTTCATTTTAAATAAATAAATAAATATCACATACTCTTTTTTATTTTAAAAAATGGTATAGGGGGGTACCCTACCCATCTATTAAAAAATCTAATTTTTATATATTCAAACCTTAACCTAATGGAAATTTTTGAATGCTAATATACCCTTATCCAATGGATAAACAAAATATATATAATTATATATCCTTACTTAAGGATATATAAAAAACAACATAACCAAACAACATTGGTTACCAATGTTGGTCAATATTTACTTTTTGGCAATAATTGGCTAGGTAGGTTTTCAAAAAAGTATTAAAATTTAGACCCATTGGTTATCAATATCGCTATCAAAATAATACCCCTAAGTATCAATTTACCTAGTTATTTCAAAAACAATGTACCTTCACAACATTAATTATTACCAATGTTGGTTAATTATTGCAATTTGGTAATAACTAATCAAGTAGGTTTTATTTTTAAATTTAAATTTAGACCCATCAATTATCAATATCATTGTCAAAATAATATCCATGGGTATCAATTTACCCATTTATTTTTGGCTAATGACTATTGATTATGCATAAAGATCAATTTTCAAATACCCAATTGAAAACCACGATTTATACTACCAGTTTTATGTTGTTATAATTTTTATAATTTTTTTTCTTGTTTTTTAATTTTATATCATAAACATGTTTAATGTTTCTGGGTTGATGACCTATTTGGATGATAATTAATAGGTCATTTAAGTAGGTTATTAAAAATTGAAAATTCAATACCAAGCAAGTAAGTTATTTATCAAATTATATATATATATATATATATATATAAAATTTTATGATGGGTTATTGATACCTGAACTTGGACTTGGCTGATTTTTCAAATTAAAAAACAATAACCAACCAATGTTGGTTGTTTTGTGGCTGGTTATTATTAGTGTTGTGTGATTATTGTTTTTTGGAAAATTCTTTGGGGTTGATAATTTCTATTGATATTTTTTGGAAATCTTTGGGTAAGGTTTTGGATTTTTTTTGGATGTTCATTTTCCCAAACATAATGGGTTCTTAGGTAGTAGGGTTAAGTTTTTTGATTTGAGTAATGGTTAGAATTTAGGGTTTTTCTTGTGAAAACAAAAAATAAATAAAATTGGTTGTTGCAATTACAACCAAGTACATAAGCTTTCAAAAAATATGCACCACTTAAAAAAATGACAATGGGTATTTATCCTTTTGTGCATAGTTGATGGTTGGATTGAACAAGTACATTGGGCTCTAATTGATGTTTGTCAATTGCAACAATTGCAACAAACCCCTTCATTAATGCCTTATTGAATTAATCTTTTGAACAATTGCATTAAAGTTTGAAAAATAAGAGGAAGAGAACATGTCAAGATGAAAGGAGAAAAAAATTACATTTGTATGAATGGACATATTTGAATGTTTGTCTTCTTTTTAATAAAACCTAGCTTGTTGGGATTACATAGTCTATTTGTGGAATCAAAACCTTGGGAAAAACACAAACCTTAATGAGGGAATGTTTACATGATTTTGTAGAAACAAAGGTCATTTCAAGTTTAAACTTGAATTTTCCAAATAGAATGGGTTCTAAGTTATGTCATATATTCAAGTATTGAAATTAGGGTCAAGGCGAGGGTAGGTTCTTTAACCATTTCTTTTATTTGACATCTGTTACACGGGGTCAAAATCAATCCTTTTGTCTTCTTGAAAACCGATGGTCAAGGGTCTCTCTCTCTCTCTCTATATATATATACCCGGCCCTTACCTCTGGCCTTGACCTACCCAACACTGGTCTGGTCAAGACCCGTGTCGGTATGGCAATATAGGATCAAAGACTGGTATCAATATTGATATCAACACTAGTATCAAATACTAGACCAGTCTGGCATGACCTAAGTCTGGTACCAGCTTAATACCAGTACCACCAACTGGTAGGGACTTGAGGTAATACCAGTCTTATATCAGTTAATATACCAAGGTGTATACCCGCCATACACCAACCCAAAAAATTGATATCAAGCCTAATACCCGTACCAAGCTGGTATCAAAATAAGTTGATACCCAACCAACACTGGCACCCTTTATGGGTATACACCAGTTTTTGGAGTGGTTTTGACTCTTATGAATAACCTCCATTTTTTTCTCTTTTTTTTTTTTGCAATTTTTTTTTTCCTTCAAAAAGCTTGGTTTTTGGTTTTGGTTTTGGTTCTAATTTTATTAAAAAACCAGGAGCATGGTTCTGGTTTGGATCCAGTTCTTTCAAAAGTTGTACATCTACCTACTCTGTCCACACTCTGAATACCAAAAAACATCTGTTCCAATTTAAACAGTGTAAACACTTTCACCAAAGAAACCGGTTCACCTAATGTGAAACTAGTTTTAATAAGTTAAAACTTCCAAAAGTTGGATCGAATGCAATAGTCCCTGTCCCTGTGGGGTTTAGGGTTTAGGCAAAAAACACAAAAAAAGGCCTATTACAACACGCACATTGCTCATCAAGGTTACAAATACAATAGTTATAAATATGTGCTACTTGCACATCACTTCCAAGACATATAATGTTCAAATTGTCTATCCTAAGTTCTAGAGAGAACCATTAGTACACTACCTAACTAATTGGCATCAAATTCCAACCAGAACACTTTGGACCCCCTCTCATTCGGCTATCATGACCTTTTCATTGCATGTTTCGTTGGGATACAAGTTCCCCAACAAAGTCAATGAACTTTAGTCCCCATAAGTGTCCCCAATGAAAGAAAATTGAATAAAACCAAATGTTGGTACAAACAAAACAAATACCTGCAATTTAAACCCAGATCATAAGCATTCGTTTGGAGTTCCACGATTTAGGTACTTGACCACACACAAGCCATCCACATATACCAAACATGGACGAATAGAAACACGCCTAGGTCAACCTTTAGATCCCCTAAAACATGTCATCCCTTCTAAATTGAATGTCATTCATACTCTATTTAAAAAAACATCATGTAAACTTCCTTCATTGCACAACGAAATTACATTTTTGAAAGTTCATTAAGCTATGGAAACTCAAACATAGTGGACATTCATCCCTTCCACAACACAAGCTCTATCACTATAACAACAATTTTCCAAACCTAATCACACAAGAAGAACTAGTGTAAGAATTCAATGCTTAGCTTTTGTGAACTTTGGTTATTTATCTTTCCATAGCAAATCATGCTCCATCACCAAAAACACATGCATTCACACACACAAAACAACAAAATACAACCTAGCACAACCCAAAACCTTTGTTCCAACTTAATTGGTGCCATTGTTATTATCCTTTGCACAAATCAACTCGAGCTCCAATGATAAGCAAACGATAAAATAAAGTTTCGTTTCCAATGCACAAATGCAAACCAATAAAACCTTTTTCACACAGATGAAACCCTAATATGTAATTCCAAGCCGCATATGTAAGCATTCCCAAACAATTTTGACTAAGTCCCTTAGTCACCACCATCAAGGTGCAACATAATAGACTTGCAAATATTTTTTAGGTCTATCCCAAAGTTCACCATCCTATCCTTTTATGACACATATGCGTCCTCCTTCATCTTGCTCAAGAAAACCCTTCCCATCTAGATAGTTCACAAAAAGAAAGGGCCCTTCCCAACTAGAAATCAATGATTTTTTCTTCCTAAGTTTCTTCATCTTAACATAGGTGTCTCCTTCAATAAAGCATGCAAACATTTGCTTTCGTTTCCTTGAAACATAAACTATTTTATGTTTTACTTAAGCCTGACCCACATTGTAAGAAATATGTCCATGCATTTTAACAAATAACTACATTTTCTTTATCATTCTCTTTGCCAAAACTTTAAGATCATCATCCTCATCATTTGTTTCCACCAACAAGCCCAAGAAATTGTTAGCCCGCAATCTAGGAATGTGATTAATCAATATCATTTGTGGTGAAAATTTGGTGTTATATTGCATACCACATCTATAACCAAACAAAATCCTAGGCAAAATGTTCATCTCAAGTCTACACTTGATCAAAAATAGTAGAAATAATTGTTAAACCATGTTTTAAAGTTTTAACCAACCTTTTAGCCATGCCATTGCACCTAAGCCATTGCGATGTAATATATTGATGATAAATCCTGTAAATTTTGCATAGTTGATCAAATTTTGTAGCCCATTCTCCTTAATTATCCATTAGAACATGCTTGGGTACACCAAACCTACATAGGATCTCATCTTCCAAGAATCTAGCAAGAATCTTAGTTCCGTGTTTAGTTACGGCTTTTGCTTCAACCCATATTGAGTAATGATCAATAACCACAAGTGTGTACTTGTTGCCACTATTGGTCTCAAGCAAAAGTCCGTCTATATTTAGAACCACCCAACAAAATTGTCCAAAGTAAGTATGTTTTTGAGCTTTCTATGTCTGACATGATATTTCCAATTATTTTGACCAATTGACACAATTTGCATGAATTGACCACTAGGTCATTATTTTAGTTATGCCAAATGTATCATTTGTTTACTTTAATAAGCATACGTCTTTCACCAAAATGTCTGATCTTAACCTGTAGATATAGGATAATCTGCTTGCGTTTTTCTAGTTTTGGTATAACTAGTGTTTTGAACATAAGTTGATCATGGTTCTAGTGATATTGTAGGATTATTTTCCTTGTTTTGCTACTTTCACTTGGGCTCCAATCGTCAAGAAGTTGCCTTCCATGTAACATCATTGTAGTTTGTTCATCACTCCAAATGTCCATGTGTTTGGATTGAAAGCATTCACAATCTTTCTCCTCATCTAATGAACACACATCATTGTTTCTTTCATCCATTATTGCTTGTGTTTTTTCCACCAAGCAGAAATGCATTTTTGCATCCACAAATTTTTATGTTTTTTCTTAAGCATATGTTCCTATTGTTTGCTTGATGTTTCTTTCAAATGTGTTACCCCAACATAATCATCTACTGAAGTACTCCCACCCATTACTTCCACTTCTTCTATCCCAACCATGAACAATTAGTTTAGCAATTTGTGATTGCCCATGTGTTGCAAAATCAATCCTAGTTTGGAACTCCACCTACCTATCCAATAGATGTCTTTTGTTTTTTTGTGATTAATGCAATTAATCACAATCTTGAATCTCCTTCTGAAAATCATCATCTTCATCTGCATGTCCTATTGGGTTTCTACTAAAGGCATTTACACTCAAATGTTTGGACCTTGGACAATGCATAATCTTGAAACTAAAGTCCTACAACATGTTGATCCACTTCCCTCGCCTTCCATATGCATATGATAGAGTGGCGAACCACTCCAATGGTTTGTGGTTTGTTCTCAACATGAAATGGTTGTAATGTAAATTTGTCAAAAATGCATAATACCCCATATTAGAACATAACATTCGCCTTCCATTGGGTGAAAACACTTTTGTATTGGAGATATGCTTTTGTTTAAATATGCCACCACTCTTTCATTATGCCTTTCTTTTTGTGACAAAACATCATTAACCCCTTTAATGGACTTGTCAACATCTAAAATAAAAGGCTTTGAGAATTTTAACTAGACTTGAACGTGTGTTTTAACTAGCACATCCTTTAATACATCAAATGCCCCTTGACACTAAGGTGTCCATAAAATCATAATGTCCTTTTTCATAAACTTAAAAAGAGGTGCAATGATGTGAGAATAACCTTTCAGATGATTACGATAATAACATGTGAAACCCAAAAATGCCCTAACATTTGTAACTAAAGTAGGCAATGGATATTCAGTCACTGCCTTCATGTTCCTTTAATCAAGATGAGTCCCTTTTCTAGTCACAACATGACTTTAAAACTCAATACTTGTTTTAACAAATTCACATTTGCTAGGATTGAGCTTTAGGTTCACTTCTTTCAATTTCATCATCACGATTTAGAAATGTTGCAAATGATCTTCCCAAGTCATACTATGTGTTGAGATTGTCAACAAAAACTTTTCAAAACTCGTCCATCTACTCTCCAAATGCCCCTATCATAATAGTTGAAAACGCATTGGTAGCGTTCTTCATACCTAATAACATAAAATTCTAGTCAAAAAGACCAAACTTAATGATTAGTGCAGTTTTTCTAACATCTTTTAATGACATTTTTATTTGTCAGAATCTAGATTGTAAATCAAGTGTAGAAAACCATTAAGATTTCCTTAAATATGTTAAAAATCATTGATTAAAAGCATTGGAAATGCATCCCTTTTAGTTTATCAGTTCAAAGGCCAGTAGTTTCCACATAATTTCTGGCTTCCATCCTTTTTAATTGGAAGTGTCACTCTACATGCATACTATGAGGTGCTTGGTTTCATTTTCCCCAATGTTACCAATGCATCTATTTGTTGTTTAACCTCCGCTTCTTCCCAAAAGGTTAAATTGCTTGGAGTGGAGTGACAAGGTGGAAATCTTTATGTATCAACATAATGTTCACCAATACTACAACATCCTAGTTCCCCTTTATGCCATGCAAAAACATCTTGGAATTGACCCAATAACTACCATAGTTGATCAACTTTTTCTTGATTTAGATTTGGATCTAATATTATCTTTGATTTGATCTCCCCCCATTTGCCATCCTTTTTCACATAGGTATTTGCAAAAATAATTGGCTTCTCTCTCTCTTGATTCTCTAAACCTAGCTAGAACATATGCAAAAACTTAGTAGCTTGTTTGCAAAGGAAAATATCATTCCTTCTCTTTTCCTTTTTTGAAACACATTGGATCCAATCTTCAAAGTCATCAATACCTAACAATTCAAAATAAATGATGTTGTCTATTTATTCTTCCAAAAGCAAATTGATCATTTGGTTTGGACCCTCATACATGACAAAACAGCTCATCCCATCATCTTGAATTTCTTCCTTGACACTGATATCCATAGAATCAAACAACACAGATCCTTGGACTTAAGGTGCATTGGCCAACATGGTTTCTTCATCTTTAGATGTATGTTGACTTTCCTTTGCACTACTTTGGTCCTCAACCTCATCATCTTCTAACATTTGCATACTATTAGTGATGGTTGTTCGGTTGAATTTTATTTCCAACTTTTCCATTTCTTCAATATCAAGCCATGCCTACTTCCTCACAACTTGGAGCATATTGACCATGTTTAATGGCAAGACCTATATCTTATTCCTAAGACCTTGCACCTGACTTGGATAGTTCCTTGAACTCCAAATCCACAACTACCCCAATTTTAATTAGGAAATCCAATCCTAACAATAGGTCATAGTTGTTAGTGTCTACAACCATAGATGTCATGGGACACTGAATTTTTCCAATCTTCACAACAATCTCATTAATCTTCCCAAATGCTTGTGTGATGATGCTGAAAGTTATTTTGTATGATTTCTATCCTATGACTAAATGCATTATGCCTAGTTTCTCAAAAACTCCTTTTACCATGACTAACATAAATGCACTTGTGTCAACCAATCCTTCAATTAAATGGTTACCAACATGTACCAAAAGGTGTAGGGTTTTGTTTCGATGACTTTTATTGATGCATATGTATCTAATTGTTGGTGTCTTTTTTTGGTTTCATCAAATTAGTTATTTTTAAACTTTCATCCTTTTTCTTTCTGGCAAGCTTCAACAAACTTTCCAAATATTCCACTTTGCCATAAATTGACAAGATTGCTTCCATTGGAGACAATGAAATTTTACCCTTGATGAAATGGGTCAGAATTTTAGATCATGATGATCCTTCCCTTGTTGCATCAATTGTTCCTGCATCCATGGTCTTTTCTTCTACTTCTTCCATTTTTGGTGCTTGCATTTCTATTGATAATCTTCTTTTTGGAATCTTGGTGCTAGAGAAAATATTATGTTTTGTTCCACAAAGGCAATTCAATTGTTATAATGTAGTTGCTTCATCATTAACAAGTACCTCTAAGTAATTATTTGCAACAAAATTTGGTTTGGGTTCCTTCCTTTTTTTCCAACACCAATTATTCTTCTATATGGCCCATGCCATTGTAATAATCATATCTTAAATCACAATTCTCTATACTAAGTGGAAGATCACACTTCCCACATTTAGATTTTAAGTACCCAATTCTTGGACAAATTGTAACCACATGACCACATGGACTACATATCTGGCATACTAAAGTAGTCTTAGCACCAGAAAACCCTATTATATGACCTAGTGGAATTCCTTGTTTGAAAAAATTAATAAATGATTCATTCAACGCATTGATTTGATTATCAACAACTCCCTCCTCTTGTTCATCTTTCAGTAACTCAATGGGGTTTATCCTAGTTCAGCCAACACCCTTTCCACCTCTAAAGTTGTAGCAAACAATTCATCCATATTTGCATAATCCCACATAACACATAATTTCCTTATTTTAGGATGAAGCTTAAACAAAAACCTTTGTCTCTATTTTGCATCTTCCAATTTGCCTATTGTGAAAAACTTTTCCATTCTATCATGGTAAACTTACATTTTTTTGTCTTGGTTCTTGCTTTGCTTGATCTAGTCTAGTTTGGCCTTGACTTTTTCCTTGCCCATTATCCCATACTTTAAAAACATGGTAGCTTTCATAGCTGGCCAATTTGATGGAACAATAACAAATTTTTTGAACCATTAACTTGGCTTTAACTTTTAGGTTCAATTTATCAATTTTGATCGACTTTTGTTCATTGATTCCTCTTACCTCTACTACCATTTCTAGCCTCTCCACCTAATCATGAACGTTTTTGAACTCCTTGCTACAAAAAAAACATCCATGCCTTTGGGGCTTGTCATCTAGGGGTATTTTCCATATTTGCCACTTCTTTTAATCCTATTGAATATACAAATCAAGAGATGCTCCTTCTTGGTCAATACCATAGCAAAATTGCCTTTTAGCTTCTCCCTAACCCACTTATTTTCCAAATCTAAACTCCGAATTAACATTATGGATATTGTCCCATAATGCTCGACCCTAATCATTTTATTTCTTGCCTTAAACATGTCATCCATCCTTGGCATATAAAACCTAACATAATGTTGCTCTATGTTTCTAGAACCTGGAATCCAAATATTCCCTAATCGAAGAATATGTTTCCCATTCTCAAGACTAAGGACCTCAAAATTGAACAAGGAAAGATTAGAGACATTATTTAAAACTGAACTATTTCTTGATGGTTTGATTGTCACCATTCATCCTCACTTCTAGCATTAGTTGTCTTCAGTACAATTCCAATCTTGGTTGAGGTCATCATTGATCACAGTATATGATCCTGCTAACATTTGATGTGATTCAAATTGGATCTTCTCCTCGTGTTCGAAATTCCACAACCATTTTCCAGCAACATTTCTTTTTAGTCTCCACACCAAAGCCTTGGATTCAACTCCTAAATGCGTAATTTTGACCACTTTGCCACCAAAAACAAACAATGTATTATCCTTAAGAAGAAGAACCCCATTTTGTGAAGTGGTGATATTGTAGCAACAAGAAACCACAAATATCATATTTTTGGTATTGATTATACTTTTTCAAATATTTCAATATTCAATGGGTTGGATAAAAATTGATGAAAAATAATGTGTGTTGATGTTGGGCAATAATGGTCTAACATCTTACTCCATCTCCTACCCTTAGCTAAATTTGAACCCTTGTATACATTCCAACGTGAGTAACTAGCAATGCTAGATTTCCTACTTTTGCTAAATCTGGATTAAGTCCAATTATGCTTACCACACTAAAGCCTTGTAGCTTTAAAATAATTGCTCCTTCTTTAGGCATAATGTCAAATTTGGGAAATGGAAAATCAAACTCATTAATAACCAATATCTGATCTTTATGTTGAACCTCTCTCAATTGATCCTTTCCACCTTGTTCCACGGTGGTGCAATTGGCATGGCTCCTCACCTACACCATCAATATTCAGCATCATTCACCAACCTAATAAACCACTATAACCTCTTATAATGAACTTGTTCTGATACCAAAAATAGCGGCTATTACAACACACACATTGTTCATTAAAGTTACAATTATAAAGTAGTTAAAGATATGTGCTGCTTGCACATAATTTCCAAGACATATAATGTTCAAATTGTCTATCTTAAGTTCTAGAGACAACCATTGATACACTACCTAATTAATTGGCATCTAATTTGGATCAAAGCATTTTCGACCCCCTTTCATTCGACTATCATGACCTTCTCATTGCATGTTTCACTAAGATACAAATTCCCCAACAAAGTCAATGAACTTTAGTCCCCATATATGTCCCAGATGAAAGAAAATAGAATAAAACCAAATGCTAGCACAAACAAAACAAATACCCACAATCTAAACCCAAATCATAAACATTCTTTTTGGAACTCCCACAATTTAAGTACTCGACCACACACATGCCATCCACAAATACCAAACATGGATGAATAGAAACATGCCTAGGTTATCCTTTAGATCCCCTAAAGCCTATTATCCCTTCTTAATTGAATGCCATTTAGATTTTATCCTAACAAACCTACTATAAACTTCTTTCATTGCATAATGAAATTACATTTTTGGAAGTTCACTATGATATGAAAACTCAAACACAATGAACATTCATCCCTTCCATAACACAAGCTCTATCATTACAACAATTTTCCAAACTTAATCACATAAGAAGAATTAGTGTAAGTATTTATTGCTTAGCTTCTGTAAACTTCAGCTATATGTATCTCCACTATAGATCATGCCCATCACCACAAACATTTGCATCCACACACAAAACAACAAAATAGAACCTAGCACATCCCAAAGCTTTCGCTCCATTGTTAGCATCCTTTGCACAAATCAACTCGAGTTCTAATGATGAATAAAAGACAAAATAGGGGTTTGTTTCCAGTGCACAAATGCAAACCAATAAGACCCTTTTCACATGGAAAAAACCTTAATTTATAATTCCAAGCCACATTTGTTGGAGCTTGGAACCTGTGGATAAAGGTTGGTATATGTAAACCCTTGATTGATGGTTTTGAAAAAAAAACAAAGAACTTGTTTAGACCCCCGATTGGCAATCCGTAAAAATCTATTAACCTACATGGATGACCCAATTCTCATACAGGTAAGCTATCACTATTTAAATAATAATATGAATTAAATAATAATAATAATGATAATGATGATGATATAAACCTTATAATTGTCTAATAACTAGCATGATAATAAGTAGTTATCAATTGATTTTGTAACCTATTTGGCAAGCAAAAAATTAAAATTAATATTGATAATTTGTGTGATCCCAAAAAAAATTCAAAAACCTACCCAAACAACTATTAGAAAAGCAATAAGTAGCCAACAATGGTTTTGACCTTTAATTGGGGTTTTCAAGAATTGAAGAATTGGTTTAAATAAACTACTTTAAATCACCCATTCATTCATTGCCTATCATTTCATGAAAATTGCAAATTCCTTGAAAATTTTCAAAACTTAGAACTCGAGATTATTTTGATTTTTGAAAATATTCACAAAAAGAAATTGAACCAAAGGTCTTGTGATTCTGAGTAAGGTTTAAACTAAACCTTACTTTAAAAAAAACCTAGAACTAGAGGTTTGTTGATTTCTTAAAATTTTAAAAATCTAGAACTAGATATAAGTTGATTTCTTAAAAATTTAAATTTTAAAAACTTAGAACCAAAGGTTTCTAACAAAATCAAAGAAAGAATGGAAAAAATGAATAAAAGATTGATGGCCAAAAGCATCACAGGGGAGACAAAAAGGGAAGGCCAAAGAAAGGCCAAAATACGAATAGCCCACAATAACCAAAAAAAGGGAGAAAATTAGTCCTCGTGGTAGAAAGTTATTTCACCCATGGCCCTTCTAATGTCGCCTGTATGCCAATCATGAGATCTAATAGTAATGGGAGGTCTAGAACATGCATTACTCACCAACATAATCTTCCTTTATATAGCAAAGGTTAAATCATGTTAAAGAGCAATATTAATGGGTTGTTTGAAAAATTGAATGCAAAAAGACAAGGATAAATTATTTCTTGATCATCTATTGTGGAAAAGATGGGCACACTCCTTAAGGAAACAATCCATATCACACCTGGGTGCATCATGCACCTCCATGGCCATCGAAATTAAATGGTGCCCCTCATGAAGCCTTTTATATTTGCGGACCTTTAAATTATACATGTGCATCTGTTGGTTGATTAATGACACACAAAGTCACCATCTCCCATGTTGGATCAGTAACCACCACATCGACAACAAAGATTTGGTCGTCTCAAATCATGTAAAGATCAATTCATAATGAATCTCTTAACATAAGGGCATACCATTGTTCTTTCCATACAACATGCCCACTTTCTTGAGCGAAGACATACATGATGTTTCAGATGGCATCATGTGTTGCTATCTGCTAATCTCCAAATAGGCAATGAGCTAAATGTGTGCCAAATGTGTCCAACCCATGTCCACAGTCACATGTGAGAAGATTGGATGTTGATGATTGAATCAAATTAAGACGAAAACGCAATGTAGAGGTGAAAGTAGAGTGTGTGATGCAAAACAAACTAATAGATGGCTTAGCAACCAACCATAGCCCTACCCCCTTGTCCGAACAAGAATGAATGTGGGATTTGGTCGCTAAGGAAATGGAATCATTTTCCAAAATAAACTTAAGGGATGTGTCATGGTGGAAGTCCATCAAAGATGCTTATAAACTTGGGGCACTGGTAATTGTTGACTCTCAAAAAAAGGGTGCATCTCTCTAGCTGTAGGAAAAAAGACATCTTGCGCTGCACATAAGCATGACTAAAGTAGGGTGGGCCCCCCTCAACTCGAGAAACACATTCCTCCAAAATGAATCTATTGAGAATATGAAACCTAGAGCACAAATATGGAACCATTAAAGCCCAACTCCTTAGAAAAGAAAATGGGGTACACTCCTCCATAGAAAAATTGTTTATACCACCAAAGGATATCGATGGTCAAACATGATGCCTCGCTACGGGGCGTTGAGAAGACTCCCACAATCTTGGACCCATAACATCCCCACATACATGCATAACTTTTTTGGTGAAACCTACTAAAAAAGACATGAAAGAAAGAAAAAAAAAGGTACTATCTATGTGAAATAAAAAGGTCAACGAACTACACATGAGGACAAAATGCCCAAAATAACTTAGGTGTCTCTCAAGAAAGGAAGATTATTGATATGTGCCACATCCTAAAATAAAACCTCATCCAAAAAATGTGTGACAAAGTCCTGAAAACCCATTGGCACACCCAAAATGTGTAATCCATCTATGAACATGGGGCAACATTGAGGAATTTCTTTCTATGCCTGGAGAGATCCGTGATGGACTCCAAAGCTTGCATTTTGACACCTTGACCTTAAGCCCAACTAGGACTAATTGGGTTGAAAGGTGGTCAAAGGCATGGGCAATCTCATTCAAAGGCCCCATGATGTGGTTATCATCTGCTAGGGATGGAAAGATGCAATTGGGGGCCTACGCAATGGTCTTTAAGAGAGTTCGATAATGGGCCAAAGTAAATAAAGGACCTCCTAAAGGGTCACCTTGCCTTGTGTCTAAACATGATTCAATGATGGTGATCCCTTCACATGCCACCAATGTTAATAGTAAAGAGAAGAATGATCACCATAAAAGAACTTGGTAAAAGGGACAATGTCTACCAAAGGCCCCTCAGCATCACATAACTTTCTAAAAATAAAAGCTCAAAAAACGTTATTAAAAGAGTTTTCAATGTCGACTTGCATTACAGCCTAATTAAGGTGTAGGTTGAGGAAGGTTTAGATGCCAAAAATGATGGCCTCACAACCTCCAAAGGTCAAAACTCCAAACTGAGAAGGAATAGGTGTTCTTGAAATGGCCCCAAAAGCTATAAGACAATGGAACAATTAATAAATCGAAGAAACATTTCACCTACAACTATAGAACGAAGACCACTGATGTCTTTTGCCATTGCCAACAATCCACTAGCCCTCAACACTAAGACCACCGACCTAGGATATCCCCACAAACAACAATAGTAACAACTTGGAATAATTTTGAAAACCTTGAGGATGGGTCTTCTAGTATGAAACATCTCGAAAGATGCTCACAAATCAAAGAACTACACAATAGTTGTAAGAATAGGTTCACCGGCAACCATAAAATGACCTACACACTCTACTTTGAATGAAGTAGGGTTTAGTGTTTGAACCTTATAACCTTCAAATAACATAAAAATGAGTTTGAACCATTATTAACCATTTCTTACTTTTTGAAATGAAAGAACCTTTAGTCCTGGTTTTGCCACTCAACAAAAACAAATTGGAATTGGTAGGTTTTTTTAGGTGTGGGTTTGAGCCTAATTCTTCAAATTATTTAAAATCTAGGGTTTTCAAATTTGGCAATGCTTTCTAAATCCAAAAAAATTTCAAGCCCCAATTCAAAAACAAGGCCCACTTCTATGTACATATTAACACATTCTCAAGGTTGACATTTTTGTAAGATTTTTAAAAAATAATAATAAGTTAAAACTGAAAATTGTGAACGTAAACCTATAATTGAAAAACCTATCCAATTTTTCTTTTAATCTCAAAACTGGGACTGAAAGTTCTCTTTAAAATGATGAAACCCTGCCAATCAAATAAAAACCAAAGCACCCCAAAAAGGGGGAAAACAAGGAACAAAATGAAAGGACCCACATCTAAGATGACAAAAGAACCACCTAAGAGGGCAAACCACAAGGGGAACATCAAGTTCCCAAACCCCCTCCAGTCATGAGAAGCATATCAAATAAGGAAAGGAGAGAACCTCCTAAAAGGAGGCCTAGCATAGAAGAACCCTCACTTACAACAACAGCCCGTCTCAAAATAAAGATTGCCTGCATTTGTTGAAATGTCATTGACACCCTTTGCTTATAAAATGCATGTAAAACTGAGAAAGGAAGGCCTTCGATGTCCTTTGCTCCTCATGCCATGTTGACACATCAATGAAAAAACCAGTCTCCGTGCTGGTGTAGACACCCAAAAATGTCTAGAGCTAAAGGGAGAAGAACCAGCCAACATTGGTTTGCATTTGGCTCAAGTGGTGGCATTTCAATAGGCACTCTATCACCTTCTACTATTCCAATTTCTTTCATGTTTTATGGGTTGAGTGGGAAACAATCAACACTAATGTTGGATGAGATGAAACACTAGTAGAGGCCCAAATAGAGGGTCAAGGTGAACATGATGTAAGTTTGTAAGTTCCCACCCGTGTTGTTGTTGTTGTTTTTTTTTGTTTTTTGTTTTTTGGAGTGAATTTTCACACCATAGTGACCAAAAAATTTAATTCAGTGCAACAACTCATGCAAAGTGTGAAAAAAATTGTCAAAAAAAATGCACCCAAGTTGCCAAATTTTAAGGATTTTTATATTTTTCTAAAATTACCACATTTTAGACAATAGGTTCCCAACAGGTTGCCAAATTATATCAGGATTCTTTGAATTTTTCTACTTGCCTCTCTGACCTGTAGCCAAATTTGACTAAGTCCTCTTGTGGAGAATTGGCAGTGTTGTTGCTACATCACAAATTTATAAAATAAAAATAAATAAATAAATAAATAAATAAAAAACCCTAGTACCTATGGATGTTGCTGAGCAATGTAAGATATGATTTTGGTTGTGGGACCTGAGGAAGTGGGTCCATTCTGACTTTGAGATGGGTCTCCATTTTCTTTGCCTTACAAAGTAGTCTCCCAGAAACCACCTTCCCTTTCTAGAAGACTTGTCAGAATCTGAGCATGAAAATCTTGTTTCAGTGGGGTTGCCCAGATTTTACTGTTGCCAAAATCCTGCAACAAACCCTGTATGGAGATTTACCAGGAGGAGTCACCACCAGTCAACAAAGTGAAAAAAGACCCCCCCCCAAAAAAAAAAGAAAAAAAAAAGAAGAAGAAATAGAAGAAGAAGATGATGAAATCCTCACAATTATATTATTAATTTTTTTATTGGATGTAAAAAGAAATTTTTATTTCAATTTTATTTTCAGTCACTTGTATTTAATTTTTTTTATCATAAACATTTTCAATTAAATTTATGTTCATTTAAGTAAATTACAAATACCCATGATAAACTTCACCTAATCTTTTTGGCTGAAACTGCTGCAAATACCCAGTTTTTTCAGCCACTTACTAAACCCTAAACCCTAAACCCATCAGATTTTTTTTCAAAAAAAAAAAAAAAAACTCCCCAGTTAGTTTGTCATGCCTATTAAACTTAACCTTTTGTATTTACCTTTTGAAAAAACTCCATAATATGTAAAATTATCATAAACACCTTCAGCTTTATTTTCATCTATTTAAATAAAAATATGTCACTTTTATTTTCAGTCACATGTATTAATTTTTCTGATCATAAAGTTTTAAAAATTAAATTTATGTTCATATTAAGTAAATAACAAATACCCATGATAAAAACTTCACCCCAAAAAACATTTGCTGAAACTGCTGCAAAATACCAGTTTTTCTGCCACTTACTAAACCCTATAAACCCATCAGAATTTAAAACTGAAATTTTATTTTTAAATTAATTTTAAAAATTAAATTTATTATAAAATTAAAAAAAAAACACTCCCCAGCCCAGCCCAGTTAGTTGTCATGGCTATTAATTAAACTTAAACATTTTTTAAAAAAAACCTTTAGAGAAACTCAAATAATATGTTTAAAAAAAAATCATAAACACATTCACTTTTTGTTGGATGCATATTACATAATAATAATAAGAGCCTACTAAGCTTTTAAAGGTGTGTTTGGGGGGGGGGGTTAAAAAGGAAAGCAAAAAACATGCCTACCCTTTGGACCAGGCTTAATCTTCTGACAAGCAGCTCTGCTAAGGTTTTACTCTGATGAATCATGAGTGACTGACTCCACTGCACTGCACTGCACTGAAACTTGAGAGGAGTCTGGGGAAACAACAACATGAAACCTCAAAGAATGGAGTTTAGTGGAGTGGAGGGAGTGAGTGAGTGAGTCTGAGGGACAACAGACACATACTTACATGCAGAAGGGTTTAAGGTTATATAATGTATGCAGTATGTGGGTTTTGACCATCTTCAATTGACCAAATCTGAACACAATCTTGCTATGATGTACTGACAATTATTCATTACTACTACTACCCAAGACCAAAATAAAAGGTTTGTATGTATGTAGCTCCCAATTTAAACCCTAAACCCTAGAGTGCTGGATTGTGGAACATAATATAACAATCCCTCTTGTGAGAGAATCTTGATGCTCTGATTGGTTTGGTTGTCAGGTCAAGAGTTACAACCTGTGTTGTTGGGAAGTGATTCTTTGAATTTTTGAAAGAATCCTGAGTTTCAGGTTTTTATTTTTATTTTTATTAAATATTTTTAAATTTTTAAATAAATAAATAAATTTCAATTTTTTAAATAAATATTTTTTAAAAATTAATTTAAATTTAAATTTATTTTATTTTATTTCAGAATTAAAGAACCCTTGGTTTTGGTTTATTTCAAAAAATCTCAAAGAAGAATCCATAGTTTTCACGAAAGAAAGAAAGAATCGACAAAGGAGAACACTTTTTAGAACCATGGCCAATTGCTGAAAGAAAGAACTTTGTTTTTTAAAAAAAACTATAGAAAACATGTCTCATTAATTTGCCAATTATTTTTTTCCCAAAAAAAAAAGAAAAAAAAAAGCTTTTCTCAAAAGTTTGGCCAATCTTTTTCAAAGAAAACAAAGAATTTTCTGACATAATATTCTTGGTTTTTTTGTTTTCAAGGTTGAAAATTTGCAAAAATTTGGAATTTTTGAAGATGCACATTTTTTAATTTTTTTTCCATGTGTGTAGTAGTAGGGCCAAGTCCCAAGGTAGGCGGGGGGGCATTCCCAAAATAAGGGACCTAGGACAAAGTGATAATCCGACCCCACTTTTTGGGAATCTTTCTCACCTCGGGCTTTACCCACGGTCGTAACGGCATGACACAAATATTATCATGATCTTAAACATATGTAGACCAAGAGGTGTATAAGAGGGAGGGTTCTTACACCAAATGCTTAGGAATGGTGTGGATTTTGCACCAATATAAGTAATTTCTCTCTTACTTTATGGATTGGTTGTAAGATCCCTCCTCTTTCTAGGAGGAAAATTCACCTCTCCTAGTCATTACATGAAGCGCCTCACGAGTTTTTTTTAAAAAAAAAATTATTATAAATATTTTTAGGGGCAATGAGCCAATTTGATTGGCCCATCACTCAAAAAAAAAAAAAGCTATGGAGACTCCCCAAACTAGAAGGTTCTATTTTCAAGTATCGAGTTCCTCCCCTAGGTGAAAGGAGGGAGGCACCCTCACTCCCTAATGTGACTTCTCATTGGTTGCATGGAAATTCTATTCCAATTAAAATTGGCTGCCACTATTTTTTGGCCTGGAATAATAATAATAGCCCTTCCTAAGAACACCCGAATAGGTAAAAGCCTGAGAGTGTGGGCTTTATCGGAATAATAAAAAGCCAAGCCAAAATGCAAGAGCCCAAATACGGTAAAAGCTTGCACCTGATGGCTTTTACTTTGTATAAAGATCCCAATCTTTTTACCAATGAGAAAATAAGGGCTTTACAATTTTGGGAAAGCCCAAGGAGAGAGGTAGAGATGATGGGCTTTATGAAAATCAAAGGGGGGACTCAATTAAGAAAACCATATAAACAAAAAAAAATTGTCCAGTTTATTCATAGGACTCACTTAAGGAAACATACAAATAAAAAAAATTTTGTCCCTTAAAAGTGGCATCTAGAGTAAAGAGTCCAGACTCCAAACACACTAAATATAGGGGTTGGGTGTTTTGAGGAAGGGGCTTATTAGTATACAAGCCAAAAATAGTGGCAGCCAATATAATATTTAGGAACAAAATTTCCATGCAACCAATGAGAAGTTGTATCATGGAGTGAAGGGACCCTCCCTTTTAAATGAAAAAATGGCATCTAAAGACAAATACTAGAAAATTGTGTGTGTGTGTGTGTGTGTGTGTGTGTGTGTGTGTGTTTTTTAAGTATTTTGAAATTCCTTGTTTCACTTATTAATTAATGTTTTGCTCAAAAAACTTCCAGCTCTTGTTGCCTTCCTGACTGCCTGCCTGCCTGACTGCCTGCCAGCCATCTCATTGCCTCTGCTTCTGATGCTACTAGGCTACTTACTACTCTGCCTTGCAGCCAGCAATGGCAACAACAAGGAGATAGGACAAGAAGAATAGTAGTAGTAGTAGTGTAGTAGTAGTAGTTGTTGATGTTGTTGTTGTAGTAGGAGAGATGGAAGTAAAAGGGAAAGGAAAGTGAATGAGAGAAACACACACACATACCCTCTCTCTGTCTCTACAAATCTCCTACAAATCTGGCGTTTACAGTATTATATATCTGATGGGTGTTCTCTCTCAAATTGCCAAATTTCTTCTTTTGGAGTTTTCTCCTCTTCTTCCTGAAGCTCCCATTTTGAACAGAACTGAAGTGACTAGTAGATTTTCCAGCTGATGCTGTTTTGCCAACAAGAATGTCCGTGTCATTCATTCACAGACCTTATTGTTGTCATTCTTCAGCAGCAGCAGCAGCAGCAGAAGAAGAAGAAGAAGAAGAAGAAGAAGTAGTAGCAGCAGCAGCAATTTGAGAGACTTTTTCCTTGCAAGCAGAATTTAAGAAACCCAATAGAAGCTGCAAAGCTTTGGTTGTTTGAATTTTTTTTTGGGGTTCTTTCTTTTTTTGGGGGGGTGAGTTCCTCGGTGTGTTTGATGATTCTGGGTCTAGTCTGCAGTTTGGAAGAAGTCTGCGTTTTGTCTTTTTCTGAAGAAGAAGAAGAAGAAGAAGCAGCAGCGGCAATTTGAGAGGGTGTTCTCCCAGCTCGTAGAGAATTGAAAGACAGACAACAACGACAGCAGAAGCTGCAAAGCACTTGCTTTGCTCTGATCCCTCCTTGGAGAAGAGCTCAGTTGTGGAAACCTGGATTCCACTCAAGACCCTCGAGCCACCAGGACTCCCGACTTGCGCCCAAGACCCTCGACCTCCGGGTTCCTTTCTGTGTTTGTGTTTGAAGATTGTGGGAGTCTCGACGTCTCGACGGGAGTGTGGATGTCTGTGGAAGTTTTGGGAGCAATCGGGGAGCTAAGAAGGTGTGGATTGAATGAGTCTGATAAGGGAGAGTAAGCAGCCATGTGGGCCTCCTCTTCCTCCTCCGCCTCTGTTTCTGTGTCCAATTTCGCTGGAGATGATGCGCGACCCAGTGACTGTGTGCACGGGGATCACCTACGAGCGAAGATCCATCCAGAAATGGCTAGCGGAAGGTCACACCACCTGTCCCATCACAATGCGTCACCTGGAGAATCATACCTTGATCCCCAATCTCATCGTCCGTCGCTTGATCCATTCCTGGGTGCAAGAACACGGCTCCGGGAGTTTGCCTGCCAGCGCTTTCGGATCACCCACCAAGCGAGAGAGAGACGAATCTGAGAAACAACAGCAGCAGCAGCATCAGCTGCAGCAACGGTCTTCCGGTGAGGAGAACACGGCGGCGCGTGTTCTGTCCCTGTTGCGGCAGATCGCAAGAGGCGGACATGGAGTTGGAAACGCAGCCAAGAGTCTGGGGGCTTTGGTGAAGGAGAGAACAGACTACCGCACTTGTATCGAGGAATTGGGTGGGACGCTTCTGCTGGTGTCGTTCTTGTCCCCGGAGATGCACGAGGATTGCGATGCTTGCGAAGAGGTTTTGGGTCTCCTCACGCTCCTTGCGCAGTGCCATGGTGGTACACGACAGATGGTGATGGAGCCGCAGAAGCTCGTGTGGGTTGTCTGGCATCTGGAGCAAGGGATAACCCCCTGTGCTCGTGTCAATGCGGCTGCGTTGCTGGAGAGCTTGCTGGGTTCCGATGACGATCTCTGCGCTGCTGTGGGTCACTTCCCTGGCGTTTTGCAAGGACTTGTCAAGCTGGTGAACAAAGGCGGCGGTCTCCAACAGCACCGAGCTTCTAAGATCGCTGTCAGAACACTCTTGGCTGCTTGTCTATGCAAGGTACGAGAGAAATCTTCCACACCCATCAACACCTTCTTCCTTTGCTGATCGCTATGCACATGTTGATGGGTGTGCAGGGACCCTAAACCCTAACCCTTGAATGCATGCTCTCGAGGAAGAAGAATTATATAGAAAATGTTGGGGTGGGGAAGAAAGAAGCAAATGCAGATCACACGCACAACCCTAATTATTTTTTCCCCTTCAACTTCTGACGTGAAGAACTTCTTGGGCAAATGATTCTTTTCAGGTGAATAGAACAGCAGCAGCAGATGCAGGGGCAGTAGGGGCGGTAGTGGAGCATCTAAGAAGCAATGCAGCACGGCCAAGCACAGCAGAGAGATGTCTTGCTATATTGGAGTTGCTGTGTACCACCACACAAGGGCAAGTAGCAATCAGCCAGCATCCACTGGCAATCCCCTTGCTTGTGAAGATGGTTCTGCGAGTCTCACCACGAGGTACTGAGTATGCAACAGGCACTCTTCTGGCAATCTGCAAATCAGGACCCATTGATATGCTCCAGGTTGCAATGCAAGCTGGTGCTCAGACTCAAATGCTGTTTCTGTTGCAAAGTGATGCTACAACACCGAGAGCAAAGCGCAAGGCTCTGGAGCTTCTCAAGCTGCTGCACACTGTCTGTTGTCTTCCTACCGTTGGGAAGCTTGTGAATGCTGTGCATTCCTGGGAGGGTTTCATAGAGATAGGAAGAAGTTGAGAGACCATCATCTCCTCATCATCATCATCATCATATGCTCCTCCAGATTGCAATGCAAGCTGGTGCTCACACTCAAAATGCTGTTTCTCTTGCAAAGTGATGCTACAACACCACGAGCAAAGTGCAAGGCCTTGGAGCTTCTCAAGCTGCTGCTTCACACTGTCTGTTGTCTTCCTACTGTCAGGAAGCTTGTGAATGCAACTCCATTCCTTGGAGTGTTTCATAGGGATAGGAAGAAGTTGAGACCATCATCATCATCATCATCATCATCATCGATGCAACCTCTTTCAGTGGATCTGTCTACAAAATGCTGCATGAACCAAAAACCTCCTCGATCAGATCTGCATTTATGAACAGGTTAGTTTTTTCTGGCAAGTTTTCTTGCACCACCAAGCTTCCACCATGTTGCACTGCCATGTTTCCATGTACATCCCTCTTCTCATGGTTGTTCACCCATTGTGAAAATCTGGAAGCTGCCACAGTCAGAGTCCTAAACCCTGGCACTTTATGAAGTCTCTTGCTCATTGCAGAGAATATACTTGGAGCTTTCCTCTAGCATTTTCAGTTTCCATAAGCTATTTGTCTGACAGAGCTCAGCCAAGACTCTCAAAGACGCTCCTGTTGTTGCCCTTAATCTAGTAATGTATACGGGTGAGTGCAAAGCCAGGAACCTGGTACATACTTCTGAGCCTCTTGTAGGATGCACAAAGCAGATGTGATTTCTCTTATCCATCTCCTTCAGCTCACCTGAACCTGGATTTTGTTTGCAATATAGTTTTCCTTCAAGAGATTCCACATCTCATAGAAATTAGTAGAGAAAAGCAAAGGTGGGGGAGTCAGATATGAGCTTGGTACCTCTTGCAGTGGTAAGGCTGCTGCAGAGGTATTGGGTTTAGTGTTTAGGGTTTCCATGCACTTCTCTTCCCACCTTGTGATACAGACCAATGGCAGAATGTTTCTCTCAGCTTTCAAGGTTTAGGGGTTTAGGGGTTTAGGGTTTAAGATTGCCATGCAAAGTAGAACTTCCCTCCTCCTGCCAGAGACCAATGCCAAAATGTCTCTATCAGATTTCAAGGTATCAGGTTTCCATGCATTTCTCTTCCTTCCTGCCAGAGATTAATGGCAGAATGTTCTCTCAGCTTTCCAGCTAGTGGGTGGCTATTGGGTTTAGGGTTTCTGCGCACTTCTCTTCCCTCCTTCCAGAGACCCAACAGCAGAATATTTCTCTTAGCTTTCAAGGTACATATTGGGTTTAGGGTTTACAATTTCCATGCAATTTTCTTCCCTCTTCCTGGCAGAGACCAATGGTAGAATGTTACCTTTGGGCACTTTCAAGGAGATCATGACTGGATGCAACAGTTGGACTGCAAAACATTCCATGCAGCAGCATTTGTCAATTATTAGGTCAAAGAAGTGATTTGGAAGTGTGGAGCAAGGTGGTGTTGGTATGTTGACAGAAGTGATTTCTATGCTAGTACAATCTTTCCAGGAAGTGAAAATGGGATTACCAGTTGGAAGACAAGAAGTTGCTGTTGATATAATCAGAGATTGTCACTTGGATGCTCACATGTGGCGTATCTTAGCCCAACATCATAATAGAAGAGTGAAATTGAATTGTTTTGAGGTTTTTATAAAGGGTTTGAGGTAAAGGGTAGTTTACTTTAGTTGGATCACTTCAGATTTGGCCATAATTTTGTCGACATTTGTTCTTGAGAAGTACGTTTGCACATTTTTGACATGTGTAGTAATTGTACAAGGAAGGTATCCTTGCCCCTCGGTAGAGTGTGGCAAGCGTCCTCCACCTTCTCATTTCTACATCTTTGGGTTTTTGTAGCTTGCAATCATTGCTTCTTGTGCTCATGTTGGCAATTTCTACATTTGTGAATTTGTAACCACAACTGAAGTTTTAATTTATTTACAATTGTGAATTTGTAACCACAAACTAATAATGTCAAAAATCTTTAGAATAGCCTTGGAAAATTTTAATTGTATGGGTATGCACTGGTGAAAATTCCTTGAGTATTACAACATTTGTTCAACTTAGTACTGAAACCCTAAAAACTTCCCAAGAAAAAAAAAAAAAAAAAACAAAACCCCCCGGGCCCCCCCCCCCCCCGCCGGGCCCGCACCTCCCCACTCACTTCACCCCCCCCCC
>Ga0116231_10002390_pt1 | contig 39280 bp, 26 predicted proteins | sample S1TSphgellanicum_2_FD_89695 | JGI IMG/M metagenome (GOLD analysis project Ga0116231, IMG submission 89695) | Host-associated microbial communities from peat moss isolated from Minnesota, USA - S1T2_Fd - Sphagnum magellanicum MG | ecosystem: Host-associated > Plants > Peat moss > Unclassified...
TTTTGTGTGTGGAAGTGTTGGGCTTGGATTCTTGTTTTTATTACGAGTAGGTTTCAAGATATTTTCATGTTATGTTTTGTATGTGTGATGACAACAATGATTGTAAATGTAACCATAGTTCCCTATTTGATGATAGGGTAGTAATTATGACAAATGACAATGGACATTAATTTGTTGATGGCATTTGCAATGGCAATTGGATGAGCAATCTCCAAGGTAACATTTATATGTAATATTCTTTCACATTTGTTGGCATCTTGTTGACTAAGGTTATGTCAACTAGTTTGGTCATTGCAGTGGTTGAATATCTTTGTGTACTAGAATTCTTCTTTCCTTCCAACCTTTGACAATCATAAGATGTATGGATCAATGTTTTTTTTTGGCAAATTTTCACATCACAATAACCATGTGTAGATGCTACTAAAGGGGTTTTTTAGATTTGTTTTTGCAAAATTCACCATAATTTGAGGGAAATGTTTTTATAGTTGCCATGTACATTCATAAAGGTCACAAGCACAAAGCAAGATTTTGAAAAATATCTCCTTTCCTACCTCACTTGACAAATTTGAAAACAAAATCCCTAATATGTATGGATGTGTGAATTAGAAAACTCAAAACATGATAATAATGTGAAATCGTGTTTACTATATACAATGTGTTCAAGATGAGTGAAGTATGTTTTGAAATGCAATGAGCAAATGTAAATGCCTCCATTTTTATCATATCTTATTGTAACATCAACGATTGAAGTATGTGTGGTGATGTTAACTAACTTAATGTGCACATTCCATAATGCTCTTGATTACAATCTACTATAGCCTTTATTTTATCATGAACATGATCCAAATTAAGGTATGGGGTGGTATACTATGTCAATTTTCTTACAACTTTGTATGACATAATCTTTTAATGATGCATGTCATTTGTGTTATTATAACATTTGTTTCAACTTGCACCATTGTTTGTTACTTACGTGTTTATGGCATAAAATATACCTAGAGCTTGTGCATTCTATATAGTTTTTATTCATGTATGTTCTTGAACCTTTGCATAAATTGTCGTAACATAATGTCATAGAACATCTCAAGTGGTGACTATCTTGTGCCTACTCAAAATGTATGTTTTTGTGACTATAATACTAAGGCCATGAAATGATTATTTTTGTTATTGCTTGCAATTTTTGCAATTGGAAAAAACCAATTTACAATGATGTTGGTTTAGTTGTTATGTTTTACTCAAGACCTTGTCAAGCATGATACAAAATACTTTCAATTTATTGTGTTATCCAGAATGATGGTTCACACTTTGATTTGTCTAAACTTTTTTGGGTAGGTAACAATACAAGCACTAACTTGAAATTTTGACATTGGAAGACAATAAACAATTTCATTTTTCACAACATTTGTCTACAAAAAGTTGAATGAAAATGTTATAGTGAACAAAGTAAACTAACTACCCCATTAGCTTAGTTAGCTAAATACTTAGTAAGTATATGGCTTTATATTAATTGAAGTAGATTAGTACTAGGCTACCTACCTACCTCACCTTATATGTACATATGTTATATAACCTAGCTACGTAACATTATATATACATTTTACCTAACATTCCTAGCCTAGTTACATAGCTTTACATATACATACCTTGTTTAGCCTAACTACATAGCCTTATACTATTTTACCTATACTAGCCTATAAGATAAAACCTTGTTTCATTCCATGAGCTAATAACTTTATCAAACTAAATGATCAAAAAGTTATGTGACAGATAACACCTTGAACAACTATGGCAGGGAAAATTGGGTTGGGCATGGTCCTTATTATGGGCAACTCATGCAACCAATATGTGGTTATAAGGTTATTGGAGGTGAGAGCAACAACTAGGTGTTGCATGGTCCATGTTGTGGACAATGCACACAACCAACCAAGGGTGGGGGGATAGTTGAAGGTGAAACAAACAACCAACACTTCTTTGATATGGTTAAAGTGTCAAATATGAATGAAAGACCAAGAATCCAAAAGTCCAAGCTGTTAAAATGTTTGACACAAATTAAGTCAAAATAATAGTTCTAAAAGGGTTTTAGAGTTGAAAACAAAAAAGCAAAGGAATAAGGGATTGACACTTCACAAAATGGAAGTAACAAATTAACACAAGAAAGTTGATGGTGCATGCAAAGGGAAAAACTAATGGGACAATACAATGCGAAACTTCACACCTTGGATCCTCAACATTGTTATTGTGAAGGTGCAAGACTAAGACATTTTGGATATTACATAATTGTGTGCATAATTTGACTATCTCCATCATGAACTACAATGGACAATGGTTTAGGAATTGTGTGTTGTGATTCATGAAAGGATAACAATGTCAACTAAAGAGAAAACATGTGGAACAACCAACATGCCCATTTGGAATGGACAATCCATAATGGTAGAAGCTTCAACATTGGGATCAAAATGATACCCAAAAGAAGTACACGCAATTGATTAGTGCAGAAGGTGTAGCATGTAAGGTAAATACATATGAACATGGTTGAAAAACATTAATATAAGCAAAACTAGTAAGTCCTTAATCCACATTGAGTTTTATGTGTATTTGGATTCATCTTTCTAGGTGTATAAGAACAATAAATTAATGGAGGATTATATATAATAAGGTAGTTGTAAGACTAGATTCAACGGGGACAAATTGGAATTTGGTGAGTACACTATAACCATAACAAGGATTATTATATTCTTTAATAGGTGGTTGGTCATGAAATGATGAAGGAAGATTCCATAGAACCAAAGGCCAAGTAAACATAAATGGTATTACACAATTTAAGATTGAATTTGAAGTTATGTGGGGTTTTTATCATGTTAAGTCGTCCTCGCAAAAGACAATTGTGTGGAAAATGTATATTCTCGAAATCAACATTGGAATGTGTGGCATCAATTTATTTTGGGTTGTTATTTTCTCAAATTGTGTCAATTGAATCAAATTAAAGAGAAATGAAGGAACAATATAGCAAGATGTTAAAAAAACATGTGACACAAATGATTGGGGCATTAAACACATGAATGCAACAATGTCAAAATGTTAATAACAAAATTGTTAGCACATCAAGTGACCCCATAGCATAGGCTAGAGTTTTTATTAAGGAATGTAGCCACATTAGCAGTAAAGGAGGTGCATGAAGCAATGTAAGGTAATTCCAACGTTTCCACCATGGTTTGAAAAGACAAACAATCCTTATTATTAACTAAAGGAAGGGAACGTAAACATGAAGGGGAAATAAGATTGGGGAAAACTTGAAGAATGGACTATAGGGCTCATAGTCACCTTGGCCTAATCCAATGGTTGTGTTTCAACAAAAGGGGGCAAGCCTACATATCTAGGATCCCTCACCACAATTTGAAATAGTTGTGTCCAAGATAAGAGGTAATGGAGGACATGTGAGGGATTTGTTGGTCATAAGACCAAAAGAGGTGAGGGGATGTGGGAGATGTTGTAGGTGACATAAGTATTATACATTAAAATACATGTGTTCTATGAATCAAGTATGCATCTACTTCGATTCTACACATGCCCGCAACAATGTTGCCAATATGGCTCTTGCTTCTGGTCTATGAACATGCATGGTTTAATGATCATGTTATGTCTAATTCAACTTCCCTCTTATGTTTTTGTCAACATCTATACTAATGGACATCCCCACATTAGACTTCTTGCCCTTTGAAATTTTCAATGTGCTAAAATTGTTAGTCAACAAGGAAGTGGTTATTTGCATAAAGTCACACACAAATGTTTGAACTAGGTTTTTAGAAAAAAATTAGATGCATGTAAAGGTTGCACTAGTTATTTTGTACCTGGCAAGTGGCAACAAACACCTCAAAGTGCACATGTTTCACAAGGCATTGAATGAGGCTTGTTTGGGATTAAGTGGGTATAGACTAGTAGGAAGAAGACACACAACCTATCCTTTGATAAGGTGTACAAACACCTAGACTTATTATGGAGTTAACAAGGGGGTACATACCTTATAAAGGTGAGATATATGAAATCTATAATTGACAAGATGTGAATTTTTCATGTTGGTTATTGGGTGTGAACTTAAGAAAGGGTGCTTGGACATAAAAAACCTTGTGGATACATTTACCTTGGACATCAATCTTGCAAATTTTCTAAAAGATGTAGTTGAGTAAATGGGTTTTACCAATGTCAATAGTTTACTCTAGTCCATGACTTTATAGTTATGTTATGTTAATATATGTGGTGAATCAAGATGTGTGATTCTAGGAGCTAAATTTATTCCTCCAAAATATTGTTATTATATAATGCTAAGGTGCGACCAAGGTTTACACGGGTGTGTAATTGAAAATAGGGGACCTAATTCAATTGCTAAATCATGTGAATGAAATGGCTATTGTTTTAGGTACAATATCAAGAGTTTAGGGATTAGGGTGTATGCACCATGATATATAGGTTGGGGAGGGTTGATATAAGGTGCAACTTGGTGGGATTATGGAAGGCCATGGCAATACATGTCTATAGATGCCAAATAGGAATGATGATCCACTATAATTGAAGTTGAAAGATGTAGCAGGTAGCAACCTTGCATGGAAAGGAAAAGACATGCAAAAGGCCAAGTGAGTTCTTGTTGCACCATGTTTTTTGTAGATACCAAAGTGTTGTTTTGAAGATTGGACTATGGACATTTTGTGCACATTATAGTAAAGATTTTTTGACTTTTATGTAACAATTTGTGCATGTAGATGAACCCTTGGTTTTGGATGTAGCAAGGTTAGCAATATGACCTCTTTGTGCATATAAACATTTTAATCATTGTGCATCATCCAATTTTAGGAACTAAAGCTTAACTTTGATCTATGTAAGTTAATATGTGCCCAACCCCTTAATGTAGTTTAAAATTTAGATCAAGTAATGACCTTGGATAACTTGAAATTAATAGGTAACATTAACTTTCAAAACCTTCCACAAATCTTTGTGTGGTGCATGTAAAATAAACAATAATCGTAAAATCATCTAGATTAAACCAGTTTGACATGTGGTGGAAAAACATTAGTGGAAAATAACCAAATAAAAATAACATGTGGCATCACAAGGCACTACATATATCCTTCTTGTTTGATGGGTCCATTCCATATGTTCCATTTGGTTGGAAGTTTTTTACCATCAAAACAAACATGTCCCATTTGATGGGGTCGTTGTGACCAATAGAATATACACACATCCCACTCAATTAAAGATGTATATCTTTTGTGCATTTTGCTTAGAATGTCACATTTGACTAATAGTAAAAAAATTGCTTTAGTCAATGAACAAGTAAAAAAACCGTTTCATTAAAAAACCCTTGCTTCCAACAAAAAGACAATTTTTTTGGTCAAAATAGATAGAACAATCAAGCTTGATGGCTTGAAAAGCCATGATTTCATGTAATTGATGATCTAAATTGATTACTCAATTCAATTGAATGAACTTCAATTATGGTTGTAAAGACCCATTAATATTGTTGAGATGGTTTAATTGAGTTGCTTGTTTTGAAAGTTAAGGATGGAATGGTTTAAACTTGGGTTTAGAAAGAAGATTCTAGAAGGTGAACATGTTTTTGAAATGATGATAGAGGAGATGATTAATTAATTAATTTGCAGGGTAGTTTGGAGGAAGTCATATAACAACTAAATGTTTAGTTCTAGAAAAATGTTCAAAGAGGTAGAAATGAGATCAATGTAATTAGGCATAAAAGTTTACAATGAATCTTCCATCCAAGTACTATAATGAACATTGTAATTGGATTGGACTATGCATGATATTGGGATTGTGTGCACAAAAGTGGAAGGTAATGGTTAAATAGATCCACATTGTAAGGGGTGGCAATGCATCTAACCTTTACATTTTTGTTGTTATATTTTCAATTAAAAAATATTTTAAACAACTAGCTTTAATAAAAATATATTCTATTGCAAAATGGGATTGATGACAAAATGGTAAAGTTTTTGAAAATTACATCAAAATTGAAACAATAATATATTGGTTACAAATGTTCTTGAATAGAATGACACTTCTAATACTTGTGCCAAATCAAAAAAAAAAGTTGTAACAAAGAACCAAATTCGTTTCATACCCCCATTTGGTGAAATGGCTATAAGGCATCAATGTTCATGATAAAGATATCTTGTGTAATTAGACCAACTTGGAGTCTGTGGCAACATCATAGAATAGGAAGGTGTTTAAAATTTAGAACAATTCACCTCCTAATTATATAGGCTTTGATTGAGGCTTGTTTTGGGCCTTCTTCATTTGTCATGGATTTCACAATGTCCACATGTTTTCTTCTTTCCCTTTCTTAACTTGTCATTTCGATTTTGGTAGAGATGTTAGTAATTTAGTTTGAAAATGAACTCAATGTCATGCAAACAACAATGTGAAGGAGGGATAAAACCTTGGGAGACATATTTTGGCAATGGAGCTCTACAAGGATATTTTTGACAAGGTTTTTCTACCTTTGATTCATGTTGACATCTCTTGCACCAAGCAATCCTTTCAACATAGTCTTGATATAAACTTTATTTGAAAAGAATGCATCTAGTTTTAGACTATGAGTAAGTTGTGTTTGTTGAATAAGTCTTCCGATTTTATACCATAACACATCTAAAGGTAACACTAAATAAAAAGGTTATGAATCTCCTCATTCTCATTTTGTAGAGATTGAAATGCAAAAGGTACTTGAATAGTTCTTTTCTTTATATAGAGAGACTTCTTGTGAAAACCATCATCAAATTCAATTTTGCTTCCATATTTTGCTTGCCAATTGAGGCCTTCGCTCAAGTTTTGGCATCATTAGACTCACCAATGTCTTCTCATAGGGAGAGACATGCATATGAATGTACTTGCATACATAAATGATGAGACACCTGCTTCCAATTCTTGAGTTGTGTTCCTTTGTTATTGGGGGTCCATGTGCCATTTTAACAATAAAACATGTTCTCTTGGTTTTCCCTACAACAATCCCTTCTGCCATCATAATTAGTTATGGAGAATCTGCAATATCATTGTTTACACACAAACCAAACTTTAATCAGATCAAATACTTCTAAGCAATTCACATTATTTTTACTCTTCTTTCAAACTCAAGTACCTAAAAAACTTTAGGGTCAATTCCATACACAAGCATTGCACTTCTCACAAGCAAGCATTGCTTACCTACAATACTTGACTTACTGCAAATTCTATAAACATGGAGTCACTACAAATTAAAGCCCATTGCTTACCTACAATACTTGAGTTACTGGATGAGTCTTCAAAAAAAGTTTATCGTCAGTACCTGAAGAACCCAAACTTAGGTTCCATAATTTTCTTTCACAGTCCTGGTTCCGGTTCTGAAAAAAATGCAAGTTCTAGTGACTAGTTCTAAGGCTAGTTTAAGCCAAAGGGTGTCGGTTCAAGTCTGGTTCAAAAGAACCAAAACTCCAAATGTTTAACACTGCAAACATAGAGAATGTTTCAACAATGGTTCTCACTATCCAATTGCTCTTCCTTTCAACTACACTCAGACAATCATCAAGAATATGTTGATGGATACGTTCACTACACTCAGTCATAGCCAGGGATGCTTGTCCCACCTACACTCAATCCTTTCCACTTCCATCTGTTGCCTTAAAGTCCCATTGCAACTGATGAAAGGAGTCGATTGACATTTAGGGTCCTAAAAGTAGCACTAGTGGAGTCCATTAGGCTTTGCATTTGTTGATAGATTTAATGTCACAGGACTTTGACAAGTTTTCCATAGTTTCAGCAAAAATGTGTTTTCTTGAGTGTGATTGTCCTTCCTTTATACATTCTTTAAAGCAGTTGCACTAAACCCTGAACCCTAAGTCGTCAAACCTATGATCAGACTCTTGTGAATGGCGTGGACAACAAATCCCACAAAAGTTTTTCTAAAATTTGTGTTCTGACCTGCCATGAACTTCAAGAAATGGTCAATGCAACCACAAAAGGGACTTCCTGCATGTACCAGACATGCCTAATTTCTAAGAAAACTTGGCATTCTAAAAAAATCATATGCCTAATACATACTATAATGTATTCATTTCCTTGTAAAAAGTTTGATTCTCATCTTACATTTTGATGCCTAATTGCCTTTCCCCAACCTACCTATAACCATCATACTTACCACCTTTGTTCCAAGATGTGCAAGTGATCTTTTCCTAGCCTACCACCAGGAGTCATTCCACATGCTTTTCCAAAATCTTTTCAAGCAATCACCCTTTGACAAGCCAATTCTAGATTAAGGACTAGCAAAGGTTTTTGATGCCTCCCAAATGGTTGATAGTGCTTTATGGTCCTAAAAGAGATACTAGAAGGTTTCAAATAGGTTTTCACCAATGTCCCCACTGCCCACCAATGTCACTGCCCACAAAAAACAATTGCCAACTTGATCAGCATTTTAAGAGAACTTGAGGCCCAACAAAAGAGTGTACCCAAATCTCCACCACTAACCATCATATTCGTTCCAACATATGTTAGCTATGTCTTTGGTGTTTTCAAGGTTCCTCTTCCTCTCTTTCAACAGCTCAAACATAAACAGTTTGATACTTTTGGGCAATTGAAAACGTGTGAGCTGTTAGGAATTTTGGAAAGAACAACAACCAGCCTTACAATCATCCCATCGCTCATTTTGCAAGGTACTCCAGATCTTCAAGTGGGCAACATGCATACATCCTAGCAATAAAGTTCTTGGGATGAATTGTGAAATTCTAAAAACTTGTTCAAAACCATGTTCAATTTTAGACATTATTATGCCAACCCATGAAAGCTATACAAGTAATGTTTCACATACTTCTTGGATTAGAGACTAGAAATGTTCCACATACTTGGATCAGAGACCTTAATTTATTTGACTTAGTCATAAATTCAAAGTAAGTAGACCAGTAAAGAGCTGTGTACCTGTTATTTAGCAGCAAGATGTGCAGCATTTCTACAAGACATGCCACAGCAATTTCCACAAGCAGCCCCTGGATGCACAACAGGAAGACAGTTAAAATTTTGTGGCAGCATTGGATTGGACAAAGATGTTTGAGATTTTGCAAAAACCCATGTGTAACATTGCAATCAATTGGATTGTCCATTTTATCCATAGGAGCTGTGGCAGGGAAATCAAAACAAAGAAGAGGTCACCATACCTGAGCTTCTATTCATTGAAAAGGCATGATCACTTCATACATTTCCACCCATGCCTGTGATGCAGCAGAATGCATATCTTGCATCATCTCATGTTCCCTCTGTTTCTCATCTTTATTTTTCTCACTCTTTCACCTGGAAAGATATTATCAAAAATATATCTATGAGATTGCAGAGAAATCTGGACAAACCACACTACAAAGGCAACATAGCAATGACTGCAGCAATCATATAATCTGAGAGTTGCTCACAAAGTAGATGAAGTCAGTGGGTAGTCATGGCCTCTCATACACAAATAGCATTAAGAACAAGCTGCCATGACTACCCACTGACTTCATTGAGCTCCTGACCATGGCTGTAAATAAGTGTGTACAGAAATAATCCGCCAAAAACTTTGGGAAAGACATCAAATTCAAATCTACAAATCACGTCCAACAGTTCATATAAAAATCACAAGCTGATGTCATATGAAAGTATGAATGGTTTTACCAGACAATCTTTCCAGAACTGCATTGAACTTGTGCAAAATCCTTGTGCAAGTCAAGACTGAGTTTAAACTGACTACAGAACTGAGCATTCTGTACCAAAACATGCTATTTTTCAATAGCATGGTGTCCTAATGATGAACTTATCATCAGATATCATCAACAGCAACAATTTCTTTAATAAATGGTCAGACATCAATCATCACTACATATTACACTTTCTGTGTGTCCAGAAAATGAATCTGAACAACCCATTTCTCATTTGCTTGCTTGCTTGCTTGCATGCATGCATCACTGTAATGGTTGTCACCTTAACTAGCAATAACTCTGTAACTCCTTCACAATACTGTAAGTACTTGTTCAACAATTGTGGATAACAGATCTGCCAAAAAAAAATAGACTACAAAATCGGCACACCTCATGAAAACAATGGCCAGCTGTTCTTCCATCATTGGATACTAACTGTAAGCAATGCTTTACAGACTGCATTTCATCTTCATGAGCATACAATGCAAGGTGCAAGGTGCATGGATCTATTTTGCAAGAGAATCACACAAACACGTTTGCAAAGAAAAATCACACAAACCATCTCTACAAGAAAATCACACAAACAGACATGTTTTCAAGGAAGAGGAGGATTGATGTATGGTCCATCAAACCTGTGTAGTTCATGCTCAGGATGTTGGAGCGTTTTTTACTGAGAGTTGGGTGAGAGAGAGCTCTTCTTCCTTTCTGTCAAGCAAGCCACTATAATCTTTGTGGTATCCATCAGAAGCAAGCAAGCCAGACATAATAATTTGTTGCTACAGATGCTGTTGCAAAACCTTCAGGAGAAAGCTTCAAGGTTTAGGGTTTGCCTCTGTGTTTTTGCTCTGGCTGGCTTGCTTGCTACACATTTACAATGGTATCCGTGAAAGCAGCGATGACTGTAGCAAGCAAATGTCTTTGCTGCACATCAGGACAATGAGCTCCAACCATGACTTCATGAAGAAGAAGAAGAAGAAGAAGACTGATGATGATGATGGTGCGGGATTTGCTCACCACAAGAAAAGCATGATGATGATGGTCGTCTCTCCATCGCTGTGTGGGCTGCTGCCTCGTACGTCTTGGTCATGAGTGATTGTTTTTCTCTGTCTCTCTACGCATCTAGCAAGTGGGCCTTTGTCGTACTAGGCATTGTCGTATTGTCCTCCCTCCCTCTGCAGTTGCGCGCTTAGATAGAAGACGACAAGAAGACAGTTCTAAGAGTAAAACCCTAGAATGGGTTTCGTCAGTTTGTCGCTTCCGGCTTCTTGGAGGGAGGAGGAGGGAATGTGGATCTGTTGCAACAACAGTGAAAGCAACACATTTTGCAGTTTTGGGTTTTTGTGGATTCGATCGAAAGATTTGACCCATTTCCGATGCCGGTAGAGGGAGGGGAGCTAGGGTTTCGTCATTCCTGAGCTTGCGTTCGTCGACTGTCTTGTCTCGGTCCGTGAATGCAAGGGTCTTTTTTATCACCAAAGGATTTGGAGCTTTGAAGGTCCTAAAATCATGTCGTGGGTTGAGACAAGTAGTCGTCATCTGATCATCGATGGTCTAGTCCAAGAACAGATGGGGTTTCACTACTTTCCTCTTCGTCTTCTTCGCTCCTCCACCAGTCTGTTGTTGTTGTTGTGTGCTTGAGGTTCCTTTTCTGTTGAAAAGCTTTCTTTCACAGGTTTTGTCGCTCTCAAGCTGCTGCTGGATGCTGGTGATGGAGTCTGAGAAGCTTTGGGTCTGAGGACTCAATAGGACTTGCAGTTTGGTGCTCGAGAGGTTCACAAGAGCTTCCAACATGCGTGAATTTTACACATAATGGAGTTCTCAATAAGCAAGTGATTCCAGACTTGTTATAGTCCCAGGTTATTTTTCCACAACTATTTGGCAAGCTCTTGCAACAAAAGATTTTCATTTCCCAAAGAAGAAACCCTCTTTTGTCTTCTTCCCTCCTCTGTTAAAATCTTGGACAACCCCATATCTCTCTCTCTCTCTCTCTCTCTCTCTCTCTCTCTCTCTCCCCTTGTTCTCCATCTCTTCCTCTTCTGGGACTTTTTGTTTCAGTTTTTTTTCCAGCAACGAAACAACAAACAAAGACACCATCAATGGCTGGGATATTCAAGAAGTTTTTTGGGTTTGGACACAAGGAGGAGACCACCAAGAAGACAGCAGAAGAGAAAATACCTGCTACTGGAGGAGGAGGCTTCAGTGTTAAAGTTGCAGTGTCTGCAGACATTACCCCTGTTCTCGCTCGCTGTTATGGCCACGGTGGAGTACAGGTCTTCTTCTCTTTCACTTTTAAAACTCTTCAGAAAGCAGCTTGTTTTCTGTCATGTAGATCTTCTTTGTTCAGATCATGGTTTTTGATCCAGTTGCAGCAGCAGGAGCTAGAACAATGTGCAGTTCTGTGCATAGTATATTATGTGGATCATGGTGGATGATCCAGTTGCAGCAGCAGGAGCTAGAAAAATGTGCAGTTCTGCGCATAGTATAGCATGTGGATCATGGTTGATCCAGTTGAATGTGCAGTTCTGTGCATGGTATATCATGCGGATCATGTTCAATCCAGTTGCAGCAATTTGTGTTGACTGCAACCTGAACACAGGGGACTACTTTTGCATTTCCACCCGTCTGAGTTCCAGTCAGAAGCTTGAATGAATTTCGTCTGGAAGGTCACTTGCCAGTAGTATTCAGTCTCTCATGAAGCACTACATCATCTGTGAATAGTTTAATATTCAACTTGTCAGCATTGATAGTGTGAGGCCTGAATTGTGAATGTTGTGGAGAACTTCTTCTCTGTAGTAATGAAGATACTCTTGACAAACTATGCTGAAATGAGCATCCATGAAGAGTTTTTTGACTGGCACAAGATTTTGGAAAGAGCATCATCCCACTGTGTTGTTATTTTGAAGCATCAATGACATGTTGTACATTGTGGTTCCCTGTTTCTTGAGCAAGAGGGAGTGGTTGTCACGGTTGCTGAATACAAACCTAATGGAGCAACAACAGACCTTAGCCCATATTTTCACCTTTTTCAATATTGGTGTCACTACAAGAAGTGCTGTCTTTTCATTTACTGAGGAAAGAAGGGTCATGTGTGCAGGGACTGACGTGGTATGCTGAAAATCTTCGAGCAGATGATGATGGTGATGTAGCTCAGGAGTTTCTGGAGGAGGTTCTACCTTCAGAGACTCAAGGTGGCCCTCACAACAAGAAGTCAAGGCTACTGGTGTTTGAGACAGTCTTGCACACGAAGCCGGTCAAACTCAAGGGCCCTGTGCGCATACAAGATGGCAATGTACATCAATCTGTTGAGTTTTCTGGGAATCCCCTTTGACATAAAAGTCGCCTAGCTGCTGTGTAGCAAGGATTGCAGCTACATCCTTAAGGTTACAGTAAGGATCACAGCTGCATCCTTAAGGTATATACATACTTGAGGTCAATTTGCTCATGCATGCTTGAATCTATTTTTATTACAGTATTATCAATCAACAGCTTATGGCTTTGACTTGCATAACTTGCAGCAAAGAGTTATTGATTGGCAATTCACGTCCAAAAGATGGGTGTTAGCCTGGACATCAAAGTTTGCCTTGGGATTATAGGCACATTATCTGAACACTTCTCAGCTGAACTGTTCAGTTCTCATCCATGTTTGTTTACTACTCCCCTATCTCTTTCCCAGTCAGTTCTGCAGTATACTTTTTTGAGAAATTTTTTCCAGCAATTATACTCCCTGGAGTTTTGCAATATTTTCTCCTAGGCTAGCACCCAACAGTCATACCAACTGCTTAGCTGCAAGGTTGTGAAAGCAAAACAATAGAGGGTTATGATTTCTATCCTTATAAAAATTGATTCACTCAGTTTGAAACTCTGTTTTTGTGCTCACTTACCACCAACCAACATGGGTATTGAATTCTTTGGCTGTGCAATTCAGGGTTAGAATCTGTGGTGGAGTGGCAGGTTGATGGGTCTGGTATGGTTTGTGTTGGATCTTTTCAGAAAATGGGTGTTGGATTTTATGGGTTTGTTTATACAATTCTGTGGACATTGAAGAAAAGATTGTGTTAGGCATCATCAAGGTCAAATAAAAAGTTTTCTGTCATTCAAATCAGGAAGAATCCATGTTATAAAGCTCTTCATTATCCTGTCTTACAACTGATTGAACAAAGATGTTTGAACAAGAAAAGTGAAGATGGTTTACTCAGTTTTCCCACCTGAATTGATCTTAGTAATTGAGTCTAGGATTTCTATGAGTATAAGGACCCACGCATGAGGAAATCTTGTACTCTTTTGTACCCAATTAAAAACCTTGGGCAACTACAAATCCCAATCATTCCCATGATTATGCTAGTGTTGCCATTGATGTTGAATTGTTTAAATTAGGGTGCAAACACAATTGCACCTATTGTTGGAAGTAAGTACTATTGTAAAGTTCTATATGTTTTATAGTTGAATATGAAACTAATGTTGAGAGTGTCTAATGTGCTTATATAATAAATTTTTAGCGATATAATACAAGCATTTGGAATAATTTGATATCAATCTAATGGATGGAACGTACTCAAGAGCATTTTGAAAAGTAGTGAACTCAATGTTTTTTTTCACAAATTGATGAATAATAATTGAGATACACATTTACATGATATCAAAGTGAATTGGCTTCAATTTGCTAAAATTAATGATCTAGGGTTACTAATATGTACTTATTAGCACCCTTTGTTTTAGGAAGATGTCTAGTAGTACCCAATGCCACCTTGTCAAAAAAATTCACAAACACAAATGTTATGCAATCCCAACGTCATTCATGTTTTCCTCACCAATTGGCATTCCTTACATTGTGTTTATCATAACCCTTATTGTGTTTATCATATTGTGGCAAAATGACCAACCAGTGGCTTCTTCCAAAGTTAATATTTTACCAAAATGCCCAATCTTTCATCATGCATGTCTTGGGCACTAGCCTTTTGAGATACAATGCTTGGTGATTTACATATAATGAATTTCATGTTGAAATTTATCATCTTTTCTAAGTTCTTTTGCTAGGTTTTAGCTTAAGGTGTTAATGTGTTTAACTTAAGGCGTTGATGTATCTAATAGTTTGTAGTGTGCACATAATAAATGGTTATAGGCAATGCATGTATTGCTGAAAATTCATGATTTAAATTAACACACTAGAAGTCTTTTATGTGAAGCCATAATTGTTTTGGCCTTTGCACAAGCCTTTGTTGGCATGGAGAACCTTTTGTTAGCAAGAACAATTATCACCTCCTTAATTCTCCCATCTTTTTAATATGATGAAGCCCCGCCCCTTTAGTGCACCAACATTCACAATAAAAAAATTCAAGAAATCTAAAGTAGTACGTGAAGAGTTCAACCTTGATTTTCAACATTTCAAAAGTCATTTGACACATTTAGAACTCTAAGCAAATGTAAGAATTTTTTTTTTACCATAGTTCAAAACATGGGGTTGCATTATATCTTTCAATCTCAATTTGGTTTGACTTTGAAATATGTAAATCATGTAAGCTTACATAATGCCATGTTCATTTTTTAACACAAGTAACAAATACATGCATAAATCATCAAGGGGCCTCCTCCTCCTCCTCCTCCTCCTCCTATGCATAGTGTTATTTGGCTTTTGAATATTAATTTGGACCATATGAACTTAATTGTATTGAATTTTTTGAAGTTGAGGTTACTTTAAATACAATTGATGAATATTGGTCAAAAGCCTCCACCTTGAAAGCATGACCATAGGACAACTAATGATAAAGAGGAGCTTTTCAATTATGTTCAAGTTGAATGTCAATAGTGGGGAAAATTCAACCAACATTTTTATACATTACATTATGGTTGTACCCATAGTTTCAAATGTGCTAAACTCATCATCCTCACCTTCTTGTTTATGTTGCAAAAAAGTTATCAATTCTTAATGTTACTAAGCAATAATTTGGCCTTTCAAAAACATTTAATTTCATACTCACTTTTTTGTGTTGTGTTTTCAAATGAACAAAACATCCTTGTTAGGCAAGGCAATCTCCTACATCCAAGAGTTGTAATCAAAAACCCAAAACAAAAGTCTTGAGCATTATGAAAATGGATCAACAAATAATTTCATGCTTGAAGGATCATTTAATCTCATCATCACATTGGTCACATACAAGCTCTTGAAAAAGAAGATTTTTCACCCAAATTTGACAACAAGCACCAAGGATGATCCACCACCATTGAAGGAATGTTTGGTAGAAAAGAAGCTTGTAGTTCATGTGCACATCATGGGACATGAAGCTATCATTTGATTGAATTGCTTGAAACATATTTGTATTATCACTCACATGAATTTAGCTATGCAAGACCTACATTTAGAAGTTAAATACTTGAACACATGAATGTAGTCAGAATACAACAATCCACTCCAAGCATAACCAATGTTTAGTTTACACGTTTAAATTTTTTTATTTGGTTATTAGTTATAAAAAAATTACATTATGAAGGTGAAATTGCTAGAACCCAAACTCCATACATAATCAAAAAAATTTATCCATTTGTACTTCAAGTTAATTTTGATAATTTTTTCAATAGCATATTGAAATTCAATATCTTATATCTATTTTTTAAGAATTGGTCCTTTGTATCAAGTTTTTGATCACACATTTAAATGAATATTTTAATTCCAAATTATTTATTACTAAAGCATATGGTTTTCTTAATGCACTTTGAAACATTAGCAAGCTAATTGAAGGAGAAAGGGATGATATAAAACTTACTGTGGGTGTTGATGTTTAGTGACAAATGAAGCTAGCAAAATTGTTAAAGGTTTTTTCTATTCTTTTAAATTAAGAATTTTCCTCTTTTAAATTTCTAACTCTAGTTTTAAATAGCATCAACACGTGAGTTGCTTCAAATTTGTATATTATGCAAAACAGAAACACAAAGGCACAAGTGTTTGTTCATAAATGCAAAAATAAAAACTAAAATCAATCTTTCAATTCAATTTGACAAATAAAACCTCAAAGTCCAAAAGTGAACTTGTTCATAAAATCAAAAGTAAAAACAAAGTGGTGATCTCTAAAAAAATTTTAAAAAATAAGAAAAAAGTTCTTTAAGTCATCTTTAAGTCATTACGAGTTTTAAGATGAACTTAGTTCAACTCATTATACTCTTACTGTAAAGATTCAACCTTCTTGATTGCCTTTTCAGCTTTAGCACCTTCGGCAACCAAGTGCTTATTTTCTATTTGTAGTTTAAAGAATTAAACTTTCATAGTAGCTAGTTCCTTGTCCCTGTTCTGTAACGCTTGTTTGTGGTTAACCAATTCTAGGCAATAGGCATGTAACTAGTTGTTGGTGTCCTCTAACAAGGTCTTAGCAGAATTATACATAGTTTTCAAATTAGTTAGGTTGTTTATTATCAGAGGCCAAGTCTAAGCAATTAGGGCTACTTGCTCAAAGAAAAGTGTAACTCGTTTCAGGCTTTCATGTTGAGCGTAAGCTACCGACATTTCAAGAAAAATGTAAATAGGTTTAAGCTAAACTAGTTGAACATGTTTAAACTGAATTCGTTGAATTGGTTTAGTACTTATTGGTAACAAGTTGCTAACCTATTTTGTAGGAATAGAAATTTCCTGAACAAGTAAAGGCTTTTGGATTGTTACCTATTCAAAGTCATGTTCATTTTTATATTCCATGAATTGATCATTTTCCATCCTTATTTTTTCATCATCAAACTGCATAGTAACATCAATTTCCATACCCTCGTATCCTCCCTCTATAATCATGATTCATTGACAAGTGTGAGGTTTTTTCTTCAGTGGCAAATTGGTTGGTTTTGGATTCAATTGATCCTAGGGTGTTGATGGTTTAGTTTTTATTTTCAACTGATGTGACTAACAAACTAGTCATGGTGATATGTTAGCTAAGCGCATTGATCAATGCTCATTAATAAATTGCTTTTTGGTGACAACTTCAAGAAAGGTTTTTCTAAATTTCTTCTCAACAACCTTCTTTCCCCTTTCCTGAACTAGTTGTAGTTTTGGAGAATTAACGTGTTTCTTCCTTTATGATTGGGAACAAATGTCATAAACAAACATCTATAACCAATCCAAAGTAGCAAGTTGTTGCCTTCCTATTCATCATTGCTAAGCATGCAACAATATGTTTATAGCGTTTTGTCAATCAAGTTAGTTTTATTGACATTTGTGGATGATGGAACATTAATTGACCTTCTTCCCTTTGTTTACCAAATTGAGAATAATGGCAATGTGGTTACTAAAGTAGGTAACCTTCTTGTTGGTAGATGATTTGTATAATTGTTGTAGACTTGGCATGTTATTCTTCTTTCATCTAAATTATATTCCATTATTCTTTGTTGACGAATGCATCCGGTCCAACTATGTTTTTGAGAGCGACTTGAGCCTTTTTGACCAATGTGTTCACTACATTAACTTCTCCTTTAGCACTAATGCCAAATTGTTGAGTGATTAGTGCTTGGTCAATAATGATCTTTTCACCACAAACGACTACTCTAATGCATCCATCTTCAATGGACTCCCAGGTGTGCAAAAATTCTTCCAACAGGTCTATTTGTGGAATTGTCTAACGAACAACAAACAAGCCACCCAAACCAACTTATTTTGCCCATTGTCACTATTTGGATCCTACTTGGATCCATTCCAGCATTTTCTGGATTTCTTTCCCTTCAACAAGTGTTCATTTCTAGGTTATTTTGGCAAGTGAACCATCCTTTTCCATCTGCTCCTTTCCTTTGTGCCTTATCATGCACTTAGATTATGCCTTGGTGGGTAGGTACAACAACAAGTATGTCAAGGGAATTAGGTTCAACATCAAAGAACCCTAGCCTCCTTCAACTAGTTTTGACGAAAGGTCTACCAATTGCTCATAGGTAGGTTTAGGTTAAACAGGTTCAAGTTGCATTGGTGGAACATAGGTAACGAGTTTGAAAATGTATCTTTTGATGTTTGGCATAATCTTCAAGAGTTGCCCCAAGTTGATTACATATTTGGTCTCCAAAATTTGAATGTTGATGTCTTTCAAAATCTCCCCCAAAGTCTTCTCTAGTAATGTTGTTTGTGTAGTCAATGGAACAGGTTGCGTGCCAATAACCAATTGATTTACCGATTGTGGTAAACCAACCCAATTTGAATGAAGTGGTCTGTTTAATTCAACAAGTGCTTATGATGTTGAATCTTTCCCTTGTAACTCCGTGATAGTATGGAAAAATAAATCATGCATCTATTATTCAGTTTGCTAATTAGTTGTTACTTTTGCCTTCACCAATTCACATTCTTTAAACACTTGTTGTTTTAATATTTGGCTACATGTTGTGATAGTAACAATTACATTAATTGGTACATTACCAAGTTTAGAGGGTTGTTAAAGATATTTTTCTTTATGCCCATGAATTTCTTACTTCCCAACTTTTTCAATTATAAAATCCAAAACAACAACAAATACATTTGAAATCTAAAAATCTATGTACAATCCTTCAAGATGCACTAATTTTGTTATAGTTTCAAGAAATCAGAATTAGTAAAAAAAAATCATTTCATTTTTCCAAGTAAAAGAAAAACCAAAATGATTTCAAAGTTTGAAAGTATGAAAAGTTGATGCAAATATCTTTTCCTAAATTATGAACATGTACAAATTACTCAATGTTAATAAATATTCCAACTTGTAGTGAAAATACAAAATTGTATTAAGAAATCAAAGTTTGTACATTAGAGATTTAGAAAGTAAGTATGGAAAATAAAGATATGATGTTTTCTCATGTTTTACCATCCCTCCTTTATACTCTAAGTTTAAATTTTGAAATGCTTTGTGCAAAGCATTTGAACAATAATTAATTGATAAAACACCTTGTTTTAATCAACTAATACAAATCAACTAGTAAAAATGTAAGAAACAATCATAATTGTTAATAAAACTCCTTGTTTTAATCAACTAATAGACACTAACTAATAAAATGGTTATAAACAATCAAAATTTTCAAAATTTGCTACGTGTTTTGTAAACTATTTTTCTACCAACTACTTATTCTATTAACTATAGGTTATGTAAATTACTTGTTTAACAAGTGTCGTCGATTTAATTACTATTAGTTATACTATGATTACCAGTTCAACAAATGTCATCGGTTCAACATGTGTCACTGGTTTAGTTATTATGGGTTATACTGTGACGTGCCCCCTGGCTCCTTGATAGACTCCAAATGTGAGTTTGAAATGAAAATAGTGGAAGAGCAAAGAATCGGGGCATGCTCCCTGGCTCGTAGCACTTTGAAGGGTAGAGGGCCATGTTGGAACTCTGGGATGGGACTAGGAAGAATGACAAACACTTAATCACTCACTTGGATCTGCACAAAACCAAACAACAAGTTGGTTAATGCATAGTTGGAGCATTTTTTACGTTAGGATGAGTCACGGGCAAACTCGAACTCACAAGATTCACCACGGCCCGGACTTGGGGGAAGCCATCACCTTCCCCCTTATAGTATATTTTCTGCCTCTCCACGAGGCCCACATCCAAATGACATTTTGTCCTGGGACTCCCAAGTGGGAGTCTTGAAATTACCAAAGTTAGGACTTTTGCGACTTTGAGGCCCCATAACTTTGTGTGCAGACCTTTAATTGAAATGAGGTATGAAACAAAGTTATAACCCTCATCGAGAGCTTTCCAATGGTATCTCACATGTCACCTGCACGCAAGGAAATCGAAATGATTCCTGACTTTTAATGGTCAGGAGTCAAACTACCAATTTGACTCCTGGCCTTTCTTTTGATCATAAAATGTGTTTCAGATGTCCAAATGGGCGATGTGAGTCCATTTTAGACATTTACGTTTCAATAGCTTTCCAATGATATAAATTTTTATTCAAGCCATTGGGTTTTGACCCTTACAATCACTCTCTGAACATTCGGGAGTCCACCGGGATTCCAACTCCCAAAGTGGGAATACACTTGAAAGTGTGAAGGTTCTTTCTTCACATTCTTTTGCATTCCCGCGGGCATGACAATGCGACTCCCGGGCTTAGACTTGGCTTGCACCCTTGCAAGCCCTTTTGCTTTGGTCGCGAGCCCAAGGCTAAGGTTGTGACATACTATAACTATCGGTTCAACATGTGTCACCGATTCAGTTATTACCAATTATATTGTCATTACTTGTTCATTAACTACCAGTTAAAATATTGGTTCGCAAAGAAATCTAGTTAACAAGGGTTTTATTACTACAATGGCAATAATGGTTGGCTTAATTTAAAACATTTTTAAAATTTTTGTTTTTTTAAAACATTCAGATGCATAGTGTTTAGAGCTAGAACAAATAATACAAGGATATCTCAATGGTGCTTTAGCTAGTTTAACAGGTTGTGCAGTAACTTCAAGTACCAATTCAACAACTTTAGTGGGTACAATAAGCACTACAAGTCTTTCTTTTTTCTAATTATGGCATGTTTATTTGGCATGACTAATTTTACCACAGTTTGAATAGGAAAGTTATTGTTTAATAATATTATAAATGATAATAGGTTGTGCAATCAGTTTAAATGCTAGTTCAATTATCAAAACTTTATAATTTGCTACGACTGGTCCACTTTCCTCATAGATCACTACAATTTCCTTATGTTTAATAGGGGTATTTCTTGCCATATTTATTATTGTTAATCTAAAGTATGGTTGCAAACTTGCCCTAAAAATAGTGGTAAGGAAAACATCAATAGCTTTCACTTACAAATAGTTAGCGAGTTTTAACAAACGTTAGTAATAGACCTCTACCCATTCACTGACTTGAACTATAAAAAAAACATGTATTTTCAACTCATCTTTGCAATTGAATTTTAGTTGCAAGTGACATTTGTGATTAAAATCTCTTTAGTTGCCTTAGACAAATCGCATGCGATATTAATCATAAATGACAAAAGGTATTGGATGAAAAAACATATCAACAAATACAAATTCATCCTTTGATTACATTGTTTACATATTGTCACATGCAATTAAAATGCAACTATTTTGGTCATAATCGAAAACAAATGATGTGCTGCCACATGTTCCAATATTTAATTATTTAAAATATAATAATTTTGAAATAATTTAAGACATTCAATTCAAATGCTTAGATGATCTTATATTATGACACATGGTCCAATGTAAATATATCATGTGGCATTTAAAAATAAATTTGATAAAAATATTAATATTAGATTGGTAGGTAAGTCCTACCTTCCTAGGTTAAATATTTATTCATATAAGTAGATACTTAGGTAGGTAGGTACGTAGGTTGACCTCGGTGGGTAGGTCAAATTAGGTACCTACCTAGCTAGGTAGATAAATAGGTTAGGGAGGTAAATATTTTAGAATTGTACATAATTTAGAAATTAACTATTTTAAATGTGTATTTTCAAATTATAAATAGTGAACTAACAATTGCTATTAGAAAATAAATTCTTACACAAAATTTTAAGAAAAATATTAAACTAATTACATTAATTATTGTGTAATTACATTTATTATTGTAAAAAAATTTATAAGTCAAGTAATTTTGTTTTCTATTGGTAATTATTAACTAAATATATAATAATTTGCTAAACATAACATTAAATTTTATAATTATTATAAAATTACTATAAAAATAATTATCATGGATGATTAATTGCATAATTTTTAAAAAAAACATATGCATATCTATAATTTGAATACATACATAAAAATATACCCCTATGTAATCGTAAAATATCTTTAGGATGCGATTAATTTGGTGATTATTGTGATTAATGGGACACATCAAGTTATTAATGAATGAAAATAGACTTAAAATCCATCCAACCAATAGGATGAAGTTTCTAATAGTTGCATCATAGTTGTGAGAATGACCAAAATAGTTGAAATTTGGTATTATAGTTGCAAATATTCCCAAATTTAGTCACAAATGACTACAAGTTGCGTGTAGTTGCAAACAAAGTGGTTACATTTTGGTTAATTTTTACTAGTGTTGTTGTTGGAGGTTTTTCAATTGCCTATAAATTTATTCGTCATTTTTCATAGTTCGAAAACGTTTCTAGAATGCTTGTTTCAATTCTTCAAAGGTGCAATTGTGATGATCTTGTACAAAGTTTTTGCCCCATTCCGAGATGTTGTCTTGTAAAGTGAAACCAAATAGTTGATGATATCAGCCTCCATAGTCTCCCCATTAACTTTATTTTTTTTTTGAAAACTCTGATATGAACATTAGGATCAATATCCTTCACATACGTTGGATATTGAAGTTTTCAATATGGTAGTTTATTGGTTGGTTCAAATCAAATTGCAATTAGTGGGTACCATGGTGGCATGAACATTTTTGGATCAAGTGCCAGCCATTCGTAAAATCCAACATGTGGATTAGGTGGAGGTCCTCCAGGTGGGTCTCGATCAAGTGATCTTCCTTTTCTTAACTTTCCTCCATTAGGCGAACCTCCAAGCAGTTCTCCATTTGGTTGTGGAGGTGAATTAACCCTTCTTGGTTGTTAAAATAAAACATCATCACCATGGACAAATAGTCCATTGACAATAGTTATATTAATTAATAAAGTTGTTGTTGTTGTTCGTTGAGTAGATACACCTTTAGGAATTTATACTGGTGATTCTAATTCAGAAGTCAATATTCTAATAGGATAATAAATTTGTTTCAATGGCTCAATAAGTGGCATTGATTATATTTGGGTGTACCAACTGCATATTTATCCTTTCTTCCATCAATTAATGGAGTAGGCCTTTGGTTCTAGAATAATACATAGAGTACATGTTAAGATCCATGGGTACAAAAGGTGGAATTGTATTATACCACATTAGATATGGTGGATATGGTATTACTTTAGGTTGTCTTGTTATTAGTGTTGTAACAGGTTGCTACCAACCTAGGTATTGACTGACTGGTGCTAGGTGAATAGTCAAATTTGGTTGTGATCGAATTTGTGGCATGAATACACCAACTTGTATTGCCGGCGTGTTTGTTGTAGCGGGTGGTAAAAAAGTTTTGAGTTTTTCTTTCATTAATTGTTTCAATTTATCATCCACAAAAGGACAATTTTCTTGAATTCATGTCTAACTTGTTAACAATATGCATAGGCTATTGTAATTTCAATAGTGGGCTTTGGATTTGTAACTTGTATATTTTGCCAAACAGGTGTTCGTTCAATGCTTCCCATGACAGGTACATTCGGCCAAATAATTTGATTAAGTGGTTGTGTTGGTTAGACAACATTAGGTACTATGATTGCATCCATCGATTTTGCATGTTGTTGAAAACTAGATTAGTGTGAGGGTCTTTGATCCAAGTTGTGTAATTCCAATTAATTTAAAAGTTGATTACATTGCAATTTTGAATTTGCTATAGTTACATTCAAAACAAGAATTGATTTGGATGTGTAGTACCTGACAACTTGTGTTGATTAGGATGGTATAATAATGTTGGGAATGTAGTAACTTAGTGTTACAAACTGCCACCTATGTGATGCAAAGGTTACTTCATCAACATGTTGAATAGGTGTGGTGTTTTGTCCACTCGGTCGTGCGTTCAACCTCCATTGTTGGGATGACTGTTGAGGTGTCAAAAATTGGCCAGTTGAAGTTCCTTATTTTCCCCTCCTACTTTGTTGGTATTTGATGAAGAAGTAAATATATCATAATCAATTATTGAAGCTCATTGCTGGGAACATTAATTGGTTGAGTTCCTTTGGTGTTTTAAAATGTAATTGTTCTTGTGACTAAACCACTTCATGAATGGGTTGCTATGGTACTCCTAATTTTAATTGCCTTTTAAAGCCCCTTGTGATTATTTTTGACATCTTTTATATTGATTAAAAAAATTGTTAATTCAAGTTATTTTAATCAACCAATTGCTGTTAAAATTAGAAATCATCAAGGCACAAAACACTTTTAGAAAAATATTGAAACTATTACAAATCCAAACTTAAAAAATTCAAAACAAAACAATCACTAGAAACCAAAAAGTGTAAGCATGATTGTTTATAATTTTGTGCCACTTTGTGGTCACCAAATCTCAAGGATATTCCTATTTTAAACTTTTAACTCAAGTTTTAAATAACATCAACATGTGAATTGTTTCAGATCTATATATTATGAAAAACAAAGACACAAAGGCATAGGTTTTTGTTCACAAATGCAAAGACAAAATTAAAATCAATCTTTCAATTCAATTTGAAAAAATAAAACTTCAAATTCCAAAAGTGAACTTGTTCATAAAATCAAAAGTAAAAACAAAAAAATGATCTCTAAAATAATTAAGTAAGAAAGAAGTTCAAAAAGTTCAAAAGTTCTTCATCATCCTCCAATCTTCCTATTTATACTAAACATAACACTATTTGAAATTCACCAATCATTAGTTGGTATAACAGTTAGAAAACTTAAACTTAAACTATAACAACTACTAGCCACAAGTTTAAAAACAACCTGTTACTATCAACAACCGATTATTATAATAGACCAATTATTAGTTCACATACTTTACCACTTACCCTAACACATGTTACCAGTTAACTTAAGGACATGTTATCCAATAATAACTAAATTAATTTTCAAAATAATATTGCTTCACAAGTTACCGGTTGGTAACAATTGGTTACTATGTACATAATTAAAAAATTGGGTGAACAAAAATTATTGACAAAGGAGTAGCTTGTTACTTCAATGGAAAACATATTGAAAATCAACTTAAGCATGATGAAACACAAATAAACAAGCTTTTGATTTTCAACTCGATCGAAATTAATCAACAACTATTGTGTGACAAAATGTAATTACATTTCATTCCTATTCTTTCATTTACTTTTACCTTGTATTTTACATTACATAGTTTTTTAGTTAATATGATCTTTTGAACCTTGAAGAAAAAAAGATGTAATTACATGAAATTCATCAATTTTTTTTTTTCCTAACATGGTTTTTATTTTCCAATTTTGTCAAGTAAGTGGACTAGTGATCATTCAGAGGTCAAATAAAAAGTATATATTTTTTAGAATCATGTTTTGTTTTGGTAGCCTCCAAAAATTCATTGTTTAAATATGGCAACTTTTGATTTTTTTCCCTTCAAAATATGGCAAATTTTGCTCATTTTTCCCAATAAACATTTTGAACATTTCACATGGGATTTTTTTCAGTCATTGCAATGGGAACTTTTGCTAGAAGAAAAACATTGATCACCATGAATGGTATCATATCACACATATTTCAATACTTTTTTGTAGAGTTTTCAAGCTTTATTACTATTCCCAATTTAAGCAGTTAGAAGTTTAATCACCAATATTTTTGTTATTGTTATCATGGTGTAGTATCATTAAATGCCTTTCTCCAAGGGGAGGCCATCATCCAATTATTTGTAGCTATGCAAATAGGTACTTTAGTTATTGGTCTCCAAGCACACTATTCAAAAATTATTCAAGTGCCCATCGTTTGTTATTTCAAGGTTGCATACTTACATGTGCAACACTCATCACCATATGTAAAATTGTAACACCTTTGTATACATTGCTTTTGTTTTGGTGCACTCAAGAAGTTGGGTATGAAAAAATTATCAAAAATTTTCATTCTTGCCAATGTGCCATGAAATGCTAGAAAATAATAAAGTCATCTATAAAGTGTTCAAGATATAGGGCCTTGATAATGTCTTTTCTAAGAATAAAAGATGAGCGGCGGGATACATGATAGATGCATGATGTAATAAAATAAGAATTAATCAAATTCTAAAGACCACCAATTCTATAACCATTAAAATTGGTGGTCCTTGGAGTTTGATCATGTATATTATGTTTTTGTGTTTTTGCATAGGGCGATACACATGCAAAAATATTTCTAGTTTTTACATGTGTGAGATTTGGAGTATATGATGAGAATAAATGTGGGTTTTGGCTAATTTGAAAATATTGATGAAAGCAAAGGAGGTGGCAATTTGAAAAAATTGAATCAGAGCATGTGCTTTTGTTTTCACATCATAGATTTCACTAAGAGTCGAGGAGCACCCTTGAAAATGGAATGGATTTTGGTGCATTTGGCAATTGTGTGTTATTTTTGGGTGGAGTGAGTGTTTTAGTTTTTTTCACCCTAAAAATTGCTAAAAGCAAAAGAACACATATGCAAATTGAAGAGAGTCTACTAAAAATCACAAGTTGATCTCATCACAAAGGTTGCTCAAAGTAAGGAAATAAGAGAGTCTATGACTTTGCTAGAAATAGTAAACAATTGCTTATGTGTGGGTGACTTTTTTGAGTTGAAAAGACCTTCCCACTTCCCTAGTTGCATGGGTAGGAAGGCACTTTGATTATAAAGATGGAAAGTAATAAGATCTTACAAATGGGATGAGGATCATTCGATCATCCTCAAGTAAAGAGAGAGAGAGGAAGAAGTTGAGGACACAACATCAAATTGTTTTTACCACTTCATAGATTTCACCTTAGTTGGTAACATTTTTTTACTAGTTTTCACGAATGTAAATATTTCCCAATGACACAAAGGAACGACAATTGTTTTTCCTATTTGACAAGCAATTAGAACAGATGAAAGTTGTGCTCTGCAATGAGAGTTTTTACAACATGTTTGAATGATTTTAAGAGAGGAATGACCATAATTGTTTTCTTCACGCTTTCATTGTGAATTTTGAAAATTTACCCCTATTTAAGGTGGCTTTACAGATAGTTTAGAATTCAAAATGAAATTGCAAATGCAAGCTCAACACAACTCCAAAGACAAGATTCCTTTGTGAATAACTTTAATGTATTTAAAATGAATTTGGTTTGTGTGTTTTTTGGGGGCCTATCTAACATTTGTTTTTACTTTCAATTGTGTTTTCTAAAGGTTTAAGGTTATAAATTGATATTTATTGTTGGTCACAATGAAAAATAGTTGACAAAAACCAATAGAAAACATTAGTGAATTTTGTTAATGGTGAAAATTCACCAAATTTCAACCTAATAAATATGATTTTGACCTATGCAAAGGATTTTTCATGGAAAAAATTGACCAAATTATCAGAACAAAACAATTCCAAGTCACAAAATTTTAATGTTAAGTTCAAGTAGGTAGCTAAGAATCCAAAAAAATCCTTATTGTTGTGTATATTCATATATGGTATGTAGCCAAATTTGGCTATTTTTTTTTTTCCGTGGACGATTGTCAACTAGGCTACAAAAAAAAATGAGCAAAACAAACACTAACATCAACATTTTTTTCTTCTAGCTAAATTTAGCCAGCATTGGTGATTTTTCTTTTCAAAATGGCTAAAAATTTGTGTTTTCCTTCCATTTTCTAGTACCCAGATTTCGACAATTTTTTTTGAAAAAATCACCAGATTTCTCTATTAGGTTCAAGCATGTAGCCAAAAATGTCAAGGGTGCTTAACCCTTTTTTTACTTTCATGTCCTGTTTATAGCCATATTTGGCTAAAATGTCTAATGGATTGATCACCATTTCAGCTACCTCACAATTTTTATATAAAAAAAGCCAAAACAAAAAATACCCCCATCCATCCACTTCAGCTACATCAAATCCATCCACACATTCATCCATCCATCTATACACCTGGCTGTCTTTGAAGCTAGCTGGCTGCTCCTCCTGGCTAGTGGCAGAAAGTATATTCTCCGTACCGGATCTTCTTCTTCATCCTGGTATATTCCAATCCAACGAATTAGGGTTCGCTGTTCCTCAGGGTTTTTAGGGTTTTTGGGGTTTGCTTTTCCAAGCACTCACAGCATTTTTCGTGGAGATTTGCTCGCTTCCCTTTGGAATGATCTCGCAGCAAAGAAGAAGAAGAAGAAAAATTCCTTAGAATCGGAGCGGGTTGGAAAACAGAGAGGGGACAAATTCCGGTGCTCTGCAAATTTGGGATCATGGCAATGGCTATGGTAGGATCTGCTGCTGCGGGAGGTGGCCTAACCACGGTGGTAGCAGCGGGAGGATCTAGGGATTGTGCAAGTAGGAGATGTAGCAGGAGTGGACAGGGAATGGCAACGAGCTCATCATGGGGAAGAGGAGAAGTAGAGTGCCTCAGGATGGGAGCTAGGCAGTCGCAATTTTGGAGTAGGACTAAAAATAAGGCTTTTGTTGTCGATGGTGTTGGGAAGGTGCGTCCATTTCACTCGCGGACTGTGAGTGCGACAGCTGTGAAGGAGGCCGCAACACCTGTTGCACCTTTTGTAGCTAATGGCGAGAAGAAGAACAAGAAGGTGATGATTGTTGGAGGTGATGGCTACTGTGGCTGGGCTAGTGCTCTGCATCTCTCCAAGCTAGGGTATGAGGTGGCCATTGTCGATAGCCTTGTTCGCCGTCTTTTCGATGAGCAGCTAGGTATGTATGTATGTCCGGCGTCTGTTTGCCCATTCCAACACTTCAACCCTAAACCAGCTTAGGAGGAGCAAACAAATCACTGTCGTCAGTGTGCTGAGAGAATGTGTGTGTTTGTGTGTTTGTGTGCATTAGGTATGCAGACGCTCACTCCAATTGCATCCCTTCAAAAAAGAGTAAAGAGATGGAAGGAAGTGTCAGGAAAACAGCTTGCAGTATACATCGGTGATGTATGTGATTTCGAGTTTTTGGAAGATGCTGTCCGAACATTCAAGCCAGAAGCCGTGGTGCACTTTGGTGAGCAACGATCGGCACCTTATTCAATGATGGACCGCAACAGGGCTGTGTTCACTCAACAAAACAATGTGATTGGAACAATGAATATCATGTTTGCAATCAAAGAATTTCTACCAGAGTGTCACTTGGTGAAGCTCGGAACCATGGGAGAGTATGGAACTCCAAACATTGATATTGAAGAAGGTTTCATTACCATCACTCACAATGGCCGCACAGATACATTGCCATATCCAAAGCAGGCAAGTTCATTTTACCATCTGAGCAAGGTTCATGATTCACACAACATTGCCTTTGCATGCAAGGCTTGGGGGATGCGAGCAACAGATCTGAACCAGGGAGTGGTGTATGGTGTACACACTGATGAGACAAGCATGCATGAGGAGCTTATTAACAGGCTTGATTATGATGCTGTGTTTGGAACTGCATTGAATCGCTTCTGTGTGCAAGCTGCTGTTGGGCATCCACTTACAATCTATGGGAAGGGAGGCCAGGTGCTTATTCTCTCTGCTCATCTGTTTTCTAGAGGTTCTTGTGTCCTCCTTCTTTTTCTGTCTCTTATTGGATTTGCTATGCAGAAAAATTGATAAGCATCTGATTGTTGTGTGCAGACAAGAGGGTACTTAGATATAAGAGATACTGTCCAGTGCATAGAGCTGGCAATTGCAAATCCAGCCAAGCTTGGAGAGTTCCGTGTATTCAATCAGTTTACAGAACAGTTTTCAGTCAATGATTTGGCCAAGTTAGTTACGAAGGCTGGTGCAAAACTTGGACTAGAAGTGAAGGCAACAAATGTGCCTAACCCACGTGTGGAGGCTGAGGAGCACTACTACAATGCCAAGCATACCAGGTTGGTTGAGCTTGGACTTGAGGCTCACCTTCTCTCCGATGCCCTTCTTGACTCCCTCCTGAATGTTGCTGTACAATATGCTGATCGGGTTGACATGGATCAAATTTTACCAGCAGTTTCATGGAAGAAAATCAGCTCAAAACCCAAAACTGTAGTTGGAACAGCTTGAAATTTCTAGTCATCTAGATGCAAGCCTATTACAGTGTCCTTGATACTGGTTTTTTGTGGACTTGAGGCTGTTGGTGAGTATACCATTGTGGCTGGCCAAGTTCCATTGCCAGCCATTATTATGTTTGTGGTAATTACAGAGGAAGTTCCACTGCCTGTGGAATGCTGTTTGTAATTCTGGAATACACTGTGTCAAAATCCACAGATAGTAGATTCAAAGTCTGCACAAAAAGTATGCTAGTTGGGTGTTGCAGGAAGTTGCAGTTCTAGTGGAGTACATGTTTGTTTCTTGCCAACTGCTCATTTTGAAAGAGGTATAGGGAATCATGAGAACTAATTGTGGTAGATGGATTCATACACAGAAGTGTGTGTGCCATTTCTAAAACAAAAAATCCAATTGCTGCAGTGCCTGTTCATTATTTCAGTATATCCTTGTCCACTTAGTCTAGGAATGAGTGAGATGAAGAAACAGCCCATATCTTCCCCTTCCTGAAAGATGTAGCGAACGAGTTCTCAATCTTTCAGTGGTGTTCAAAGCTTCAGCAGAATGTGGCTGGCAAGAGTGAACCAGCACATACCATTGCATCATGAGGGATGGATGGTGGGTCAACAGGTAACAATTTTCTTCGTTACACTCTTGTCCCATAACTAACCACCACTGTTGCATATCAGCCAAGCACTGATGTGAAACATTTTGTGAAGCTTCACATAAATCTCATATTTATGTCAGTGGATGCATTCTTCTTCCAACAGGGTACTCATGAATGTCTTAAATGAACAATATTTGGAGGTATCAAACAACAAGTATCAACACATAATTAGTGTCATTTTTCACCTCGGTTGTTAGATATTTATTAGAAGACATTAATTTTTTGTATGGGTTTTATTTGTTGGTGTAATCTATTCTAGTGTGAACATGGTTTTAATTTTTTCATTTTTGGGGGCTTATTTTCAAGGTGTGTTTTTCAAATCTCATCTTTTGAAATAATAGATTTATATCCAAATACCAAAATAAATCTTTTGAAATCTGGTTCCCAGCAAGTTCTCACAAGTCCTAATGTGTTCTCTAAGATGTTCCCAATAGCACCACACTTTTATCCCATATATGCTTTGCTCACAATTATCCACTTTTCACTTAGATAAGTGGGCTAAAATGGATAGGCATCTCAAAATGGAAACTTCTACAATGGAAGCTTCCAAATATATACATATTTTTTGGGGAGGGGTGATGGGCGGTTCCATATGGGTCATGGCCAAAAAGTGAAAATAGGTTGAACTTGGGAAACCACACCCTTCTAACTAATTAAAAAATTAATAAGTAAACTATAATTACACTGGGACATCCCTCGGTAAACAATTGCGAAAGTTTTGTGAAAATGTTGCCAGAATTATTTCAATTTCATTAGGACTGAATGGGAACACCATCAAAGGTAATCAAATTGAACGTCATATTTTGAAGAATGGGCATGTGTGAGGGAGGGAAAGGACAAATCCATATTCCAAGGAATCTAGCAAAAGGAGCAAAGTGAGCCCATCAATGGATTCGAACCCATGTGATGGTACCCAAGGGAGGCCAGGCCTGGCCCAGGTCACAAGACGATTATTGTACTACCTTGGTAACTTATGTACAAATTATATTATTTTTAGAAATGTTGAATTTTTTAAATATTTTTTTATTTCCTTCTCAAAAGACCACATTTTTTGTGAAGGAAAATAATGATGAATATTTACATTTTTTGTGAAGGAAAATAATGATGAATATTTGGAAAATTAATTTGGAAAATATTCTAGGTTATGAATGAATTAATTATTCCACGGACACGAGCCCAAGCTGCCCATCTAATCTAATATGGTAGTCAAGTGAAGTTTAAAAGCATTACACAATTTGTATGTGCAACACATGCTTACAAAAGTGGAAGAACCCGCAGGGCATTTTGTAAAATGAAATGCTCGTGTGTGTAAAATGAAACACACACACACACACACACACACACACAAAAGCATTCCATTTTCCAAAACATTTTGCATTAAAAAAAAATGATACCTGGTGAGTACCCGTTTGGATACCCACCAGGTATCACAAGACAAAAATGAAAAAAATAAAATCGTCAAATATTTTTTTCACCATGTGATGGCCTTCCTTGGCTGCTGCACGCATTTCCAGAATCAGGCCCGCATCACGGCGCAGGCCATTATTCCGGTTATGTGCGCGCAGCGACCTTGGATGTTTATCTTAGAACTAATAACCTTCTTTGCCAGCTAGAGTTTTCGTTTCGAGAAACATCGTGTGGAGCAGGGCGGCTCTGAGTATGGAGAGTGGGGGCCTCCACCAGACGGTAGGTATTGCCGGAAATTATGTTTTGTAATTTCCAGCCTTACCAACAAGTGAGGCCCCACGCGCCGCGCCAAAAAAACCTAATTTTCCAAATTGTACCAGCAGGAGGAGGCCCCAGAGAATCCAAGAAGAATTGGGGATATCGTGTTGGGTACTCTCTCTCTCTCTTTCTTTCTTTCTTTTTCTCTCTCTTTCTTTTTTCCCCTCTGCCCGCCGGGCCAAAAGGTCGGGGGAAAAAAAAACACTCCCCCAATTCATTTTATAATCAGCTAATTACTGTCGGAGAATTATTACTACCGGCACCTGCCAGCTCAGCAACTAAATGCTGACCTGGTCGGTTCCCGGTCATAGCTGCAAGCTAAAGAAAGGGGGTTCTAAAGCTTCTGCGCCATTTGCCTGGGACACGAGGGCCAATCACCACTCCCGGAATACTGATGTGGCGCTTCTAGGTTGGCGACTTCCAAAAGGCCGGAGAGAGTTTGGGCTTGTGCGTTCAGACCTGCACCTCATTTATCCGGTCAACAGAAAGCACACAAAGTGCAGCCCGACGAGAGAGAGAGCACGAAAGAGGAGGAGAGGAGAGAAGAGAAGAGAGAGAGAGAGAGAGAAAAAGATTTTGCTAAACGCATGCTCGCACGATTGCAGGATTCTGTCAGCTGTACAAGATTTGTCCTCCGTCAACTTGTGGTAGGGAAATGTCCGGAGGTGTGTAGAGGAGCTTCGCTTTTTTTTTTTAATAATTTTTTTTCCTCCTTTAATTTTTTCGGCTCAAAGTTGTGGTTGCAAAACTCTGAAATCATTGCGAAAGCCGGATTGGAGAGTGAGGATCGTGCTGTATGGTTTTTTTTGCCGTCTTTCTGTTTTCCTTTGTAAACAGATCCATTAAGGTAACAGATCCCTTAAGAGACTCTCTTCTGGATGCGTTGCAGACTTCTCTCTGTGTTTCTCGCTCTGTGTTGTTTTTTTGGCTTGGCTCCGTGTTGGTTTGCTTTGCATGATGGTAACGGTGACATTATGCTTAGATTGAGAACCTTTTCATTTTCCTGCTTGTTGACAGACGGGAAGGGAGATGGAGGCTATGGTCCGACGGGCTCTAGCGGGACTTGATTCCGATGTTGAGGGTTTCTTGGAGGTTGGTTCTTGCAGGAGTTTTGTGTTTGCCGGCGGTTTCTTTGAAGGAAAGGCTCACTCGATGTTTGTTTTGTGAGATACATGACTTTCGGCAGTGAAGCGTAGAAGATTGAGAACAAGATCGGGAATAAGACTTCCAAGAAAAGAAAAAGGAGGAGGAAGGCGGAGGAGTAGTAGTAATGAGGCTTGTTGAAGGGACTCAAGCTTTGCAGAGGATGTTAGAGGAACGCAAGGACTTGATCTGCCCGTATCACTCGCACGAGCTTGCTGCACATCAGTGTGGTTCCATCCTTTTGCAACAGATCAACGCACCGCTGCAGGTCGTGTGGTCGATCGTGAGGAGGTTCGAGAAGCCACAAGCGTACAAACGCTTCATCCAGGCTTGCTCCATCACCACGGGAGATGCCAGTGTTGTAGGAAGCATTCGAACGGTGCAAGTGGTGTCAGGTATTCCCGCCACTTCCAGCGTCGAGCGGCTCGAGATACTGGACGACGACCAACACATCTTCAGCTTCAGAGTGCTCGGCGGTAGCCATCGCTTGCAAAACTACTGGTCTGTTACATCGTTACATGAGCTCGAGATCGGTGGCAGGCTTGTGACCTTGGTCATGGAGTCATATGCTGTGGATGTTCCAGAAGGCAATACGCGGGATGAGACACAGATGTTTGCGGATACCTTTGTGAGGTGCAACCTGAAATCTCTGTCTAAGGTTGCAGAGCAGCTTGCCATGCACGAAGAGCTGCAGCTGCTGGACACTCAGCACAAGGTGAAGTCTTTGCTGCTGTTTCCCGCACCCCTTTGTTTTTTTCCCCCTTCCTTTCTGAGGGACTACCATGTTTGCCCTTTTGACATCAGACTCTGCCAGAACTCATCTGCAGATTCTGATATATGTCATTCTTATGCAACTATGTGATAGTAGACCAGTCAATCCTTGGATGATCTGAAGATCGCTCAATCTCCTCCTTGTGTGTTTGTGTATGCAGGATTAGTGGTGTTGTGTCGGAATGGAACAAATTACCATCTCTATGAAAGGTTCTCTGGCAATGGGAGGGTTGTTGAGGTTTATCTCCATGCATGGCTACTACATACAGACTAACAGTGGTCACAAAGGAATCAGTTCATTAGAGATGTCAACAAAGTTGTTCCTGATCTGAATGATCAGATGGGACTATTGTTGTTGTGGTGGCATCAGTTTTGTGTTTGAGCAACCATCTGTATCTGATCCTCACAGGAGCTTGAGGTATCTCTGGGCTCCTTATAGATGGAGATGAAGGTGCACTATTATCTGTAGATGAAAGTGACAATTCTGGCACTGGACAACTCTCAAAGATAAGGGTAACATGATGTGGATTGAAAGGAAGTGGGATTGGTTCATGCAGTGATGGAGCTGTATGGTCCCAAGAATAGCTGGGGTTTGTATGTGGACAAGGAATAGCACTGAAGATGCATTTGGTGAAGTAACTGTGCTTTCTAGGGCTGTATTGCAGTATACTTTCACCATTTCATCTCCATAAATTATGCTTGGATATTGGTGTTGAGTAGAGCTTGTTGTACATATATCAGCATGAAAATGTTGTGACTTTCCAACAGCTCAAGTTTCAATAATGTATTTTCGGCTTCTTTCTTTTCTGCTGTTTCTGAGCTTGATATGCAGGTGCAAACTATCTTGGAGTCTTGAAGTTGGAGTCTGAACCATTGGATCTCAGATGCCAGCATATCAGCTTGTCCCTGAGAGTGCTTCCCACATTGCATGCTTTTCTGGGTGTCAGATGCATCCAAGGGAATTCATCAATTTCAGCAGTTTTCAGTGACATCCATCACTACATACCTACTTGCTGTAAGTATTGAACTGTCAATTATTTCTTGAAATGGCCCCTCAAGTGATCCTTCTCCCTTACTCATTTTGCACAAAACCCTTTCAATCCTTCTGTGTTATCCACTTTTCAGTCAGATAGCAATTGTTTGAGTGGTGGATGGAATTTGACCCAATGCAAATTTTGGCTAAATCCCTGATCTGAAGTGCAAGTCGGTCACTTGATATCTTATACATCAAATTGACCACTCAGTTGCTGTCACTTCAAGTAACAGCTGTAAGATGTCACTTCATTGTGTGTTATTGTAGGAGAAGATGTTGTGTAAGAGCTAAGTACTGCAAAAGGGTGTGCTGTACCACACACCCTTAGTCTAACATAAATCTGAACCTAAATTGTCACTCCTGGATTTTGAGGCATTTTGCAATGCTTTGTTCCTATGTAGTCAAGGTCTTGTAAACACATCAACACATGACTTGGTGCTAGGTTCATGCAACAAGTATCAATTGAACAAGTTAGCAGGGGATCAAGAGTGTGTCTCTCATGTTAACTCCACAGCATGTAAAGTGGAATCAATTAGCAGTGAACAAAAAGGGAACTTTCTGGGTGTGTCTGACCCCCCATGCATGTGAAGTCCCTTTTGTGCACAACAAGATTCACCTAAAGATTCTCCATGTGAAGTTTCCTTGTAGATTTTGGTCTTTGGAGTTTGTGTAGTGTAAAATCCTTGAAAAGTGTTCTTTTCACATGCTGTTCTTGCTTTAGAGAAGATAAGGAATAGAAATGACTTTTTGTACTAGAGAACTGGCCCTGAATGGTGGATGCTACCAGATAAGCCTTCAGTGTGCAAGCCCTGGTCGGGCAGGCACAGGGAGGGCGCACCTGGCAGAATCCCCAGTTCACAGCCTATTCCCTAGTGTTGAACAGCCAGGGAAGGCTAGCCAGAGTGCACGATCCAATGGATGCCTGTTATGACTCTGTTGTGGATGAACTTCAACTGAGCTAATATCTGGTTTCACCTTGGTAACCCATTTTGAAAGAATTAGGTCATAAATGTAGGTTGATAGGTAGGAAATTAGGTGATTACTAACTAAGTGGATACCTAGTTTTGACTGGTAAGTGGGTATACTACTGAGTAGGTAAGGGCTGCTTTGATTACTTATATGCTAGGTTGTTAATAGTTTGGTAGTAAAAGAAAGCAACTGAGCTAACCACCATGGTTAAGTAGGGAATTGGAGCTCAACAGAAAACTGTTTGCTGATCATGTACCATCCATCCTTCTCGGTGGACTGGTGGGTGCTGGTTTCCTCTGGCCAGTGAACACAATGATAACTCCAGGGAACAATTGCTGAATCTGCAAGGATGCAGAGTTCCTTACAAGTTCTGTTTGGACTTTGGGCCCTCCTAAGTTCTTCATACTCTCACACAAGTGGTGTAGATGTGATCCAAAAGCAATTTGATGGAAAGAAGCTCCAGGAGATTGCATGTTTGTGAAGTCTTTTTTTTTTTTGTGACCATGAAGATCCATGGGTTTGCTGTCAATACAAACAAAGCAAAAGGTGGTGGAAAGAAGAGGAAGCTTCAAAGGAAAGCACTCAGGCTTTTGCTGCATTTTCTATGCTTTTTGGTTTGGTGGGTTTTTCTTGCTTTGTTTTTTCTCCTTTTTCCTCTTTTATTAGGATTTAGGGTTTTGTTTTTCTTGGGGTCTGTTGCTTTTTGAAAAAAATCCCCCTCTCTTTTTCTTTTTGAGAAAATTGATGGCTGCACTTCCCTTGGATGAGGTTCTAAACTTTAGTTAACTTTGCAACCTAATAAGTAGCCTAAGCTTCATACTATGGTACCTAGAATTTTCACCTTAGGGTGGGCCAACTTTCATCCTACTGTTTTAGGTCACCTAGACTCTATTTTATGCTACCTAAGGCTTTTCACCTTAGGATAAGCCTTTGCAATATCTGGGTCAATTTTGGTGTTCTGTGCCTACGGCCCCTTATTTTGGCCATAGCCCCACCATGGTGCTTTTGACCAAGCAAACCCAGTTTGGGTGATCCCTCATTAATGTACTAGTCACAATAGCCAATGGCAGCTGCTGTCCCTCCCTCGATAGCCAGGGCACCCTTCCACAATACCCATGGGATTTTTTGATTTTAAATTTTAAAAAAAAATCACATGGGAGGTGGTCAAATGAGGGGTGCTGAAATGAAGGGCAGAAATAATTTAAATGAATTTTGGGTTTTTTTTTTACCATGTTACCAATGTAGGTGCTTGTTCACCCAAGGCGGGTTTTTGGTAATATTTAGTGATGTAACCAAACTGGCAATCATTATGGAGTATAGTAGCTTAAGGGATTTTGGCCATAGGCAAATGGGTCTATTTTTATATGAGGATTTCTGAAAGATAATAATTTGGACTTATGTTGAAACTTGAGAATAGTTATAGTGTTATAATATCTTGAAATATTTTGGTTTCTTTTAGAGGGTTTTTTGAGAATTGTACTTTTCCATGGTGAAATATTTGAGTTTCCATAAAAAAAATTCTTTTGCCTTAAGATAGTTTTTAATGTAAATGGCAAGGCCACAATGTCACATGGCCCTTCTTTGCTTATTATGGGTTAAGTGAATGCGACAATAAAGAGGAATAAAAAGTTATTTTGCACATCATCCATTATTGTATGGAGTAACTTATTATTGGAAGATTCTTAAATCAGCAACCAGTCCTTATTGCACGCAGTACAAAAAATAATGCTTACTTCTTTTTTTCCCTGACTGCCCATCTGCCCAGCCAATAATATGTGTCTGGTGATGTCCAAATACATCTTGGTGCTAGAAAAAAATTGTGTAGAAACATGCACACATGGACCCAAATTGTATCTGGGCAGCATCCTCTTTTTTTTTCTTTTTTTTTTTGAGAAAATGATGGATTGGGTCAAAGGGCAGACATGAAAAAAAAGAGAGAAGGTACTGCCTGCAGGACCCTTTGATAATTTTGAATCTCTGCAAAAGGATTACAACAACCCTTTAGGACAAAGTGCTTGCAACAAGGTCCACCCCCTATTTGGGCACCTATTGGTAGTGTATATCATATGAAGCATAGCTACACATTGAAGAGTGTACTTCATCCAAAGTACAAGGCATTTTAGCAGCACTACCAGAGGACCACGGAAATATGCTAAAGTGGTCAAGGGTCCTAAACGTAGGCCGTGCAAAAGTATTACTGCATTTCTTTTTTTTCACAGGTTCATTGGGCAATTGGGCAGGCAGGACAAAAAAGAAATGGAGATCCGTACTTTTGTACTGCCTGCATTTTAGTACCCTCGGCTGGTTTGCCCATCGTCTTCCCGGGGAACCTGTTCTTTCATTGGGATCCACCCATATAGATACCTACCTACCTACCTACCTACCTACCCAGATAGATACCTACCTACCTGCAAGGAAATGAGAATATTCAAAATAGGTATGTACTATCTACATTCCCAAAAAGTTCCCTTTTTTTTTTGTAAAAGAAAAAAATCACTTTTTTATTTGCTCAGCTGCCTGATGCATGCAGGTTTGATCCCAGGGTTTTTTTTTTTTTTTTTAATAATTTTTTTATTGAAAATTTGATGAAAGTCCCACCCCCCCCCCCCCCCAACTCAAAAATAAATTAAAATTATAATTCTAAAAAAA
>Ga0116231_10002393_pt1 | contig 39265 bp, 35 predicted proteins | sample S1TSphgellanicum_2_FD_89695 | JGI IMG/M metagenome (GOLD analysis project Ga0116231, IMG submission 89695) | Host-associated microbial communities from peat moss isolated from Minnesota, USA - S1T2_Fd - Sphagnum magellanicum MG | ecosystem: Host-associated > Plants > Peat moss > Unclassified...
TGGCTTCCCCCAAGGTCCGGGCCGTGGTGAGTCTTGTGTGTCCGTGTTGCCCGTGGCTTGTCCCAACACCAAAGGGATCCAGAATGAGTTCTAACCACTTTGTGTGGTTTCATGTAGGCCCGTGTGAGTGAGTAAGCTTGTCAATTCTTCCTAGTCTTTCCCGGGACTTCTAGCACGCCCCTCTCACCCCCTTTAGTGCTAGAAGTCGGGATCGTGCTCCAAGTTCCAACTGCTTCCGCATTGTCGCATACTTGGACCCTCAAGTGGGTCTACGAAGAACTTGGGAGCGCGACATAGTGCATGATGTTAAATCCCCTTACAAAGGTTTGGAACTAGTTATTCAATTTGTTGGCAAGGAGAAAGCATTGCAAATTACTAGTGAGTATGGTTGTCAAATTTTGCTTTCACTTATTTTTGCATATAATTTTTTTAACACAATTGATGCAGGCATTGGAGCTTCTAGCTTTACATGTTGTAGTGCTAAACTCACAAGTCTTTGTGACTTATGGAAATTAATGAAGAAATGACATCATTAATGGTGAAAGAACAATTGAACCATTTTAGGTTCAAGAAAGTTACCAAGGAGAAGGCCAAAAATCCATTAGAATGGTGGAGAGTGCACAAGGTACAATTTTTGTATGTTGGGTTTATGGCTCAACAAATTCTAGGGATTGTTGGTTCACATATTGAAGTGGAAAGAGTTTTAAATGTGGCAAATATATGCACCAGCCTTCAATGTCCTCGATTGGACATAGAAAATATTGAGATGCTTATAAGCATTTATAAGACTTGGTCAAATGATATTCGTGTTGAGGGCTTGGCATCCATGAGGCAATTCATGGACATGGAGGAGGCCTTTATGGAAGAAAATGAAAGCTTAATTCATTAAGTTGGGCTTTTGGACATCGAAGAAAATGGCGATAGATTATAGGTGAAATTTTTTGGGTTTTGGAAATATGTCAAAGTTCGTTATTTTTCATTGGATAACGCTTTTTTTGAGTTTAATTTCCCTTGTTTTTTTTTCCCCAACCTTGGAGCAATATTGGAATGACTAAGGAGTGCCAAACCTTTTGACATGATGTAAACAAATTATTTGCTAGGTTTACTGTTTAGGGTTGCCCTTTTGTTACACCTCATGGATCTAGGGTTATTGTCTACCCATTTGATTTTGGCTTGAGCATGTGTTGGAGTTTGCATTGGGGTTGGCATTGGGTGGAATTGAGTGACTTTCTAGGTTTTTTTTGGAGGTGGGAAATAGGAGTCAATTGGTGGTTCTTTTGGGGGCAAGATTGGGATGGATATGGGAGATTTGACTTGAGATATTATTGGGGCACATTTGGGACTGATTTGAAAAGCGTTGGGTGAGGGGGAAAAACAAGCATAATTAAGTCTGCTACAATCAAATTCAAGGGGAAGAAGGCCATTTTTTAAGGCAATGTAACCATTGGTTGAAATCTTAAACATGAAACCAAATAGCAAAAAAAAAAATGGTGCTGATCCTTTAGAAGTGTTGGGAATAGATTAAATGCTAAAAATAATTCAGTTTAGAAATAGGCTATGTTAGAATTTAAAAATAGGCTAGGTATGAAATAGGTTTGATATTCGCAAACCTTTGAAAAAGCAAAGTTTTTGGAATAATTTTTTTTAAAAATCTCATATGACTTTATCCAAGTTTTTGGGTTGTTTTCCATATATATTCGAACTGGGACCTGAAACCAGTTCAATTTGAAATTAAGTTCCAAGTTTGCAAAATTTTGAGTTGTTTTGCATATTGGGATCAAAATTGAGGGTTAATCGGAATGGACAGTTATGGAACCAATACCTGGAACTGGTGAAAATTGAAACTCGATTCTAGAAGGGGGACTGGAATCGCTAATTAATCAAGACCAAAACCAAACCCCAGTTCCTTTTATATTAAAAAAAAAACTGAACCTAACCAAAACTGATTCCTTGAAATTTTGAGGGACCGACCAACACTGGAGTAAACCAGCACCCACCAGGTCACCATGCAAGATGGATGATGTTTGGACAGGAAACATTTTTTCGTTATATTCCTGTCCCATGGCTAACTAACCACAGTGGTTAGCTATGTAGTAACAAAATCCACTAACCCATCCACATCTATCTAGTATTTACTTATCTAGTAGCCCCCTTTGTGTAATCCAACACCCATGCAACCCCCTCCACACATCCCCTTCCACACACACCCACATACCAGTAATATATATATATATATATATATATAATTATTATTATTTTTAATTTTCTAATGTTGTGTCATTGGCTAGCATCCCAAGAGGGATTTAGCATCAAATGGAGACACATTTTTAGAACGTGTCCAAATAATAAATAAATTAGTTCTTAAAAAGCTACCAAAGTAAAATCAGAGTTCAATTGTGTTGAATTCTTTTTTCATTACTTCTTTGACAAAAAAAACTTCAGAAAAATGGAGAATATTGCAACAGAATATTCCCTTTTAAATTTCTATTTTCCACATTTGGAGAAATTTCACCTTAAAAAAAGAAACAACATGGCTGCCACACACCCATTTTCATAACCCCCATTTTCAGAAAGGGAAGAGAAGGTCTGGATTCATCATGAATAGCTGTGCAACATCCTTTTTCCTTATTTCTGGACATTTGTCAACAAGTGATTGACAAGTCAGATTACATACTATTCTATAATTTGGCTACTGGAGCATGCATATCAGATATGGTCTGAGTACTATTCTATAATTTGGCTACTGGATCACAGATGATACTAGCCAGATCAGTCAAGGTTTCATGTTCATGAGAGGTTTCAATTTGAAACGTCAACTTGAAATTATTAGCGCGGTCAAGAATGTGCAACATGATCACCATCACAATTGAGCAAACAAACATGGGTATTGGTCCAAATAGCCATAAGAACAGTGGGAATGAGAAGTAAAAAGCCCTTAACCCAATGGTGAAGAAATTGGTGCTCTTGAATACCAACTGGTTCACATAATCAGGTGTCAATCCTGGCGTGTTTTCTCCAATTGGAATGCTTATTAGAAAACTTGCATGGCTTGTGTAGCGAATCGCCTGCACAAAACAAAAAAAGGCAACAAGGAAGCACAGCAAAAGGCAAAGATATTTGAGAATTACAATCGTACTGCCCTTGTCACCATACACAAAACTCGCCAGTGGCTTCTTTAGTCCTGCACTCGTGTTGCTCACTAGCCCACCAATGATGGAGCTCAAGGTTATGGATGTTGAGGCCAGCAATGTTGACGCCATGATGCTATTCCGAAATGTTTGCACTGCCAATATTCCATTCTTGGCACCATCCTGTAAATGCCAAGAAAAACCCAACCACACACCAGTCATGAATTTCTCAATAAGAAACAGGGCTTGAGGGATACCTGGCTTGCATTTCCATACCTAGTTTTGGTTTGACTATTTTTCTGGTGGATCAGAATTGCATGTGGAGGACATTGTTGGAAGATGTTGAGGGCATACTCAGAAGATGTCAAGGACTCTTGGAAGATGTGGAGGACATCCTTGGGAGATGTTGGGGGCATTTCTCTTCCCCAGATTCAAAAGCAAGATGGGAATGTGATACAATTGAAGGGCAAAGCACAATTTTCCTTCCCTACAGGATAGATTGCAATACAAATAGAGGAGGAAGGGTGGTATGGGAGATTCTTCAACTCACAGACATTATATTCTGCACCCAAACTCTTCTGTTGAGGTGATTGACGCCGACTATGGTGCTCTCAGGATGATGCCGCACACGGCACCATAAGTGCACATGATAACCGGTCAAAATTGCCATTCCTAGTGGCACAAGGATCCGATCCATATCCGCACCACTCCAAGGCATCTTGCCTGCTTTGTTGTTGTTGTTGTTGTTGTTGTATAGGTATCCAACTCGCTTCTTCTGATTTCAAACTCTTCGATTCCCAGGTCACGTCGCCACCAACGACAACTAAATAACACCAAACTTGAGGGATCCAGGGTTTAGGGTTTAGGATTCAAAATCCTGGAGATGGACAATTTCACAAACACAAAAGAACTCAGTAATAATAAGCTCCACAAAAACCCAGCTACCACACACACACGCGCGCACACACACAAACACACGCACACGCAAAAGCGTTAAAGCAAAGAAAAGTTGGCAACAAAACCTTCAACAACAAAAAAAGCGAAACACGTTTGAAACCCGCCACCCCACAAGTGAGAGAAGAGAGGATCAAGAAATCTGCTCCACTAGAAAACTTGTTGGGGGAGGCGGCCCATAGAGCTCTGGGTTGGATGTTTCCTGCCATGGGAGGTGGCCACGTAGTCCCATTCTCTTCCCTCCTCTTCCTGTAAATGACCTGCAGCAACACTCCACTTCGTTTTCCTGTTTTGAGGTTTAGGGTTTAGGGTTCATCCAATTGGATGAACCCCAATCTTTAAAACCTTTGACATATTTTTAGGACCCTTAAGATATGAGGAAAACCCAATGAAATTTGACACAATTTTTCTGAAATTTAAAAAAACCAAGTGCGGAAGTTAAGATTTCAATTTAAACAATTATTTGACAATTTGTTTCCGAAATGGTAAAGGTACTACTGTAGTGAGGATTTGTTTTGATTTGATCCCCTACAATGGGGATCCAATTTGCCTTTGGGAGGGGTGACAATATTGAAAACACAACTTCATGCATTAATTTGAACTACAAATTATAATATGTTTAATGATTATGTATTATTCACAAAGGGTTGTGAACCCTGATTTTTGATAATCAAATATGTGAAACAACTTCACTTGTGGAATTGGGCCCTTTGATCTCTTTAAAATCAAAGAGCTAAAGGGAAAGGTGGTGCAAAGCAACTAGTGCAAGATATGAATTTTTTTTTTTGGATTTTTTTACATTTTATCACAAATATTGAAATTGTAGTAATACAATTTATTGAATTTGAAGCTCATGTGATGATGTAATCATCTTAATATTTCCAAAACACTAAGGTTTTTAAATAGGGTCAAAAGGGGTTTTTCTAAGGTTACTATGACAAAAATAGGATAACTAAGGTTTTTCTTATTTTAAGATCAAGAATGGTGAATTTAATGAAACATGTGCCTAATTATTAGGAAAATTAAAAAATTCATTTAAAAAACATATATTTTTCATGTTTGATGAATCAATTTTGGTATCATCATGTATATATGTGTATTGCAATTTTTTTGGTAATCACATGTATAACATGTAAGCATTTTCATGCACACATTATGTAGATTTGGAGATTTTGGGTATCTATGTTTGAAGGATTATATCTACAATCTAACCTATGTGGCAAAGATAACGAGAAACAAAGTTCTAAATTGGTCATTGGTTCAAGTTGGAAATATCAAGATGTCATGCATCATAATTAATTTTTTACCATAGTCCATAATTGGATGGACTATGGTAAAATGTAATATATTTTGAGAAATATGATTATATAATTGTATTGAATTATGATTTAAATCATAGGGTTGAAATCATTTGGTGTTAAATTACCACGTATAAGTAAGTGCTTTCGATTTGTTACTCAAGACTACATAACATATGTAAGACTAGGTGCAAATGCATTTTGTATCTTTACAATAATTTTGTTTGAGATAATAGTTCCTTGAGTTTTATAACTAGTAATAGCATAACCTAATATAATGGGAAATATGGCTTTATAAAAATTGTTTTCATATGTATATTTTCTTTTGTAATTACATTGTTTTAGTACAAGTTCAAATCCTATGTTTAAGATTCTCATAATTATATTTGATCTATTTTTACTATCATCAAAATTTATGAATATAACAATTGCCATTGCTCCATTTACTACTCCCTTTGACATATCAATGTTCTTAGTTATGAGAACCAAAATTCCAACTAGAACTTTTTTTAAATATGTTCAAAATGGGGGTCTTTAATCCATTGTTGCATATGTTCAAATTTAAAAGCATTTGTATTTAATACAACATCAAATACTTCATTTGATGTAAATAATTTCTGAAATATTAAATTAATATAATTTTTCACATTCTATACGATGGGTACAAAGAATTGTTGTTTCATCATCTATGTTTGAAAGTAATTCATCTTCTGAAATTACACACATTGCAATAAAAACATCATTGATTTCAGTTTGATTTGGTTGTCTACATTGAATGATATTCAAAAACTCCAAATATATTGGATCACTTACATGTCTCATCAAGGAATTAAAATGACGGTGAATTGCATTTAACTAGAATGGTGCCGTAGATGTACAACAACTCTCACAACATTTTTTTGCATCAGAATATCAATATTTACATATTGGTAGTAGTTGTGATAATTCACCATCTAGTAAAATTAAAATAGAATCAAAAGGGTTAACATCATTTTGAAAAGATTGTTTTAAATGTTGTTCAATTGCACATAAAACAATACTTCTCATCATAGAGATTTCATCAATCACAATTAAATATGCTTGTTTTAACATCTTTAATATTGAAGTTAATTCTATGATTATAATTAATTATCTTCTTATAGGTATTTTAAACATTGAATGCATTGTATGTGCATGTGGTGATAATGGTAATGTTGTAGCTCCTATTGTAGCTAAAAGCAATACCCTTTTGGCTTGTAGTTGAAGTTGATCAATTAAGTATTTCACAAAAAACGTCTTCCCACTTCTAGGGGGACCTTGAAATGTACGGAATCCTTTATTGGTAGAAGTCAATAATTCAAAAATGTGTTTTTTTCTTTGTTTAATGTTGATGTTTCAAAAATATCATTGAAAATATGATGAGGAAAATTAATATAAGTGTTTTGATTTTTGAAATTTAAACCATTGGAGCTTGATAAATTTGAGGCTTGGTTATATTGTGGATTTAAATATGGGTGCAATTCTAACATTTCATTAAATAATTGTGTTTATTTTTCATCTTCAAATGGATTTTGTGTTGCATATTGGTGAAGAAAGTTTTGTAAAGATTCAAGATTTGGTAGGAAACCTCAAATTTGACTTCGATTCATGTACATATGATTGATGGATGTTGTGTTTTGAAAGTAAATAACTTTCATTATGAAAAGATATATTTTGTAATAACATATAATTAAAAAAAACATTCATTATTGTGAATAAGATCAAAATCTGATAATCTTACCAATTTTTCATTTTTATAAATTATAAATGATAGGCTATCTTTTTCCATATTGTTCAAGGAAAGATGTATCATTTTGTTTAATTCATAGTTTTGGAAATATTCATAAAATGTCATATTTTAAAAATTAGATGGTCTACATTTGTAAATGTCAATAGGATGGAATCCAAGAAATCTTGATTTTGATAATAATTTAGTTCAAAGATGTGGTGGTTTACTATCAATATACTTCACTCCTATATTTCTTTGTATAATTGGAATTTGTAAACATGTTAATGCAACTTCTATTGGTGATACATGTTTGGACATAATTAGTGTGGAAATGAATTTCAATTGCAATGGTGAAACATTTTGTAGCCTTAAAGGAGCTGCATTGTTAACATTTAATTTTATACAACCATAAGGTTCACATTTCATTGAATATTTCAATAAATAATATTACCAATGTGATGATGTAATTTGTAACATGTTTATATGTGCACCCCACAACAATAATAATGCAAGATGATAAGCAATGACATTACAATTTACATATCAAGGTCCATAATATTCCCATCTATTTGAATCATTGTTCAATGTTGGTTTTTCTGAAATATGTTCTAAATAGATAAATCCAACTTTGCATTTATCATTAGTTCTTTTTTGCATACATCTATTGTGACAACTATGTACTTGTTTGTTTATTACCAATTTGTATAATTTTTTTGCATGTTATCAATGGGTTCTATGAATGTATTAGTATTTTCATCAAATGGTGCAAGTACAAATGCAATAATTTCATTGGAATTATTTTGAATATCTTTTTTTCTAAGCCACAAAATAACATGAACATGAATGGAACCACAATCTTGTAGTTCATATCGAATAACATGTTCAACTTTGCCAATAACACTAGTACTAAAGAGAATATATTTTTGCATTAATTGTTCAAATCTATTGTGAAATAAAATTCCACATTCAACTAGACAATCTTTCCATGTCATGTTGATATGAACAATTTTTATTAATTATTATAATTAGTCAAAATTTTCCCATCTTAATGATGACATCTCATCTGATGTTAAAGTTTTAAAAAAAAGGTATACCAAACTTTGCTACCGTTGTTAATAAGTCTTGCAAATGTGATTTGTGCCATTTTGGTGAACCTTTTAATTTAAATGGTAAATGAAACTTTACTTTATGATTAATTATGTCTACTTTTAACATTGTTGGATTTTGTAATTTAATCTTTTTCACGTCTTTTTCAAGACATGTTTTTGAATTATGTTGTAAAATTTGAATTGATTGACATAAATCATACATAAATAATAAGTAAGGTTTATATATAGTAAAAGAAGAAAGTAACACTCATGCAATATTTTAAATAATCATGTAATGAAATTCTTTCATCATATGCACCTTCACCTCAAGGAAATAAAAATGGAAAAAAAAACAATTTTCAAAGTTATGACAGGAATATTACTTGGTAAGCCTTCAATACATACCTTAAGTTGTTCATGAGTTGTAGTTGAATTTGTGACATTTCTTTTTGACAAATTTCCAAGTATAATAAAATCTTTCTTTTTAGGTGATGATGAAATTCCTTTTATATTACATAATATTTACAAACTTTGAATTTTTTCATTTATGTGCATGGATTAAAAACCTTCGTGGGTATTATGATTTTCAAGAATGTTTTTAACAACATGTGATGACAATATACACATAGTATTTATTTTATTTGTTTGTTCAAATACAATAAAATATTTTTTGAATAAGGGATTAGTATGAATACTTTCAACAAACATTGGCATTATGATATTCATTACTTCATTTTGACTAATTTATTTTTCTAATATACCATTCCAATTTAACAAAGGGGTATTTAAAAGACTTTTTTCACTCATTTGTCCTATAGTAAAACCAAAATGTTTTTCTTGAATGTGTAAACCTATGTCAATTAATGATAACAATTGTACATATATAGGATGCAAACATAACATTGAATTCATGTAATTTGGAAAATGAAAAACTATATGAAGTTCTGTAAAAATTATATTATTGTTTATCACATTTTATGCAAATATACATATATTCTCCATTTTCATTTGTAGTATATTTAGCCATTACACAATTAACAATTCCATATGGCGTACATCCCATTAAAGGAAAAATTTGATCATTGTAGGTATTTATTCTCCTTTTGAAATGTTGAATGTGATGACTTAATTTTACAAAACCACATAGTGCACAACATTTCATTTTTGAAAAAGTATTGGATATCAAACTTGTCCAATCATTAAAAAGTTCATTTCTTGAATGCCAACTATGCATATGGTTGATATTTTTTAGCAGATCTTCTAGCTATAGAATCAAAAATATTTTGTTTACATTTCATAATAATTGATGTTATTGTGTTTTTCAAATGTTCAAAATTTGCACAAAACCACAAAATCAACAATATATAAATAACTTACCAATGAATGTATACTAAAATAAATCAATCCATTTATGAAATAAAAATTTCATTATATTTATATATTATTATTATTATTAAATAAAAGTAGACCAAAAAAAGAGTAAGCACCTTACTACTGAAATAATCCAAGTAGTAGGATACTAAATCAACAAAAACCATAAAAATGTATGAAAAGTAAAAGGGGAAAAACCACCTTTTGCAACCCAATTACAACATCAATTTCATTGATCTTCAAAAGAAGATGATCATGCAATAACTATTTCATCTTCTTATATACAATAATTACTATGGTACCAACTAGTTTGACACCAATTAATTATTTTTGAATTTGCTAAAAATTCAAAAAATATATATTGTTATGCTAAAAATCTAAAGTTCATTTTCTAGAAAAGATAATCACACAACACATATATTGTTCTTTCCATTGAGCTAATTGATAGGTGTGTAAGAAACTTGATCAATAGCACCCAACTTCTATAGAAAAACCTCTATTTGGTGAGAACACAAACATGTGTATAAAAAAACTTTTTCACCAACACCCAAAGTTTTCCAAAGAATTGCTAATAAACAAGAACATAAGAAAGTGGATAGATGGGCCCACCAATATTTCAAACAAGTATAAAGAAAACTTCATCGCTAACATCTGAGCTCTTTTGAGGAAGTGCATAGATGGGCTGGCTGATTTTTTAGACATGTTTGTATGAAAACTTTGTCACTAACACCCAACACAAACATGTACACATTTGAATTTTGCTAGAAAAAAAATGAGAACAAGCAAAGCAAGAACATGAAGTTTTGTAGATTTTCTAATGCCATAAAACCAACACAAAAGTGTCTAGAAATGTAACAACACATATCATGGAAATGGTCCCATGCATTTTACAAATCACTAATGTTTTCTTGAATCTATACAACACATCACAAATTTGTGCTTATTGGGCATTGCATGATGAAACTACTCGTCAATGAATGCGGATAGTCCCCTGCATTTTATAAGTCAATAACACTTTTCTAGATTGATTGCCAAATCTTCAAGTTACTATGAAAAAAACTTGAAAACAATTATAGTTGCACATTTTTCAACTTTGCACAACACATCACAAGTTCATGCTTATATAACATTGCACAATAAAACTATTTGTCAATGAATCTTGACAGTTGCATGCATTTTATAAGTCAATGATGATTTCCTAAATTGATTGCCAAATCTTCAAATTGCTATAATGAAGAAGTCTAAAACCACTACAACTGCACACCCTTCAACTTTCTACAACACATCACAACTTTATATTCTTTGACACCACATGTCATCATGTGCATAGTTGCATGCATACTATAACTCATTGATATTTTTTCGGATCAACTAACAAATCTTCAAGTCATTATAATTAAAAATTTCAAAATCACTACAATTGCACACTTTTCAACTATATACAACACATCACGACTTCATACTTGTATTCCCACTCCATGGCCATGAACTTCCTAACCACTACAATTACACACTCTTCCATTCTTTACAACACGTCGCAAGTTCATACCTAATGTATTTTTAATTTTATACATTTAGTACATGTTAATCATGCATTGATGATAATTTTCTTGCATGCTCTTTTGAAAATCACAACAAGCATTTGAGAACCACAAAGACCAATGTACACATAAACAAATACTAGATATGCACCTTGTTGTGATGTCGCATGTTTATTATGTTGTTCTTTGATGTTTAAGTTCAATTTTCTTTGGATGTTTGATGTTAACATTCATTATTATCCAAATTCTTTAGTTAAAATTGTGGTACCATCATTGAGATCTAAAAAAAAAGTCTAACATTCCAAAATACTTCATTGGAACAATTTTGAAAAAACAAGAATATTTTCCTCGTCATTTATTTCCCAAAGGCATGTTACATTTCTTTGCCTCCATTTTGGAGTAAGTTCTATTACAATAATGAAAACTTCTTCTAACCTTTTTTTAATTTTAAAAATTGGAATTATGTTTTTAATCCATTTGGGTTGTCTAAAAGACAAGTCATTTAACTTAGACAAATAAAACTTCTTCATCCTTAACCGTTTGTATGTAATATATTATACATTTTGAATTATACATAATAAATAAATAATGGTTGTTGACATATGACATTTGATTTTGTCCAAATGATTTGGGTTGTTTAAATTGTTCACAAATTTCAATTTCCAAAAAATTCAAGTTATTTTATTAAATGGCAACACTTTGAGCCACATTCCCACAATTACGTTCTTATATTTACTTGTATTTTTGCAAATATTCATATAAACTTATATGCATGTAATGACTATGTATTGTTGTTATTATTCTTGCAACCTTATATTCATGTGAGGTTCTTGTCTTTTGTTTGTCAAAAAAATCAATAATCAATTAGATTTCAAATGCATATTGCAAGTACACATTAAACATGCAAGGTCCACCATCATGTCTAGCACACATTTTTCTACACTATTTTTGATGCAAAAAGAATTGTCTATATAAATTTAATAAACAACAACAACAACAACAACAACTTGATCCACATACAAAAATATTTCCAACTATAGGACAAAAAAACCTTTTAATGTATGTTGGTTTCAAGGATTACAACAATTTGAAGATTGCAATGAATTTGTCAACAAATGCGCAACTAGACGTCAAGATTTCAAGCTCAAACATGGAACTGACCTTGTCAATGGATTTTATTTATTTTTTCATTCATTATTGAATTTTTATTTGCATCATTCATTGAAATTGTGAGTGAAATTACAACCATATTTTCTCATCTCATTAATATATTCTAATTTTTTTTCTTATATGCAAGTCAATATTTCATTCTTATGGAAGCTTTGAAAGTTGATAATGGAGATGTGGAAAACTTGACCAATTGGAAACCAAAACAACTTTTGAAAAATGTAGTACCTAGAATTCTTGCACCTTTCTGAATGAACATGTTATACTTCATGTATGGCATCACAGATTCAAGCCTTTGGTGGGACCTAACGTATGAATCAACAAGCAGACTATTGACAAGCATGAAAGATGAAACTACAAAACAATAAAAAAGTGATGAATTTTTTTTCAACCTCTTGCAACTACTTTTACATCAACAAACCCCAAACCGTCAAAAAATGCAAGGAAAGTGTAAACATGGTGTATCATGTTTACACAATCACTTGTAAAAATAACAAAAGGATCTATGTGGGTCAAAGTGCAAATCCCTAAAAAAGGTTCAAATAACATGCATTGAACCCACCAAAAAAAATGCTTATTGATGTAAATAGTTACAAACCTTTTGTTGATTGTTTTGAGTTGAAAGTTGTTTTTTCTTCATACAGAAAGTACCTATGTGATTGTAAAGAAAGGAAGTTAATTTCAAATTTAAAAACTATTCAAATATCATGTGGGTACAACATTTTGAAAGGCCACCCCACTTCTGATAATTGATATTCGAGGCTTTATAGGATGAAATTAATATGAAATCATTTTTCTCATGTAAATTGTATTATTTCTTAGTAAATATATTATCATAATCAAATTTTCTAATTACTCCATGCTTTTTACTTTCTCACATTAAAATTTTTTGACATTCTAATTTAGAACGAAAGAAATTTAAACTAATTTCAACTTGTAGTTTTTGTCCATCAAAATCATAGAAAAAGGAGGTTGATTTTAAATCTAAAAAGGTGAATGCAAGATTGAGTGTTTTAATATTGACATAAATCGCACTCATTATAAGTCCATACAAGATTCTTTAAAATGATTCAAATGAACATGGTTGTTACTTCAAATTTTTATTAATTCTAATATTTGAATAATACATGTTCAATCACCTACAAACCTTCCCAAATCTATGTGAGAATTGATATTTAATGTAATTAATCTCATTTTTTTAATTGGAAGTCTTAAAAGGAAAAACTCACAAAATCTAGATGAATAATGACTCATGTAAAACTTTCAAAAAAATGCTTTTGGGATAAATGTTTTGAAAAATAAAATAAAATTACAACTCATGTAAACTTATGAAAATATGGTCAAATTTTAACCATTCAAAAGCCCCTAACTCTCAAATGGCTAAGATTTTCAAATAAAATATTTTTCATATGAATTTATCATCTTATCTTATATCATCTCACTACTACAAAATGTGGGTGCAATTCACTAGTCCTTGTTCATTAGACCAGTGAATTCATTGTTTCTTCACTAGTCCTCTTTCACTACAACTAGTGAATTCATTCAAAATCTAGTGAAATCACTTGGTGTATAGGGACACCTTTTGTTGTAGTGTATATTAAGTCATAATAACAAATTTGGAATGTGAATCAATATAAATTTTTTCATTTTGTGATGGTTTAGTTAGATGACCAGTCCATATTTCTTGATTTAAAAGTCCATTACTACTAACAAATGAAATTTTTATCAATAAATAATCACACAATTTTTTTCATAATGAAATTATTAGTTTGAATCCAAGTCCCAATTAATAAATCTAAAGATATATTAATTATCATATGCATTTGAATAAATGATACCCAAGAAAAAAACATCATTTTGTCACAATAATGAGACACTCAATCTTGCATTCACCCAAAAACTACTTAAATATCACATGGGTACAATATTTTGAAAAGGCACCCCACTTTTGATAGTTGATATTGGAGGCTTTATAGGCGGAAATAAATATGAAATTATTTTTTCATGTAAATTGTATAGTTGTTTAGTAAATATATTATAATAATAATGTTTTTTAATTACTCCATGTTTTTTCTTTTTCACATTTTAAAGTTTTGACATTTGGACTTAGAGCAAAAGAAACTTGTTATACCATTTAGAGTACTTTCAACTTGTCGTTTTCATCCATCAAAAATGTTTTGTAGAATTTCTCCAAAATGTAAATTTCTGCTTTGAACAATTGAATTGGACATTTTTAAAGTGATTTTGTATTCTAATAATGAATTGTACTTGCTACTTCCGACCCCACTAGCAATGGCCAAAGGCCATAGCAATTCATTGAGGAAGAGGTTTTGTGAGATTTCTAGAGCTTTTGGGTGGTGGTGAGGCCATGTTAGTCATCCTTATTTGAGATCCCAATTGAGGTCTTCAAATTGGGACATCAAGGTGACAATAAAGATAGTTGAGATAGTTGCAATGGCACCAAGTGGAATTGAACATGTTTTTTCTCTAGTTTATATGCTATTATATCCCCTTCTTTTTTTTCTCTCTCCATGTTCCCCTTCTCTTCCCTATCTTTCCTCCTACTGCACTTCTTCTTTTTGCACTTCTTTTTGCCTTGTTATTGTCCTTATGTGCTTCTACGTCCATTGGCCCCCCACCTCACCCCTACCCACCCCTTATCTCCCTCCTTTTTGGTTGTTTTTCTTTTTTTTGTGGTGGCAACTAAAGTAAAATCACCCAAATTTGTTCCAAATTCAAAATCAACCATTAATGTAAGAAAAAACATCAATTTAGAAGGGAAAGGGAGGAACTTTGTCATCCTAGGGTTTTGTTGAGAAAGGTACCTATAGCTAGAACAAAATCATTCAAATTTGCTCCAAATTCAAAATCCATCATTAATAAAAAGAAAAACACCAATCTAGAAGGGAAATGAAGGAAATTTGTCATCCTAGGGTTTTGTTGTGATAGGGCTTAACCGGAACAAAATCACAATCATTAATGTAAGAAAAAACACCAATCTAAAAGGGAAATGGAAGAAATTTGTCATCCTAGGGTTTTGTTGTGGCATGTAGAGTAAAATCACCCAAATTTGTTCCAAATTCAAAATCACAACCATTAATATAATAAAAACACCAATTTAAAAGGGAAAGGATGAAGCTTTGTCATCCTAGGGTTTTGTTGTGGTAGGCACCTATAGTTAGAGCAAAATCACCCAAATTTGTTCCAAATTCAAAATCACAACCATTAATAAAAGACAAAAAATTAATTTAGAAAGGAAAACAAGGAACACAAAGAAACCCAAATTTCTCCAAACAACATCACATCACTTTAGACGAACTCATACCAAAAATAAAATGAAAAAAGAGGTGTACCCCTAGGGTTTAGGGCCATGCAATGCAATGCAATCCCCAAACTTTTGTTTTTGGGTGTAAAACTTGCAAAACCCCCAAAAAAATTGCATTGGGCATCATTTTAGACGAAGGTGCAAGGTCCAAGGTCCAATGAAATAGAGCAATTCTATTAGATGAGAGCCATAAATAATTGGACCCAAGGCCTTTAAACGAGGGTCCAAGACCAAAAAGTGGCAAATCGAGGCTAAACTTACATTGTAATGATTTTGAAGGGAAAATCAATTGGTTCAAACCTCAAAAAAAAGCTCAAAAGGAGAACTCATGATTTGAAGAACCAAAATGCAAGCTAGGGTTCAAGGCAAGGTCCAATTCAAAGGTTCAATTTGCTTCAAATGAATCCAAATTGGTTCCTCAATATTTGGACCCTAAACCCCATCTAAAGTGGGCCCTAGTGTTTGGGGAGTGCATGTTTAAAAGTCAAATTTGTGAGGATTTTATTGTACCTTAAAGCACTTGGAGATATTCTTAATGGATGTGAAGGGCACCATATATCCATGAATTCCCTCCGAGAGATTGGGATGGATATTATGCCTACTCCTATAGCGTGGGAAGGAAATTATGTCTACTTATAGGTGTAAGAACCCTCCCCATTATTGAATAGTAGGCATGAGAACCTCCCATTCATACACCTTGCATTTTACGTAGGTTTGGTTCATGATAAAGTTTGATTCATGTTGTACTACGATAGGTAAAGCCCACAAGTGAGGGACATTCCCAAAATACGAAGTTGGACTCGGCTATCACCTTGTCTTAGGCTCCTTATTTTGATAATGCCCCCACCTTAAGGCTTTACCCTACATTTAAAGCACCCAAGTCATTTTTATTTATTTTTTAAATTTTTCCTTTGAGGTGTATTTTGGACCCTCAATGGCCCCAAGAATCCCTACTTCATCACCAGCCAAGAAAAGAAACTTTGGTAGGTGGAAGTTACCTTCTAGACTTAAAAAATACACTCCTTTTTTTCTTTATTTTATTTTCATTTTGTAAAATATCTTTGAAAATGAAAATACAACATATGTCTGCTATTTACATTAAAAAATTCAGTTTTTTTAAAATTTTGTTTTTTGAAATGAAACATACCTTGTTTCCTACATACATGACAAAATTCAAAAACCAGAAAAAGAAACATCATTTTTACTTTTCAAAAGTGGTAAAATTTACAAATATAGTAGAAACCAAGGTAGCAAAGTGTGAGCACTTGAAATCTCTTATTATCTATACACTTGCACAAATTGGATTTTTCCATGAAGAAATGTGGATCAAAGTCTCAATGTTCAATTGACTATATTTCATTCATCCTAGCTCAAATACCCCAACACCCCCAACAACAAATCAAGAAGCTATTTCGACCAAAACACAAATTTCAAATCTTGAAATTCAAAACAATGTTTACAGATGAACCCCAAGAACAAATGTTCCCAAAGCCATTCATCCCAATTCAAAAGCAACAACAAATCATTAACAAAAAAATGTTCCCAAAATTATTCATCCCAATTCAAAAAAAAAAAAAAAAAACATTTCTTTTGACAAAAACACAATCCCCAAATCTTGAAGTTCAAACCATGGACCTAAAAATGAATTTCAAGAACAAATGCTTCTAAAATCATTCGTACAACTCAAAACCCATTAAAAAGAAAAAAAAAACTACTATTGGTAAAAACAAAATCCTTGGATTTTGAAATTCAAAAAAATGGTTGCAATGAACCCCAAGAACAAGTGCTCCCAAAATCAATCATCCCAACTCAAAAACAACAATAACAAATCAAGAACTCCTTTTTAACATAAACAAAATCCTCAATCCCAAAACTTTGGCATCCTCATGAAATTCAATTATTTATTTATTTTTGTCATCCTATCCACATTCTTCCCTAAACCTATTATTATGCATGTTATAACAAGGAGATTTTTTCTAGCCAAAGATTTATTTCAATAAACTACAACTAACAATTGTCCATCTACTTACAACACCAACAAAAAATAAAATGAAGATCTTGAAAAATTTACAATTTGCAAAATGAAGATGAAGTTACATAATCAATTAAGACCTATCAACTACTCCTAGTAATGGTAGGAATAGATAGATACGTGATGGTCAAAGGACAATTGTGAAGGTGGTTGAAAGCATGGCCATAAACAATGTTGACATTAATAGTTTCAAGCAACAACTAAAAGAAGATGGCATCCAACTTGTCCTTAGACTTGGGAAACTTTTTTTATCAAACATGTTATTCCAAAAACTCTCTTGAAAATCAATGGTGGATCCACCCAAATTTGGCGCCTATACAAAAGTTTTCTTTCAAAACGACATTAGAAATTTTATTCATGTTCTTTTCTAGATTTGTAAGAATAAAAAAATAGAAACACTACCAGAAGAAGGGCCACTAATAAGTCTATTAGAACCAATAACTCTAGAATTCAAAACAACAATAAAGATATCATGGGCGAAATGAACACCAACTCCCATAATAGCAAAAAAAATAGCAAAGGCAACATCAAGTACTCATCTTCTCCAAAATGAAAAGCATCTTATATAAAGAACAAATCACTAAAAATGAAAGAAAAAAAATTGCAAAAACTAAAAGCTAAATACATAAAAATGATAAAAGTTTATTCAAATATGAAATCCAAAAGCAAGAGATTCTGAAATATGAACCTTATATGCTTGTTCATGTCCTTTAGCATACCCTTGCAAATCACGCATAATTGTTTTTGGACATCTTACAATTAGCTTTGATATCGGTTTGAAAGTTTGACCAACATTAGTTACAAAAGTGGACTTAAGTTCTTATCAATCAAAAGCACCCCCTCAAAAAGATAAAATGGAAATAGTTACCTTCGTCTTTTTGTAGGCAACCATCTCTTCGTTGAATGCCTTTTCATAATGCAACAAGCGATCAACTGGCTCCTACTTAGTATTGCAGATTGCAGAGCATGTTACAGATAGCTTCCAGCACTGAATTCCACATAAAAAAACCAGTTGTAGGAACACTCTTCTAGAGCATCGTACTTTTGAGTTCAATTTTCTGCCTTGTATTAATGTGCAGATTAGATTAGCACGAATAACATCTATATGGTGCTTGCCACAAGGCTTCTGAAATATCCTAAACAAGGGATTAAAAGCTTGCTACTCCACTAGCTCAATAAATTAACCCTGTTCAGCTAAAACGTACTCCTGCAATAAACACCACTACAAAGAGTCTCAAGGACCCTAAGATACATTAGACTCTTTATAGATCCAACCATGATAGATGGTACAATCCACCATACCAAGAAGACACTTCCAAGATTCTCAAACTACATCAAAACATTTGTAGATCTAACCATCAGCAGAAATGCAACCTAACCAGGCAGGACAGCAACCAAGCCAGAAGAGAAAAACAACTTCAAATGGCACCCAAAAGAGAATAGGGAAAAAAAATGCATAAACAAGGAAGACCCTTCTTCATAAGACAAGTAGAAGCAGCACTCCTTGTCAATTAAAGAGTAAAACCTGCACTGATATAACATAATCTTGTACTGCAGAGCTATGTACTACAGTGAGAACTCATCTTCATGCCAACTCAATGCGAATGCTTCCTCAAATGTTTCCAGCAACACAGTTCAGAAAACCACCTGCTTTCTTCATCAACATGGGAGAGATGAATCTGGTAGGAAATCCCTCTCTCATTCCAGTCTCCATTCAATATCCAGAAAGAAGCCATCCATTTCTCTGGTGGTCTCCCTTCTTACTTCCTTTCTCATTTGCTGCTCCGTTGACCTGGAGCACATTGAAACCAAAATGGAGGGATCCAAACCTACATTGTCTCTTTACACCAAACAATAAAGACAGGCAAGTGGCCTGGAAAAAACCTACCAACTTTACACTACTCTGCAATTGCCACCCTGATCCAAACTTGTGGGACCATGCACCCAACTAGAAAGATGGAAAAGAAAAGTGTTCAACAGGCCAGAATGGGCAACGTGGTGAGACAGCAACAGAATACCCCACATCAATTTCACAGGCCTCCTTAAAGCAGTGCTCTCTGCTTTGAATCCTTCCCCTACCCTCTAAAAGAAGAAAACCCCAGCCAGCACAGCTGTGCTTCTTGCACAGTCAACAATATTGCCAGAGAATTGCAAATTTGCAACTGGCCATTCAGTCTGTGTTCATAGTCACTTTGGCAAGTGATGATGAGGCACATCCTTTCCACATCAGGGCCCTGTACCACAGAATCCCCACACATTATGACAACATACACGGGGAAGACTTGAATACCAGAATTTGCCTTGACCTGAATCCCACATGCACTAGTGCAACTCAAGCACCAGTAACTGGAGCATACTTCTAATTCCCCACCGTAGCCAGTTGCCCCTGAAGTGGAACTCAACTCCCAGTCTGTGCATTGACCATCCTGTCAGATGGAACATTGCTAACTTTGATGTTGCTATTACCAGTCAATAAGGTGCCTGCAGCTTCAAGACGCTTCCATGTATCCTCACGCTTCTCCTCAAGACCCTTTGCCTTTGCTTCATCCTCCTGGAATTTGCGCTGACATTCTTGGAAAACCTCCTGGTCCATCTCCAAGAACATTTTGCGCACATTCAATGTTAGCCCATGCACTGCCTGATTCCAGTGGCTGCGTGTATTCCTCTCCAATGCTGCAAAGATCAAAGGAAGGACCACTTGCCGATTCTGGGCAACAAGGCTCACAAAGTGGTCATTGTTCCATAAGAAAAGCGCCCTCTCTGCCACCTGAACATTTACACAAACATCCACACCATAATTTCACTTCACAAACAACAACAAAATATAGTCTTGTTGCCCTACACAGATATGATGACAAAAGCCAACATCAAAGATAATAAAGATTCAACACAAAGAAGTGGATGGAAACTGGAACAAAATCAAAACCCTGAGAGAAACTCTCAAAACCTAAGTCTTTCAGAAAGAGTCTCTCTACATTGATAGCTTAAATGAGATAACACAAATATTAGAAACAGCATCCTGCAATTACATGGTCATTATGGGGCTCACCAAATGGAAAATGTCATTGCATCAACAGATCTCGTAATTATGTACACACCCAATTAGTGAACAGACTGCATGAACAACACAGCTAAAACCTTATAAAATCCTAAGTAACAGCACAAGTCGAATATTTCTGTAACAAAGAAAACAGGTGGTGAAAAGAAGTCCAGAAAGGTTTTCAAAAGTAAATCCAGCCTAAACTGACAACCCAGACTGGAAATGTGGTCATTTGGAACTCACACACAAGTGACTGTGAAAGTATACTGGAGATTGGCCAGAAGCAAGTTGAGCTTTACCTGGAAGTGTGAGCTATTGAGGCAGCGACTGAATTGCTGGAATAATGGAACCATGCACCGCTGAAATTCTGCAGCTTGGGTGGCCTCCAACACCTCTTCCAGCTCCCCAAGAAACAAGACCTCCTTTTGGCTGTTTGTAACAGGCCAATACTTAAGCAGGCCCCTGATAACAGTGTCTGCAAGCTTGAAGTCCTTCTCCACAAACTGAATGATACAGTAGGAGAGCTGCTGGTGATACATTGACACACATTTTGGTTTATGCAAGGGAATCAATGCTCGGGCCAAGAAAAGCTTGTGCTCTTCTTTGAGGGGTAGAGCAAAGCCATTGATGATGCTTCCAAGAATCTCCAGCAGCTCAGCTATACCATTGTGCTTTTCAGTCTCAAAAATAAACTGATAAAAGATGTTGTTAATTGCCTTCCGGATAAAGGGTCGGTGAACCATGAACTTGCCATAAATGCGGTGCAGTATGGTTTTCAGGTACTCTCTTTCTCTTGGATCCTCTGAGTCAAACAAGTCCAAAAGTCTCAGCACAAATGTCTGGTCAATGTACCTCTTTGCAACCTTTGCATCAGTTTCAGAGGACACAACATACCGCAACAGAAACTCATAAACAATCTGCAGATGTGGCCAAGCTGGCTCCATGGTAGGCTCTTCTTCTTCTGCGTCAAAACTGTCAGAGCCTGTGTTCTCATGAGCTGAGGGCGGCAGAGTGCGGAACAGATTTGCCACCAACATTTTACTGATGTCCTCAAACACAGCTTCAGTGAACTTGCCTGTTCCTGAGGTCACATAGTCCACTAACTCCAGCAAAGTCTGGCGCTTGATTTCCTTCTCTTTTACATCCTTAGTGGGATCCGTGAAGTCGAATATATAGCAGCACAGGTTAAGCTTCCTAACAAACAGGTTCTGTCTTTCTGAGCTTGGCACATCTCTAAATAAAGGGAGTGGCTCAAAACTACCATTTGGCAACTTCTCTTTCAGTGGTCCAAAGAATGCTCCCAAAGCAGCTGATATTGGAGGTGCAGCAGTAGTCCGAGGAGCTGGTACAGGTAGTGCTCTGCTTCCAGCTGCATTTGTGCCAGCTTTGGTGGCCACAGGCTGTGAAGCAACCAGTGCAGGGGCTGAGGCTGATCCACCTGCAGGTGCTGTAGATGCTGAAGAAGCTGTATCATTGCTGTTGTCTGCTTTTGAACCCTTGTTTCCTCGCTGGATCACGCGCTTGAACTTGAAAACCATCCCTGACTACACAACTGTAACAACCCTAATTCTCCTCCTTGCTCACAAAGAAGAACAGCACACGGACAATACGTAAACCCTAATACCACTCTCCTTCTCCAGCAGTACCTTTTCCAACCACCACAGCATCACAACTACCGAACACAAACTGCTTATGCATCCGCTCAGTCTCCCTACACACTTTATCCAGCAGCAACTTGTAACTTCCTTCTCTTCCACCTGATCCCAGACTGAAACTTACAAGTATGCCATTGCAAAAGCAAACTGCGAAGCTGCAAGGGATCGATCTCTAAAGAATACCCCACATCCAACTCGCATCCTCCTTGAAGACACGGCTTCAGTCTGTCTATAAAAACACAATTCTCGATTTCTAAAGGGGGGCGGGGGGGGAAGAAAAATGGGAGGAGGGGGAGAAAGCAGGGGCTAGCGATGGTGATATGCACCTCACAAAACTTCAAGAGCGATGCTTGACAGTGTAAACCTTGTCACGGATCAGTCTCAGCCATTACGACATCGAAATCCCCCCCTTTCCTCCCGCCCTAAACAGCCAAGAACAACAACCAGCGCTGCCTGCTTCGCCAGCACATCTCCCAGCAATCCGAGAGAGAGAGAGAGAGAGAGAGAGTGTGTGTGTGTGTGTGTTCCCCTGTGTACCAAAACCCTAAGTGTAACAAATTCCTTGCAAACACAAGACAAACTCACAAATCACCTGTGGGAGGAAAAAAAACAAGAAAAAACGACTTACAAATACAAGTAGGTTCTCCAGTCCCCACACTCTTCCTTCCGTCTATCGATTCTCGTCTGGCTGCGGAACGACCTCAGATTGGCAATGGAGTCAATTCACGAAGAAGAAAAACAGGAAGAAGACGCGGACATTGAGAGGAGAGGGAGGAGACAGGGTTGATCGGTCGATCGATCGATCGATCTTTCGTTTGTCCGTCAACGCGGCGCTGCTATTGCGTGGTATCGAAATCGCACACTCGCATCATCGCCGTCTTCTTGCGCGCTCGCTCTCTCTCTCTCTCTCTCTCTCTTCCTTTTTCTCTCTTCTCTCCCTCTCTCCTCCGTGATCTCCCGACTTTCATCCCCGATCGACGGCATCCCAAGCTTCTCGCTTCATCCAAAGGTCCGTAGCATATCTCTTGATGTATCTCCCACCTATTTTTCCTTCAGTACAGAAATTAATTTTAAAATAAAAATAATTTAAAAATACAAATAAAAATGAAAGTAATTTTTAAAAATAATAATAATATTACACCATACTACCTACCCTAGTGTAGCTTTTGCACTTGGCCCAAGTGTGAAATGGTTACCCAAACCTTTTTTTTTTTGGGGGGGGGGACCTTTCACAATTTTTTTTGTAATTTAATTGAGTTCTCAATGATAAAAATTACTCAAAACTCAATATCTCCTCTATCTTAATGTGTATTCAGACTTGGTGTTAAGGGACTCTACTAGTGTTAAGGGACTCTACTAGGGACCCTTAACACCATGTTGTTAGTCATTTAGGACTTAAACCAACTTACTACTATGAAAATTTTGTGTTAAGTTCAACATTCACTTAATATTAAGCTATTACCCATTTAACATTGGGTGATGCCACCTAGGATGCCACGTAGATTTTCATTTAACTAACTTAACATCATCAGGTGTGAATACATCATTAGGGTTTTTTAAATTTTTCCAAAATTGCCTTTATTGAACCCTATATCCTTGGAGGGCTTTCCACCAACAATAATATCACGAGTATTGCCAAATTGCTCCCATAATTATTTTATTTTATTTTATTTTATTTTTTGATTTAAATGAAAAAATTAGTAATTTTTTATTATTCAATATCAAATAGCTTCTTCATCATCATAGGTCAAAACATTATGAAATCAACTCGGTGTGCCCCTTACTCATTGAGAGAGAGAGGGCTTTCCAATTGTACCACGAGTGCGACAAAAGGCACTCGTGGTGGTTTGGGAGATCTCAATGTGACAAACAAAACAAACAAACTACCTTCCTTCATAGATACTAGTGAAAGCTTGTGACGTTAGTTAGTTAGCCAAAGTGTGAACACATCAAGGGCTCAACTGATTTTTTTTGTCCAAACTCAATTTTTTGCAATTTGTTTGAATTTCCAGCAACAAAATCCACTCCAAAATCAATATCTTCCACACCTTAGCTCTGAAAATTGTGAAATAAACTCTATTAAATTTGACTCGCCAAGGGCTTTCCAACAACACCAAGAACACCCCCCACCCCCAAATTGCAATGAAGTTTTTAGGTTTCAATTTTATTTAATTTTTTCATTGAAAAAATGGTTCAATAATCAATAGCTTCCACATCATAGCTCCAAATATAATTTATCAATAATCATACAAAATGATAAATATTACAAAAAAGACGTATGTAGAATTGTGTATACATTCTCTTGGTTTATATATGTATATATACACTTGAATTGAAGTTTGAGTACATATTGGACTTGTGTGAGTATATGATTTGCGCATGTAATGGAATTTGTGGGTAGGTATTGTGCTTTGCGAAATACTCTCATGCATCGCGTATGGGGCTATTACAATAGGGCATCCCATTCATATGACATGATTACAAATATAACAAACAAAACAAACTACAACTATATGTATATTTTTCCTTGGTTCACATAGGAGGTATGTATGTATACATGTGAATGTGGAATACATCTCTTGTGGTGATGATACATGATGTACTCAAATATACTCATGTACATAAGGCCAATGTTTAGTTGTTGGTATATAATAATATTGTTCAATACCCCAATACATTATACATTTACATTATAATATTATTTTATTGGGACTTGGGTTGGGTAAAAAGCTTTGGGGCAAGTACAATCCAAATGTATTTCAAGAGTTTAGGTTTAATGCTCCTCCCTTGTGAAGAAGAAGCAACACCTATCTATGAAGCAAAGGTTGTTTGTTTGTTTTGTTTTGTACTTATGAGATCCACCGAACTGGGATGCTTCAGATCGCATTCTTGGTCTCTTTGGAAAGCTCTCAAGGAGGAGGAGAGGTGCATAGGCTTGGTTTCATGGTGTTTGGACTTGCAGTGGAGAAGTTCTTGAATATTGAAGGATTTTTTCACTGAAAATTAAATTAAATTGTAGCTAAATTTTTTGGAGGAAATGGAATGTGACTTTGGTGTTGTTGGAAAGATCTTGATGATCAGCATTTAATGAAATTTATTTGGTAAGATTTGGATTCAGAATGTGCTAGATATTGATTTTTAAATGATTTCTACCATTGAAAATTCAAATAAATTCCAAAAAACCAGGCTTTGGAAGGAAAAATCAGCTGAAATCAGCGATCATCAAAACAATTTCCCCTAAGTTTGTTTCTAAAAATTCAAAACAAATTGCAAAAATTGGGTTTGGGAAGAAAAATCAGTTGAGCTTCCAATGTGTTCACATCGCTGAATTTAGAAATTTTCAATTCTGAAAGTGTGAAAAATTAAAAATGTGTTCACACTTGGGCCAACAACACAAGCTACACTAGTGATGCATGAAATATAAATATTAAGTGGCTATCCCACAAGAGGCTATATCTTAAAATAAGGATGTACATGAAAGCTTATTAGAAAATGCAATGCAATTATTTTCATTTTATGGACTCAAGTTAAATTGGTTGAGAGTTGGTTGGCTTTATGAGGAGTAATGCTCAATTTTCAATCTTGTGATGTAGTTGAGTTGATAGTCTTCTTCCTGAATGTGGGAGGAAAAGAAGGCTTGAAAAAAAATATATCAAGCGATCATCAAATTTTTTTCCCCTAAGTGTTTAAATTGATTTTACTTGAGTTTTTCATAATTAAAACAACCACATTGCATTTTGCTATAAGATTTCATGTAAATTAGTTTTTTAGGGCATAGTCTCTTTGCAAAAATCCCACAATAATTCAAAATCTTGGCTTTTAGTAACAATGTTTTAAAATTCAAAGTCTTGTGATTCCCTTTCTTAAAAACTCCTAGAACGCAAAAAAAATTCATTTAAAAACATTTCCCAAACCAAAAAAAAACTTTCCCTACCACATTATTGAGTCATTTTTGTTAAAACATGCAAGCCCATGACCTCTAATTTCACACTAATTACATGAAATTGTGATTAGTTCCACAAAAAATCTCAAAAATAATCTTTAAAATCTCCTAAATTGATTAACACATGCATTCAACTTTTTCAACAAAAAAAAAAAACACCTTTATGTTTGATGCATGCATAATCATCCTATTATAATGCATGGCAAGTATCAAACAAAATTACATAAAAATGATCATCCTCTTTTTTCACAAATAAGCACATTTGACACAACATACTTATACACATTCACACACCCACACATTCACATAAAAACACATACAATCATTCTCACTTATATACACACATAAAAATAATGTCTTGCACATCATCATTTGAACTTAATATGCTTTCTTGCACACACACACATCACACACATCACATATACCTACATAATCAATTTCACTTTTGTTCACACACACACACACACACACACCGAAACACTATTTGAATTGAAAAATGTTGATTACATTGAAATTTTACTTAAATGGAAAAATTGCTAGGACAAAAAACATTGATTGCATTGAAAAAATATTACTTTTGGAAAAATGTTTACTTGAAAAACTACTTACATTGTAAAATTGATTGCATTAAAAAATCATATAAAATTGCTTCAAGTAAAATGAGAGTTGATGTACAATGACTTTTCTTTTGTTCTTACAAAACAAAGGAAAAATTGCTAGGACAAAAAACATTGATTGCATTGAAAAAATATTACTTTTGGAAAAATGTTTGCTTGAAAAACTACTTACATTGTAAAATTGATTGCATTAAAAAAAATCATATAAAATTGCTTCAAGTAAAATGAGAGTTGATGTACAATGACTTTTCTTTTGTTCTTACAAAACATATGAAAAATAAATAAATAAATAAATATTTATTTTTAAAATAAAAAATTAAAAAATATATAATGAGGATATGCAAATCAAAATTGTGACATAAGTAATTTTCACATTTACAAACTACTTGTAACAAATACCACTATTAAAAAGGTTTTATTAAAAACTATCAACAACAACAATAAACATTTAGGAGGTTTTTGGTTTGGAAATTGATTTTAAATCATCAAAGTCAAGTTTGCATTTCACACTACATTACGCATCATCACTAAGAAGAACTACCAAAGGAACAATAAATCCCCACCACGCAAACTATATTTTACTATTGATTTATACTTTATATCCACAATATAAATGTTCCATTCCCAGTACCATTCCATCTTTCTTCACCATAGTATTAGACAATGTGAAGAACAAAGCAAATACAACTTCTCACAATCAAATAAACATGTTTTTTTGAGTTAATAAATATATTTGATATCACCTTTTTTTCATTTGCACAATAGAATGTGAAATATTATACATGACATCTTTGACATCAACTTGATTCTATTAAATCTTATTCATGACATGACAACTAAGTAATAGTTTAATAATGATTAACCAAGATATCATTACCTTTGCCATCCCATGGGTTTGAACCATGTAGTTTGTGTTTCACACCTACACTCTAAAACCTTTTATCACCATCTAGCCTTTTAAAAGGACTTGTATAATGTTTCAATCCCCAAATTTAAAACGAAAGCCTAAACCTTTCACTATTATTATTTTTAATTCATTATTTTCATTTCCTACTTTGATTATATGTGTTAAGCAATTATAGTCTCTTGTTTTGGTAGTAATTTCATTTATTTATTCTTTAATTTAATTTTAGTTCCATTTCTTTTTGCTTAAATACTACAACCCCATGGATGGGAAAAAAAAATAGAATAATCCAAAGTTATATAATGTTAACCTATGATTTATACATTACGTAAAATTAAAGGAATAATTTTAATAAATTATTATTCTTAAACATCTACAATGGTAGAGAGTATAATGTAATATTTTAAATCATTTTATATGAAATATTTCTACAAATTAATTAATGAAAAAAAAGAATTAATATTTAATCATTTAAAAAAATGCCAAATCATTTAAAAGTAAATGTAAAGTTAGATTAAAATTAAAATTTTACTTTTATGATCATTCTAATTCTTCAAATAATCACAATGATGATTTTTTTAAATATGTGAAAGGTTATATTTAGCTTCATTCTAAGAAAGGGAGGTTTTCTAAGCATATGTATGAAAGAGGTAAGAATAATGGTAAAGAAGGTGGAGGTTTATGAAATGCATAATATTTATAATATTTTATGGAATTTAGTCTATTAGTTGAATTAATTTTAAAATTTATATTTTAAAATTACTACACTTCAATTTGAAATGGAAGTTTTCAAAGGGTATGTTAGAAAGAAGTAAAGATAAATGTAAAGGAAATGGATGTTTTGAAAGGGTACTTGAAAAATAATTGCAAAGGTAAAGATTTTTTTTTTAAAATCAAAAAATTAATATCAATTGCCCAATATTATTTCCCAGAGTATTGAAAAAAATTGAAATTAGCATGGGGGAAGGGATACTTTTATCCATGAATTATCACAAATAAATAGATAAATAAATAAAATATTTGGAAAATATTTTTTCCAACTAGCCACCAACATTTGTAAAATAAAAAACATTATAGGCATTCATGGGAATATGTGTGACACACATGGAACCCAATGGGAAATATGTAAAAGAATTGAGAATTTTTTTTCTAAACCTTGTGGAAATAAGAAAAATAAGGTGGAGTAGAAAGGGAGCAATTTATTTTGAAATTGAAAAAGTGAAATTCTCATTTAAGTAGTCGATGAGGATTCAATTGTGGGCAATGCATATGAAATAAAATGAGGTGGTATAAGGAAGAATTTGACAAATGGATCATGGAAAATTAATATGAATTAAATTTCACCTTTGACTTTACCTACTCCTACCTCAACCTTATTCATTCAACCTACCTTTGTTGTTGACATTTGTTAACCAAATCCCCATCATATTTTTGACCTTTATGACATTTACATTAGTATTTGGTTTCGATGTTTATTGTTTTCACATTTAAATGTGTTAATAATTGTGTGATTTAAAAAAAAAATGTAAGTTATTGTTGTTTTGTTTCACCATTGCATCACAATTGCAACTCTTTTAACATTGTCCTTATTTTATATTGTCAAGATTTTAAATTATCAAGTATGATCCATAACATAGGTCATTAGTTACATAGACATTTTAATGGTTCAACTATTATTTAAAAATGTAATGTTAGTTTTGTTCATCTTAGTGGTTAAAAAAAAAGATTATATAATGGATTCTTGTTGAACATGCACTTGAAACTAAAAGTGAATTACAAAGTTCAAAAATTTCAAAAATTAATAAAGACATCATTTTCAAACAATTCTTTGGTACATAATGGGTTGAAATTCAAAAGTTCACGAGGTTTTTGCAAATGTAATTTATCAAAGTTCATATGATGGTAAAGTCCCTATGGAAAGTGGCAAAACCCAAATGTTGGTATGAACAAAATTCTGAATCAAAATTTAACTATAGTCTAGTTGACTTGTATGTTTAATGTTGGAATTATTCTTCCTCGCCTAACAAGATTAAATCAAAGTTTAGTGGTGGTGTGAATGCTTTATCAAGTAGGAAAACAAGGAAACAAGATTATTGAGATTAAACATTAACCATATTCTAATTAGTCTTATGATTTTGTTTTCTTTTTGTGAAACTTTAGGTATTAAAGATGGTTGTTGAAATTGCATTTATGAACTTTGTCACAACAATCTTCAATTTCTAGTTATGTAAAGTTAAAATGATCAATGGCTTCCACCACCACCTTGATATTTTTTGTTTGGTATTTCAATTATTAGTGAGAAAACATTTGTGCAATATTTTTTATTATTATGCTTCTAAATGTGCAATTGGAGATTCAAGAATTGCATGGAACTAACAAGTTGTAATTTTAAAACTTGTATTTGTGGGGGGCCTTAGAATGTTGATTCCTCTCAAAAAATCATTTAAATTGATCACATTACCCACAACTAGCATTGTTTTCATTAAAAAACCATTAAACTATACATCTTTGACACCTAAAATTTCTTTCACGAATGAACATTGTTGTTAGATTGAATCTTGTTATTCTTATATAACTTTGAATATTGGTGTGATCAAATTTTCATCTTTATTCGCTTGCAAATGTTTTAACATAAGTTAGAAAATTAATGATCCATTCTCCTTGAAACACTTCTATGACCATGTAATATTTTGGTGGAATTATTTAGGTAAATGGTACTTGTCACATTTGTTAGTAATTTCCTCCCATAAAGAAGTGTTATGGTGGTCTTTTTTGTGATAATTTAGAATTTTATTTCAATAAGTGTTTAGATAATTTTACTTGTATTTGTAATTCTTACTCTTTTGTGACAACTATGGATTGGTAATTTCATTTGCAATTTTGGTCTAATGTTGTGCAATAAGGACCATATAAAATTTTCAATCTATCAACTCTTTTTGAGAAACATGTTTAACTTGTTTACACATATTGAAGGCCAACGTTTTAATATGATATCAATTTACATGCCATTGACAAGTTCCACTATTATTATTGGATTTTTTTTATAGCTAAAATTGAATTCAATTCTTCCATCGTAGACTAATTGTGCATGTAATTGCGTCATATTTATTTCAAGGCACAAGGAACAAGGACTTTGTTATGCTTATGAAAAGTAGGGGACAAAGAACAAGAAGAAACAATTAAAGATTAATAGTTTACCTGATGTGTTTCAACAATGATAACTTACCATTGTTGATATTGGTAAACATTTGCAAATTCTAGAAATGTTAAAATGTCCAACAATAATTTATCACCAATTGCTACAACAAAAAAATAATGTAGCTAATAGTGTGCCACTAGGCATGTTATGCAATGTACTCATTGAAAATTAAACTACATTGTGAATAATGTAATTTACAATGACATAACAATCACTAAGACTTTTTTATTTTGTTAAATGAAAGCAATTAGTTAGCATAAAATCTTGCTTGCAAGGTAAAAAAAGAGAATTGTGATATAAGATCTCAAGTTAGAGGGAATTATGGTATAAGGTCCTAGTTAGAAAGAAATTAAGTGTAAGATTTGTGGTTTACTTTGGTTGTTGCATTAGGGGAGGTCTTGCTGTTAGGGCATTTTGCCATGAATCTCAAGCTCCACCCTTGAATCCCAAGGTGAAATGTCACAATGGCATGACCTCCCCCTATACATTACAAATTACTACTCTTATGTGTGAACAACCCTTTGAGATTATACAATACTTCAATGGTCCATACTCCTTTTAAAGGAGGATGAGTGGTTATAACAATGGGTTTAACTAATACCACTTACTACCATACTCCCTAATTGGATTCAACAACAAACTGTTGAATAATTAATTAAATTTTAAATCTTAATTTCAGCACTTGGTTTTTTAATTCTGAGATTTTTGCAGGTAATGGTTACAAAATACAATAAACATACATTATTTGTTTTGTTTATGGGATAGTTCAGTGTGTCTAGACTGTCTTTGTTTAAAGTCTGTGGCCTTTAAGGTCTGCAGTTCAAACCCCATAGACGAAAATCACTTTGCAGATTTCTTAATTTGTAATAATTACAAAAGTTTAGGCACAAGCTATAATAAATTAATTTAATTTATGCCTAAACCCTAAACCCTAAACCCACACATAAAAACATTCGGAGGTCTCCTGGGGATTACCTAGTCTAGAAACTTCCTAATAAATGTGGCAGAATTTAAAAACATCTTTCTATATTTTTGGCTATCTACTTGAACCATGTATTGAAATCTGGTGATTTTTTTCTTGAAATTGGATCGAATTATGGCTATTCAGAATCTTACAAAGCAATTGATTTTTTCTGTTTTGTATTTTTTATATTTCTTTTTGGCTGTATATATAGCCAGGAGAAAAAAAAAGGCTTTTAGTAAGTTGAAGTTCTAGGGCTTTTTTCTTTTCTTTTCTTTTTCAATTTTGTGATGTAGCCAAACTGGCAATCATCCACCAGAAGATAATAGCCAAATTTGTCTGTAGACCAGGTACAAGAGTGAATTTTTTTTTGGAAAGAATCATTCAAATTTCTGGCTAACACGCTAGAATCCAATAGAAAAATCTGGCGATTTTTCAAAAAAAAAAATCAAAAAAAAACACACACACACACACATTTTTAGCCATTTTGAAAAAAACTAGTCGCCAACTGGCTGAATTTTTGCCAGAAAAAAAAGGCTGTTAGAAACAGAGCGACCTACGACAAAAGCGTTAGTAAGTTACTAGTAAAAGGGGAGGAGGAGGAGAGCAGCGGCAGCCTGAGGTTTTGGCGGGGTTGCAGGCGAGTGCGGAAGAGTGCAAAGTCTTGTCTCTTGTCGTCGGGCGAGTGCGGAAGAGTCCAAATCTTGTCTCATGTTGTCGTCGTCGTCGTCGTCGTAGTGGTTTATCACATTTCTGAAGAAGGATTGGATTTTATCCGAGTCTTTTCCAGGATCAGCAGCAACTTCGTCGGCATCATTATTAACTGTTGCAGCAGCAGAAGCAGCAACAGCAGCAGGCAGAAGAAGAAGAAGAGGAAGAAGTATCATCATCATCATGGCTGGAGCTCAGGATAGCACCAATAACACGGGGGTTCATAACGAGGAGGAGAAGAAGCCCTTGGACGGCGGTGGTGGTGCCCACATTAACCTCAAGGTTAAGGGCCAGGTACGCTGTATGAGAGTTGGTTTGTAGTCGTGCCTCATTATTTTCTTCTTCTTCTTTTTCTTCTATCTGTTTCTATGTTTTTCCGGTGCCGTAAGAAGGTCGGAGGAGAGAGCTGTGTGGAGTTTGGAAGTTCTTCAGAAGTTGTCGTTTCTTTTACCGTGATATATCTGTTATGGCGATTTTAAGGATTTTGTCTGTTTTGCGCACCGAGGGAAAAAAAAAAAGATTCAATCCCCTAAAGTAGACGACCTTGGGAACTGGAACGTATTGAGATCATAATTCGTTGAGGAGATGCTGCCTTTGTGCCTATTTGCAATACTGGTTTTGTAAATTGTACAAAAGTTTTTAGAAGCCAAAGTGGCATGGATTCGTCTAAATTCCAGGCTTGTTTTCTTTAACAGTAGGGGCAATTTTGATGCATTCAAAGTGTAGAGTTCAAGTATGATGTTTCTATGAATTTTTTTCTCTGCAAAACATTTCTTGAGCTTGGATGTATAACCTTGGGAACCATTTCAGTCCTCTTTGTATGAGGAAGGGTCAGTGTCATTGAAGCATGCGGACTCCATGAAAAGAATCGTTTATTTTTCATAAGTCCTGCAGATCTATTAGATGGAAGAGGCGGACATCTAATGGCACATCTCAGAAGAAAATAGTATTGTATAGACCATGAATGAGAGTGAGTGACATACAGAGTGTGGCTGATTTGCAGGATGGTGGAGAGGTGTTCTTCAGGATCAAAAGCACAGCCACACTGAAGAAGTTGATGCATGCATACTGTGACCGCCAGTCTGTGGATCCTCAGTCCATTGCTTTTCTTTTTGATGGCAGGCGTCTCCGTGCTGAACAGACTCCTGCAGAGGTTTCTTCCTCTGATCTTTGTGCCATCTCTCCTTGCTTTCATGCTTTGAGTTTGTTTGTTTCTTCAGTTTCTATGTGTTTCCCACATCAGTAAGGCTTTTTTTGGCCATCCAGATTGGGCACAGACTACACTGTGCCTTGGTTTTTGTGGTATAGTTTGCTATTGTGTTGATTATGTAACTCTCTTCCTGAAGGAGTCCACCTACACAATTGTTCTTTCATGCTTTTAAAACCAACTTCTCACTTATTTCTTAAGTTCTTTCTCACTTATTTGGCAGTTCTATGCTGTTTCTTTGAAGATCAGGGCATAGGTTTATATGAGCTATGTTTGGTTGCAACTCCAGCCTCAATCTTGTCTTGCAGCTGTGTTTGAATTGTGAATTGGGGTTTGCTCTTTGTTCCTTTAGCTTCAGATGTTTTTCTTACAGGGAAAACAATAGACATTTTGCACAGATTGGAGCATCAATGAAAACTTTCTTATGTGTTTGCAGCTGTCTCAATCACAATGAACTTGCTATGGGTTAAAGTGGCATGCATCATTATGTCTGAAGTGGAGCTTTAGTTTGCCTGCATGAGTGTTGATTATTAGTTTGTTTTCTGAGGGATAGACCAGAGTTAGCTGAGCCATATTTAACCTGAGCCATGGATATCTAGCTCAGGCATGCTTTTATGGCCATAGTTTCACAAATGTTAGCCATGGTTTGCAGCCATGGTTTAGGATTAATCTGCTTGGGATTATTTTTTTATCGTTGACAGAATTATTGGTGATTTGTTTTGCATATGCAGCTTGACATGGAGGATGGAGATGAGATTGATGCGATGCTTCATCAGACTGGTGGAATGGCTCTTTGACCTCAAGTCTATTTTGGCAGACACTATGGTAGTGGAATACTTTTGTATGTTATGCCATCCTCCAATGTCTTTTGTGGCCTTTTTTATGTCAGAAACTGTGGCAATGGCAAACCAAGATTCTGGAGGTTGCTCCTCCAAAGTACACACAAACAGATGGAGTTTGTTCCTCGTTCCTTTTTTCGTGGAGGATCCTTATTGATGTTGAAGGGTGGTAGCCATTTGTGAAGTCTTGGATGGGGCTTTATCAATTGTGTTCAACACTTGTTGTCATTTTGGATAACGCAGGCAAACAGCCCTTGTCTTGTGCATATGCAGTTTGATATGCCTTCAATATAATGTCACTGGGGAGGTGCTGGTTCTTCTGCATTGGCTTGATCCTGGCAACGATAGCTTTACAGGTTTTAGATTTGATGACTGTAAAGTAAGTGGTCAATTTCAAGCACATATTATCAGGAATCCATCATGTGAAAAAAGCCATCCATCTGAATCAGAAATTCCCTTTTATATTAGCATTGTCAATCTTGTCCCCACCGAATGGAACTATTTCGTTGTCAATTGTTCTATTACATGGTCTGAATCTATGGAAGATTTAAAAGCCCCAAAGTAGTTCTGCAAATTTGCTCAGAGGGGCACTGCACATAGCTGTGAGCTAGGATTCTTAACTTCTACAATGAAAAGACCTTAGGTCTGAACTTTGAAGGTAGCTTGCATTTTATGTGGGTCATTTGATTTAGTGCAGAAAATGGTTTTGAGGGTTTATGCACACTGTTACAACTCACCTAAAAAATTGTCTATAATTCCCTTGACCCTCCTTGAGCATAGTATTTGTGGAGATTTTTATGCACTGTCACAATTTACCCAACAAATGGGCGTCCTGTTACATGAGTACATTTTTCACTACACCCATTCAGCAATACATGACAACAATATTTGACATGTTTTCATTTCTCACTAACCTGAACAACAATACATGACAACAATATTTGACACTTTTTTCACGTGACTGAAATGTTTTGCACTTTTAACATGAATTGCTATATATATGGCCATGTGATCAATATTCATATGTTTTAACTTTCTAACCACAACAGAAGATTAAACATGGTTATGGCAATTGAAGAGTTTTCAGGTTGGTTTAAGAAAATGTTATATATTAATGTTATCAAATGAATCATTGCAAAATGTATTTAATTTCTACATGTGTTAATTGTTATGGAGAAAATGACTAGGTATAATAGCCTAATAATGTACAATTTGACAATGTCACATATAACATGATTAATTAAACCAAATTAAGAGTTTAAAATAGGATTTCATTATAATATATCCCAAACATTAAGAGAGATTTCAAGTTTTTATCTTAAGTCTTCATTTGATGAAATGGAAACACTTAACTAAACTAAGCTTTGAAAATTAATACTATATGGATGACATTCAATTTTCATTGTATAATTAATAATATCCTAAATTCATTGTCATTGTGCAATTAATGATGTTATAACTGTATACAATTCCATTTCATATATGTTTGTGCTAAATTTGGCTCAAATAAAAATTGAAGACCGTTTTATAATTCAGTATTAACTACCACATGAACCTGGACCCTGCAGGCTACAGCCCACTCTATTTTAGAAACAACTGTAAAATCAGTGCTTTCTCATTGTAAGTGTGGCATGTAACCGCTTGCCTCTCTCTAGAGCTGATGTGAAAAAAAAGCATAATTAAAGACTTGAAAGCCAAGAACAGGTAAGCATTCTAAACCTAACTCAATAGAAACACAGATCACTCTGGTCTCCCATGTGATCAGATCATCATCACCATCGTGAAAATAGTTCCAGCATGTTCTCCAGGGACATATATATCTCAAGGAGAACATAAAAAACTGCAGTGTCTGATTGGGAGAGGTGCTTGTAAATTTGCCAAATGACTTGATAGCCGGTCAGTGCTCATGACCAATCGAGGAAGGTAAAAGGTACCTATCAAGCCAATATTGAGCAAGCACCCATAGATGGACAGAATGACTGCATCAGATTGATTCGTAAAGTGCAGCTAAAAGTCCAAGATTAGCAGGTCTACATCAAATGATTCTGAACCCTAATATAGTGTGCCTATTAAGTGCAGTAAACCGATGGAAATGTGCTAAGAAGTGAGGACCTGCCAAGTGGCCCAGCACATTTGGTGTGGACCCATGCAACCCTCTTAGAGTCTGTGCCCCTAAACTGGCAGCAGGGTCCTGCACACAGACTCTTTAAGCAAGATGAGTCCAGGACCTTCAATGAAATGATGCATGTTGCAACAATTCAGCAGTGCACATTGCCTTAAGAAGTACTGAGGACTTGGAAAAAACAGATGTAAAATGTACAAGTTGCTCACATCGAGCAGAGAGGGAAGATCAAGCTCTGGTCACTGGTGTATGCAGAGTGTTACAGCATGAGCTTGGCAAAGTATGCATCGAAATCACAGTCAATAGTTGACATTGGCTTGCCTGACCTTGCCTCTGCACATTACATGAAACATAAGTTTCACTTCCATAGCAAACTTTGTACAGTGAAAATGCAGACACAAAGCTGAGGATCACTTTGAAGCCCAGCCAGAAATTCTAGAGAGATGACTGTCTTCCATATAGACTGAGAGTGATTATCAGCATCCTGTTCTAGAATCTTCCATAGGCAGATTCAGGTTAACGACCAGTCTTTAAAGAGAGTATGTTTGTTGGGAATTGCAACATTTGCAACTCTGTCCAATCTTGCCTCAGTGATGCTCACACTTTAAGAGACCCATAATTAGAAATAACAAGGGGTTGACTCCATCTTTTTCTGCCAACTTGACCAAGAGAGGACCATAAGAAAAAACTGGGCAAAGGTGTTGAAGAGAAGCATACAAATCATGAATATACCTTCAGTGCTGCTTGGTCGGCCTGAAGAGAGAACAAAGGTCTGCTGGGTATCAGAGCTTCTTATACCATCCTCATCTTGCATCCTCATATTTTCTGTGCTTGACAGCTGAACACCTGGAAGACCATAGATTGGTCCTTGCAAACCTATTGACACAGGACAGAGTTTTTGAACTGCAAGTGTCCTCTTCCTCTCTTCCTTGCCTCGGCCCTCCATTCCAGACATGACACTCTCTTCAGTTCTGCAAAACTCCAAAGTGGAGAGCTGTTGCTTGCTTAGATATGACAGCAGCATGGAGTTGACTGGATCTGACTCAACTATTTCCAATCTTGGCCTCCCTTGACTCCTGGCTTGAGTGCACCTTCTTGCTAGAAAACTAGATCCATCTTCCATAGAGCAACTTCCACCGATGTCTGCCCCACTTCCTGTTGATCTGTCTACAAATGGCCTTTCTTGTGAACCTGAAGACTCTACACCATAAAGAGAACCTGAAAGTGACCACTCACTTTTGCTCCAGCTTTGAGCACCACTACCTGCAGTATCAGATGATTCAATCTTGTCCTTCTCTTTTTCAATGAAAGTGTCAAGTCGCAAACTCAGTAAACCACCAGTATCAGACCACATATGTGTTCTTGCTCTTCCATTTGGGCCAATTGAAGCAGCTCCCTTGTGTTTTACATTGAGAAAACTCCCCAAAGGTTGATGAAGTTGACTGTCCTCTTCCTCACTAGATGTGAATGTGCTTGTGTTACCTCCACTGATCTCATCATGTCCACCGTCTGTGCTCCAGCAGCTTGTATCCACCACTTCTGCAAGTCTGAGAACTCCAGTAGCCCTGCCCGGCTCCTTAAACACTGGCTGCTTCAAAGCAGCTGACAACAAAACACTGCTTGGACTTTCTGCAATGGTATCACAGCTGAGCACATCTGTTCCAGATGTTGCCACAGAGCCATAGCTTGAAGATGCACTTGATTGTGTATGCACCTGTCGATGCCGCTTGTGATCAAAAGTTCCAGAATCCTCCTCTGAAGTTCCAGCTGACAACCTACATATTGTGTGAAACTCTGTGATTAGAGGATCAACTAAGATCTAAGCACTGATCAGAGCTACTGAAATATGGCCATCTCCATACTCCCTCTTCTCCACTGTGTGTGAAACATAATCAAGAAGAAGAAGAAGAAGTGGGATTAGAAACTAATAGCAGGATGGGCATTGGGTCCCTGGTTCTCATGAAATCAAGCTGACGCTTTCTCAGAACTATGGGTGACATGGACTACAAAACACAGGCTTTCAATTCCCATCTCATATGCATTAAGAGACAAGATGGATGGGGATTGGTAGTGATGATTCCAGGGTTTGAGTCACTCTACGGATTCTTAGATTGAAGGGAGGATTTGAGGTAGGAACAGACATGAGAAACCAAAAGGATGAAGAAAAACCTAAACATTCAAGATTCTTGGAAAAGATGACGTGAAGATTCACACCTACATTCCTCACCGTTCTTCAAATGAGCGCCATTGCATCATGAAGTGCATGTGGAGACAGGCCCAACTCGGTTTTGTTTATAAGAGTTGTTGACGAAAAAAAAAAAAAAAACAGGCATTCCACACGACCAGATCCAAAAAAAGGAAAGAAAAAAAAAAGGAAAAGAAAAGGAAAAAACTAAAAGGAAAAAAAAAAAAAGAA
>Ga0116231_10002394_pt1 | contig 39251 bp, 26 predicted proteins | sample S1TSphgellanicum_2_FD_89695 | JGI IMG/M metagenome (GOLD analysis project Ga0116231, IMG submission 89695) | Host-associated microbial communities from peat moss isolated from Minnesota, USA - S1T2_Fd - Sphagnum magellanicum MG | ecosystem: Host-associated > Plants > Peat moss > Unclassified...
AAGCTGCAGTGTCAGACTCAGCAGAGGGATGGTGTGCAGCCGGCAACCTCGGAGCTTCCAGGGTGTCCATCCGCATGGACGACCGGACGGATGGACAGAGGACGGATGACGGGACGCACGGATGCAGGGGAGGCTTCATTTCTCATCCCGACGTCCTTTACTATATAGGATGATGCCTCTTGGGATGCTCGTCAATGATGCGATAGTTGGGGAAAAAAAATACTGTTCGCCATATCTCTAGGCCCCCCCTTTGTTGACTAAAGCTGTAAGTAAAGACAAGCCCAGGTCAAGAATGAACACAGATATTTGTCCCTTGCCATTCCCAATAATGTTGGCAAGACGCTAAATACGCATTTTTGTAATAAACCTTTACAGGAATTTCATAATAAATACCCACCCAAGGAGCTCTGTCCAGCGCTGGTTCCCTTGCCATTCCCAATAATGTTGGCAATACGCTAAATACGCATTTTTTTAATAAAGCTTTACAGGATTTTCAAAATAAATACACCCCCCCCCCCAGGAGCTCTGTCCAGCGCTGGTTTCGCCTGTCTTTTTGCACACCTTTTTCGGCCTTGCACAGTTCTGCAAGAAACCATGCAACCCGGTTTTCAATGTTCTTCAGTTCTTCAAAAGAAGTGAAGAACACATTCTGAGTATGTTCTTTGCTTTCTATGTTTATCGCGAACATCTTGCATCAAGGCGCAGGATTTAAGCCCTGAACCTCCCCTGCAGGAAACATAGCACTAACCACCGGGATACCATCAGGTGACAGAATTACACAATTCTACTCAGGGCTGCACTGTCAGGCCCGAAACCAGGACCGAACAGAGCTCGTTAAGGGGTATTTACATTGTGCAAGATCTGAATGCAGGCAGACAAGAAAACTGTTCCCCAGTTTTTATTAAGTATAATGGTAAGGAACCCCTTTGAGGCTCTTCCTGGATTTGACCCTGAAAATCATGAGAAGCCCAAAAGAGTTCCTTCCCAAACCTAAAGAATTTTATTAATTTCAAGAAACTTACAGAAGTGTGAAGTAGGTTACCTTTTTTCTTAAGCTTCTGTATGATCCTGTAAATTTGAAATAGGAAGTTCTCCCTACAGAGATGCTTTCAATTACAAAAATGAATTTACAGTTGCTGGAATTTCGCGGTTTGCAACCACTTAAAGGAGAGGTTCGGAAGAGAGCCTCATGAGTGCTTTCTAAACTCAGTAACTTTTGGGGATCGGTAGCTCCCTGCAGCAATCACCCAGCTGGTTTCTTTGTGGCAGCTTGGGTGCGAAGACTAGCTCCATGTCTATAGTTGACCTGGCTTCCGTGGAGAAGATAGAGAGACTAGCAAATCACGCTTACTTTGGAGGCCTGGAATAACAGATGGAGAAGCTGGAATATATTTTACCAATTCCGAGTGTCATTTGGAACAGCTTTTAGCTTCAATGTTTTCGGGTTTGGCACATTGTTGTTACTGTCCCACTTAATGTAGACTGTTGGAGATCTTATTGAAATTATAGTGATCAACCTCAAATTTCAAGTGAATGATTTCAATGGCCTTCAACTGTTGGAGATCTAATTGAAATTAGAATGATCAACCCCAAATTTCAATTGAATGAATTCAATGGCCTTCAACATGTATGCTAATGATCAGCTATCATAACATTCCCACCATGTTTCCAGACTTCATCCCCTTGCCATTAACCTAGGCCAAAATAGGTGATGAACACAGTTGGGAATGGAAATGCAGCTCAGCCATGAGGTGAGTCAGCATGCACACAAGGGGCCCCAAGTTGGGTGGGGGGGAGAGGGGGATGTTTTTGTTGTCCACAATGTGTTCCCACAAGTTCTCAGTTTGTTCCTATCAAAGTTTCTAACATATTGCCCAAGTTCCCAATGTTCACCAACATGTTCTCAATAGCAGCTCACTTTGGAGGCTCCCCAAAATATAAGTTTCAACTCTCAAGATAAAAATATAAAGTGCCTCCCCTTTGTCGTGCATAACACCTATATGCATGACAAATAGGACAACTTTGGCAAAGCATATGGGATAACAGTGTGGTGTCATTGGGAACACATTGAAAATTTTGGGAACCCTTTGAGAACTTGTTGAGAACCCCTTGGGAACTTGATGCGAAGACAATGGGAACAGAAAGAAATCAAAACCACCCCCCCAAAGAACAAAACTTGAGACTTTTGGCTTGGCTTAGCAGAATTTCTATTCCTACATTTGTCTGTCATCATTTTCAACCTGTGCTGATGGCAGGGACATGGATAACTTATTGACTTATATCTTTGGAGTGAATGCTTTTACATTGGCGAGTCAGGTAGTTAGGCTTGAAAAAGTGCAAGGACATGACAGTCATATTAACAGAATGTACTCAAAACATGATGTTGGCAAGCTTAGAAAGAGAAGGAAATTTTAAAATAACAGCACAGATTAGATGTTTTCTAAAGGTCAAATCAAAAAGGGGAAAAAAAACAAAGAAAAACAAGAACTGTAAGAGCATGATGTTTTTTTGTTCACAATGTGTTTGCATAAGACAAAGTTGGCTTTGAAAAGCTTCCTACTTAGGAGTAAAAGATCTTCGAAATTACCATTTTGAGGATTCCAAACATACAAATACAAAGCATAAATCCACATGTCAAACAAACCGATGGTTTAATAGAATAGAAACATGAAGTGAAACCTTTTTCTTTTTATCAAACTAGTTAGGCTTGTCATTTGAGCTATAGAGAACTCTTGAACTACAGTGCCTTAAATGCATATCAAACTAACCTATTGACTCCTATACTTCTGCTAGAACATGAGGTATCTTGTTTCATAATAAACTGTAAATCATATTAATACTACATATTCTAGGTAAGAATGCTTGTCAAAAATGTCAAAGATTGAAGATTGTTGAAACTTGACATATTTCTAAATGCAAAAAATGGGAAAAGAAGTTATTAAAAAACGCCACCACCAGTAGAGTTTTTGTGCAAATACATGAAGCAAAGAAATTGAGGATATTGAGAACTAGCATACCATTTACAGACATTTCAAAAGAAAATTCACCAAACATAAAGCCCACTTTGTCAGTAAGCAAACCTCTAATTCATTTCAATAAAAGCTTTGAGATATAGCCTTAAGAAGATGAGATAAAAGTCTATATTTAGAACATGAAAAAGTGAAATTCAAAATATTTCCTCATTATACTTTGATTACAATTTTCTTTGATTTGCTTTTCTCTTTCTCTTCCTCTTGCACTTGTTCCCTATGGCAAGTTTTATGCCTGACTCCTTTTATATTGGAGATGATACTGCATCCCCATCTTCAAGTGCATAGCTCTTCCTAGATTATACTCCAAAGATTTGTACCTGAAGCCTCAACAGAGCTTAAAAAATGTACAACTAGTGACCAATTCTTCCTCAAGTCTGCTTCAAATAGAAAGGCATCATCCCATGTACCTGCAAAAATCCACAACAGATCCCAAGCCCAAATCTATGGGTCTTCAGGCACACCAGTCCTACTGCTATTTTCTACCTCTCACAGTTCATTGACTGTAATAGTGATCTTTTCCAGTCATGGTTGAAGACAGCACAGAGAGAATAAATCTAACTTGCACTGGCTAGTTCTTTGAGCTGGAATTGCACCAGCTCAAATTCCTAATTTGTCTCCCACATAAGCATTCCTCTAACCCTCCCAGCTAACATCCAGAGTGGTGATATTGGATCTACGAATAAGGTATACAAAACTTCTTCAAAGAGGGTCTTTGGTCTATTCCAGATCAGAAGCACCAATCAAAACTGGATAAGTAGGGTCATTTTTCTCCTTCCTAACTGGCATGTAGTGTTGTGTGCACTTCACCTCGATCAATGCAAATTGTGCAACTCTCAAACTGTATTAGTCTACAAAGCACTTTAAAATAAGCACAGAATCAGCCACTCCTGTACTAACCCACTGTCAAGAGGATGACTCCCAAAACAAACACCCAAGTTTTAAGAAAAGGGGAAAAACACTACTGATCATCCAACTGCAAAAACAGGTTAGGGGGAAGACTTTGAGGTTGTTGTCTACTGATGATTACAATGTGTCTGGGTGCCAACTTGTCATCCCAAATTTACAAATTCTCACACCAGTCATGACTATTTCATCCTATCATCTAGACCCAATCATAGTTGGATTGCATATTTTATGGTTTACACCAATGCACCTGGAGTGGTTTAAACCCATTCACAAGGTGGTCAGCAGCCATGAGGACTAACTAGGGTGTTGGTATGATAAGCTGTAATGCACCAGATGAAAAATAAAGCTACATGAAAAGTGCATTTGGCCATGACATGAGGGCTTACCAAAACAGCTCATGATTAACATTGGCTTTGCTTGCACTTCAATAGGTACACCTAGCAAGAGAAAAGAAATGGGCAAGACAACGACAGTGAATGCCAAAAATGTGAAGAAACCTAAGTTGTTTTGACAAAGACACAAACCTGGTGTCTTCTGTCAAGAGGAGAGACCCTATCACTCATGCTTGAACCGCTGTGCCAACTTTTCAGCCTCCCCTTTGCAGTTATCAGCAAATTTCTTTGAAAGTACCGCAAAATTTGTCGACATTGTAGCTACAGTTGCTTGTAAATTTTGAGCTTTATTGCCCACTGCAGCTTGAACACCTTGCACTCTTTCACCAACAGCTGCTTGGACATCTTGTGTACTCTTACCCACAGCTTCCTGGACATGTTGCACTCTCTCACCTGCACTGGACATGACATTATTTTGCAGTAGATTCACCTTCTTGCCAAACTCTTGGAGAAAACTCGAAACCCTGTGAAGAAGACTGGAAAAGACACTTGTAGTGGCCTGCCATGATCTGATTATTGCATCATTGACTTGAGACTTGAGGTCCTCCCCCACAACATCTTGCTGTGGTCCCTGCTGAAATAGGTCTTCAAGCTCACGTCTAATGTCCTTGTTTTGCTCTGGGTTGTTATCTTTGTTGAGGTCAGTGTCCACTTCAAAACCTTGATTCTCCCAGCGCTTCCTAGATTCCTCCAGGATTTGACCTTGTGCTTGTGCCTGCTTGGCTTCATCCTCTGCCCATGATCTGCTCACAATGGTGATGATGAGAAAAACACACAGATGACCTCACATTCACAAGAAACAAGGCAAACAAGTGCTCCTACCAGAGCCATGATATTTGGCACAAAACTCCAGAACTGACTACAACCCAGGTTGATGAAACTGCACCTTAGAACTACATTTGGTGTTACCCAAGTGCAGAATTCTTGAGGAGAATTTTTAAGGGTTTGTGAACATACAAACCTGACTAGTATAAGAGCTCTTCTCTCCACTTCAAGTTCAAGCTTATAATTAGATATCGCTTTAAGTTGTTCCTCTCTCTCAACACGGAGCTTTTCCAGCCTCTCTTTCTCAGCAGCAACTTCAACTCGCAGGCCTGAAAATGCCTGTAGTTGTTCATCAACCTGCTGTCTCAAAACGTTCAAGAGCTCCTTCTCAGAGTCAAGCGTTGCCCTGTCTTTCAGAACTGAGTATCTTTCCTCATCCCTTTCAGCCTTGGCTTTCTGCAACTCAGACTTGACTTCCTCAATAAACTTCTCCGCCTGCTCTCTCTTCTCTTTCTCTGCTTGAAGCTGCTTGTTGAAATTGTCACTGATGTCCCTTCGTGCATGGAGTTCCATGGCAATATCAGCAGCAACAGCCTTTTCTGCCATTGCCTTAGCTTCAAGCCTTGCTAACTCCTCAGCAACATTGTCTGCAGCATCCCCAGAAGCAAGAGCTATAGCAGCTTGGCCTTTTGTGGTAGGCTTCTCAGGTTGAAACCTTCTTGTGAACCCTGTGTGGAGGATCAATGCAACAGTAATCAAAAAGCAGAATTCAATGTAGGGTGGTGCACATACCATGGAATCACAGCCACCCAAATGGAAACCCACTTGTAAAAACAGCACCAGCAGAAGTAAAAGACAAGTGAAAACTGCAACTTTCAGTGTTCTGGGCACAAACAGCATGTACAGAACAATCAATAAATCCACTACTCATGGCATAGAATTTAGTATGAAGTACTCATCCAAGAATTTTAGTGCCATCATTTCCTCTGAGAATGAACCCCATTCTGTCTGCAGAAATTCTGTACTGATTGCACTGCACTGGTTTTTACTTTCACGTTTACCTTGGAAAGAAAGGCAGGTAAAAAGGTAGCATACCAAATGCAGAGGCTATGATAGAAGGCTTGGCCGCAGTTAGATCAGCCATCAGTGCTGGCCACGCATCTTCTTGAATTTGGTCAACATCAACAAAACCAGATTCTTTTTGAAGAGCCTGCATGCAAGGCAAGCCCCATCTATCACAACAAGGATGCCAACGAACAGAACACCAAAAGTGGGCAGAGAGCTGTCTGAAAAGACTCAATTCTCACAAGCGGAAAATTTGCTGAAAGTGTTATTCTGGTACCCAAGTAGTTTGCTAACAACTACTTTGCACAATTACATATATCATGATGGTGCACCATGATATCCTATCCAACCTCTCTTATAGGCTATTTGCATGAACTTTCCCATACCTCCTTATCAATAGTGGAGAGCTGGTGCCTATCAAGTGCCACTTTCCAGGTCACAAGGTCTTGTCTTGAAAGGGGGCTGCAAATGATGCAAATGGAAACCAATAAGTGAGTCTTTCTTAAGGCTGATAAACTATATGCCTGTTTTGTGTATGCATACATTTTGGGTTGGATATCCACACTGTGGTAATTGGCGGCATAGGAACACAAGGTGCAATCACTTCTGTATGCATGACACTGGTAAATTCACAACTTGGGACATTCTGGTGGTATCTCATCTAGAGTATATAAGAGTACCTGTCGGGTTCAAAGAACACACCAGATTGCATGCCCTTTTCCACCACACCTGTTTTGGACAGATTACTTGAAATCAATCCTGCTTCTGCTAGGCCTGTCAGCAAGCAACCCTCCAACACAACATTCAGCTGTTTACAAAAATGTACCCAACAAAGCCACCTTGCGAAAGTTCCTACTACTAATATACCAGTTTGGCCACCTAGGATTTTCCTTGGTTGAGACAGTCTTCAGGTCTCTTGACAAATCCAACAATCATCTGACATCTGATAAAAGCTCCTCATCCAGCTGCAATACACCAAAGCAAAGTTCCAGGAGAAAGAAAGAGCTTAGAAGAGACTTCAAATCTCTTACTGTAAACAAAGAGGATGAAAGGTGGTTGCTTGACCTTGGATAAAGGGAAAATCTGGGTCTTCAGCAGAAAGATCATCAAATGCATGTTCGGTCACATTCTCAATGTACATGGCTGGAAAGACTTTGTGAGCAGTGCTCCTGCAAACAACACCAGTAGTCCTTGTTAGCAGATATGCCTTCAAACTCATCAAGGCTGCTTGTGTCAGAGTATATCACCTTGAAGTATCATGTCCCAATGGTGTCCAAGGGTCATCAATCATCTTCCTAACAACTTCAAGCAGGCTCAAGAGAAGCATGTCATTGTTGCACACAATGTACAGTGTGTCTGGAATACCTTGCTAATCTGCCACTTGATGCAATCAACCAACGTGCGTACTCCCGCCTTGTACATATATCCCCTGCCACAACATCTGGGTCCATCACCTGCACAAGTGATCAAACGTTGTAAACACAGGAGATTGTTTCCATATACCTGAAAGAATGCCCATACTGCCATGTACTGTAATCAGATGAACAGACAGACAAGTAAAACCCACCTTCAGTGCCTGCAGTGCTTCTAATGCATGCTGCTGCATCTGATCAACCACAGCAGGAATCACAACCTTCCCTGGACTTGATTTTGCAGCTGCAGCAGCAGATAATGGAGCAGGAATGTAAACAGAGCTAGACAGCAAAAGGTCGGCCCCCCTGAAAGTTTGATCAACTTTGATGCTGTTGCCTTCTGTATCATTTGATTCATCAGCTGGACTGTCAACACCAGTTTTTGCCTCCTTATTTGGAGCAAGCTGCAAGTTCTCCAGTATACTCATGCCTACTGCAGGTCTACTGGAAATGGCAGGTTCATCAAGGGCCTGATGCCATTGGCCTGTGGTCACTGGTCCTTCAACTAGATTCACTTCCTCCAGAGGACCCTGTTCTTTAACCCCAGCTTGTGGGTCGATGGCCTTCACAATAGATGAAGAAATGTCTGACCCTTTCTTAAAGTCAGTAAGCTGAATACTGATAGAATGTCCCTCCTCAATCTCATCCTGTTGAGTGGAAGCTGGGGTATGCACTCTGGATACAGCTGCAGTCTCAGATGATGGTGAAGAGACAGCACTCTGAGATGGCAAATCGGTCTTCTCTGCGGATTCCACCGTGGGCTCAGAAGCAGCTTTTTGTGCCTCTTTCTCAGCATCTCGAGTATCCACCTTGATATTTGCATTGGTGATGGAAGGGTAACCTTTGATTGGATTCTGTTCACGATATACGTCATCAGATGCAGTATCAGAAAGAGCTACTGCATCACCACCAGAACTAAAGACTGGAACCTCCTCTCTAGACTCAGGACCTTGACCTTGGCCAGGTTCAGTCCGTGACCCATCAGAAGCAGCCTCTATTTCAGAATCCAGTACCTCTCTCTCTTTCTGCAAATCATACTTTGGTTCTTCTACAGATTCAGCAATGATGTCCTTGTTGCTGGAAGCATCCAGAGATTCTGATTCTTCAGCAATGGAAGCTTGCTGTTGTTGCATCATCAAAGGTGCGACACCTATTTGTCTCTTTCCACCTTTTTAAACACACTGGAAGTAATCAGAATCAATCACAGAACAATTCATGTAACCCATAATCTTCTTTTAAGGAAAAAAACATTCAAAGTTGGCATAACCCACAAACATTTTACTGCAGATGAACAACATGCCATTTACAAAGGCTACACTTTGCAAGAAGAGACTTAGAACTAATGCCAGCTTTCAAGAACAGTTGTCTATGAATAGAGAATCAGAAGACAAACAACAAAAGATGTTAGAATTACCAAATCTTGAGTAAGCAGAGTATGCTGCAAAAGAGAAGCCAATTGCAAGCATAAATCCTGCCCCAACTTTTAGCAAACCTGCACAACTAGCAGCAGCTCTTTTGTGAGAGTCTACTGATCCATCTTGTTTTTGGCACAAAACCCAACTTACAATTTCTACCCATTCTCATGGCAGATGACCTATTCTGTTTTTGTTACAAAGCTCTGGAAAACATCCTACTCACAGACACCCATTGTACATCCTTTGATAACAATTGAGTATAGAGTTTGTTCCAACACTGCCAATGTCTCATCTGACCAGTATATCAAATACATGAGCTAATCTTAAGACAATCTGAATCTCTCAATTGTGGGCATGATAACTTCGGGTACTACAAGACCATCATGATAGCACCCCACATTCTTCAACTTTGTAGTTGTAAGGCAGAGCTGGAAGAGGAACAATATGCTAGAAGGAAAACATCCTAGGTACAGTGAATGGAAAAAGCATGAGAAAAGCACACATTAAAGGATTCTCTTGAGAAAAGCGCACCTGCTTTCCATGACCCTTTGGGGTCAGAGTCAACAGGTGGCCAACCAGCATACCAGTCTGGCAAGGGGGGAGGTTGAGCAACAGGAGTAGTAGGAGTGTCAGGATCTGACCATGAAGGGCTCCTTTCCACCTCCTTGTGATGCTTCTCTTCCTGCACCAATGTGTCGCTTTCCTCATGAGCAGTGCATTGGACGGCAGGGCACAGGGGAGCAGCTCCAACATAGCCATGGAATGTTGGTCCTTTGAGCAAAGGTGAATAGCATAGCCCGAGATATAGTGGCTTATGTGACAGGCACAATGAAGTCGGAAGGGATCCCATTGCAAATGCCATCATCACTGCAATACTACTACTCTTTGTGTTTTCCTCCTCCAAGTGTCGTACTTGCAAGGAGAATGTGAGAAGAAGCTTCTCAACAGTTTCAGGTGGACTTATCAGAGCATCAAAAAAGAGCAGTAGCAGAATTGGCTTCCAAAGTCAGTAGAAAGCTGTAACCAGCTCCTTGACAGCTCAGTTGTCAACCAAAACCCAATTCTCTTTGTCTATTATATGCACACAGCATCAAGTAAAGCTCATTGCCCAGTTCATCCTGTGGCTGTGGCAGCCTGCAATCTGCACTGGAGGATTTAAGATTCAACAGAAGAGTCATGAATTCCCATACCCTTGATATCATAGTCCTAATACCAAGTCTGCACACAGCTCCAAAAAGGACTCAGCTTTTGAAGCACATAACAGGAGGATGTGGCACACATTCCACCCATGTGCGCAAGCAAGCAAGCACATGACAGGAGCATGTGGAACCCATTCCACCCCACCCATGTGTGCAAGCATGCAAGTACATAAGAGGAGGATGTGGCAGCCATTTCAACCAAGTGTGCAAGCAAGCAAAGCACATAACAGGTCTTAGAAGATTACAACACATTTGCCAAAGAATTCCTTCAGCCCAATGCTGCTGTCTCAGGACCACCAACCAAATGCACATTCCTACTACGAAAGAAGAAAATCTCTGCAAACTTCCAAAATGCACATTATTACTGCCAAAGCTGCTTTACTTGAAGACACCGAGCAAGATTTACTACGAGTTAAAACCACCACCACAAGACAAAAAAACAGACTCCCGCAGAGGGGGGAAAAAAACCCTATCAACCAAAATGCACATTCCTACTACAAGAAGAACAAAATCCGCGAACTTCCAAACTGCACACTATTACCGCCCAAAAACAATGAATAAAACAACACCAACAACAACAACAACAACATTTTTTCGAAGATGCATACATACTGAAAATACCTAAAACTGCAACGAGGTAGAAAGGAGAAAGGCAGCAGAAAAAGAACGAAGAAAGCAATTCTTAAAGACTAACCACCGAAGAAGATCGTCCTCTTGATCGCCTGCCGCAAAGACGGACGTGCCTGGAAGACGAGGAGGTTCCAGCACGGAAAAAAATCCGGGAATGCGGTTCACTACATCATTTTCGCCGAGAAGACGATCAAAAGAAAGCTCTCGTCAATTCGCGGAGCTTGAAATCTCCTTGGACACACGATACAGCTGCGATTTCAACGCGCGATACTTCGATTCGCGACAGCACTGGTGAGAAACCGAGCGACGCGGAAAACGAGAGAGGAAGAGAGAGAAAGCCGGCAAGCAAAGAACGTTGCACGTCGTGGTCGAGGTGCCAAAATTCCAGGTGCCATTGGCAGTCGCTTCAAAATGACGTACCAGTGCACGGACCTCCACGTGTCCCGTCCATTAACTCGCTCTAAAGTTCTTTTATTTAAAACCCAATAAATAACTTTTTTTCAATTTTTCAGATGGCCCCAGAAGTTGAGTGAATTTTTTTGTTTTTGTAATATAAATTTGAATAATTTTCCCATTTCTGGAAATTTTCTCGGAAATCACTAAATTGAAGGGGAAAAAAAAAAAAAAACTCTGGCCTAAACCAATGTTTTTTTGTTTTGGTTATTCTTTATGGCATCATTAGTTACCAATGTTTTTCTTCCAACAAATTTTGTCATTTTTAGACTAGTTTTTTTTTTGTTTGGACTTCAATTTTTAATTTTTTTTTCCTCTTGTTCCCTTGTCAAATGTTTTATTTATTTATTTATGTATTTATGTACCTTGATGCATACCTAGTATATTTTGCAATAGTATATTTTGCAATTCTATGTATGAGAGAGACAATTGAGTTCATTTTTGCAGGAACTTCATGGAACATTTCCTATCTTAGCTCTTGTTCCTTTGCTAGTTTGAATAAATATTTCTTATTTTAGATGTTGCTAGTTTGAGTATATAGGGATAGAGTATTATGTGATGATATGTTTTTTATTGGCTCTGTCCATAGGGAAAAGATTATGCATCTATGCAAGATTTGGATTTGGGGATAAAACTTTGGCTCAATCATTGGCCAATGTGGAGATGACAAGTGTTCACAAAATGAAAATTTTCACATGGATGTAATTTTCCATGTTTGGGTGAATGTAACTCTAAGTAGATTAGGTTTTTAAGTAGTTGAACGTTGTAGGTTTTGATAACCATCGCAAAAGTTGAAAGGATTATTTTTTTCAACCAAGCTTTACATCCTTGTTTGTAACTTTTTTGCTGATCTGTGGCAAGATCCATGGCAGAATTTGTCGTGAGCAACAATTACGAACTTTGTGACAAGATTGTGTAAAAAACTTCCCCCTAGACACAAAACAATTACACGATTTAAAAGTTTGGAACTCAAAACAAAAAACCTAGTGTTATAATCTTAGTAAAAGTTTGTTCACGAAACACACACACACACATGCACTCACATGAATAGATGTTATTACAGTTGTTGTAAAGTGGGTGGGTATTTTTTCCCAAGCTCAGATGTATGTCATCATGTTGTGTTGGTCTAAAAGAAGAGTAACAAACCTCAATTCACCACCACCACCACCACCAATCTCCAATTTGCTTCACCAAATAGCAGCTACATAGCAACAACAAGCCCACAAATTGAGAGTAGCCATTTAAAGAAGCTTTGATGGCTTGAGGAGTGCTAGAAATGTTGCAACTTGCTTAATAGTAGAAGGAGGAGGAAGAGGAGGAAAAGGTGCAAGAAGAGCAGGAGGAGGTGATAGGAGGAGGTGATAGTGGGAGAAGTGGTGGGAGTGGGAAGGGTGGTGGAAATCCTTGAGGAGATGATGGTAGTAGTGGGGATCCGTGGATAGCAACCCCGAAAACTACTACAGCAAAAAGACATGAAGAGGAAAGCACTTTTATTAATGATGATGATGATGCACATGGTAGCAAAAATGTGGAGCTATAATACATGGGAACTAGCAACCTAAATCCTACAACTAAATATCTTTGCTCAAATGTGAAAGTCGTGAACATGGAAGAAGATTTAGAAGGTAAGTGTTGTGAGAAAGCCTTTGAAACCTTGTCTTTTCATCAAGGTGTAAGTGTGTGAGAAAAAACCTTTGAAATAATTCATGTCTAAACCTTAAACTTGGAAAGGAAAATAACCAATAAGTTTTTCATCATGTGGCTGGGAGGGAGAATGATGAAAAGACTTGCATCATGCTAAGGGAGCTAAAAAGATTTGTGAATTTTGAAGGTGTGTGGGTGGAGGACAAAGAGGAAGGAGGTTCGACTTTTGTGAAACTAGGGATTATTCCAAGGGAATGGATTGGAAAGGAAAATGTCAAAGAAGCGCTCTTGAGATTGAAAGCAACCAAAGTGTACAAAAGTGTGAAAGGACTGTGGAGTAAACCTCTTGGAAATGGAATTATTCTTATTGTTATGGTCAAGGATGTGCACTACACTGCCATTGTGGCATTCCAGTGTATGAATGTGGGTCTTGGATATGGTAATCTTGTAAGGAATGATGAGGGTAATGATTGAAAGCTTGCATGGTCTATTGGCATTCCATGTCATTTTCCAAAAAACATGGATATTCACATGACAAAGATATTACATATGAGTGCAAAGTTGTTAGCCATAATGTTGTCTACCACTCAAGAAATAGTTGAAGGTTGGTACCATAGCCATGGATACCCATATGCAAAGGTCAAGAGCTTTGAGTGTTTGGGGACAAAGAAATTACAATGTCACATAGTTGAAGGGAAAATCACATGGCTTGTTTTGTTGTGTGAGGATGATTCAGAAGAGCCTACAAACTATTACACAAGAAAAGAAGTCATCCTTCAAGAGCTCCCACTTGCGATATGGGTCTTCTTCGCTTGACCAACCCCACTTGTTGGCATGTATGTCTATTCCAAAAGTTTGCTCTTAATTTTTTTCCTCATTCAGAATTAGAATGTGTCATATGAGAAGATTTCAAAAAAGACAAAAAAGGGTTGCAGGTGACAAAATGCATGCAATACAATGTGGATGCAAACAAAGTATACACAACCTAAAATATCTAAAGTTGTTTGACAAATTATGTTTGCTACCAAGTTTTGACCCTGAGTTTGTTGATAAAGGTGGCATTTTGCTTCATATATTGGTCAAGGAACACCCCTATCAATTGGTCTCTCTCAAGGGTGAATGGAGCTTCCTTGCAAAGGAATCAAGTTGGCCTAACTTGGTACAATGTCCTTTGACATTTTCATTATTAATGACATGAAATTTATTTGTAATAAAAAACCCTCTAAATGAGTTCAACAACCTAGCAACTACTCCTAGAGAAAAGAGAATTCTCCATAGGTGCACAATTTTTCCATTCAGATAAATGATAGCAAAAAGTTTTGTTGGGTGTTTTAAGGTTTAGGGTTTAGGGTTTAAACCCTAAATGTCTGGGGCACACTACACTCACAATCAAAGGGGTTGAACAAGTATTTTTCCCCATCTCGAGCAAATGATGAAAGAGGTTGATTTACACATCATTTTGTTTTTTGCAAAACAGATGTAATCAATAAAATCTTCAGCAAGGACAATGTGGAAGACATATTGGTAGCTCTTGTATGTGTAAATTCTCAAGAGTTTGACTCTTTGTGTTGCTCTTATGCTCTTAGTTTCTTTTTTCACCCCCTATTTATTGTCATTATTTTCTCCACATATCTATTTATTACATTTGAATAAAGGATTTTTTTGGGAGTAATGGGTGTTAGCACTGATTATTACAAGAGGTAGAATTCAAGGAATCTAATGAGGATTAGGCAAAAAAACCTAATCACAATCTTCAAATGGTCATCCTCGATGGGTCTAAAAGTAACACTTGTTTTGGTAATAATGATAATGAGAAAATCACATCACACATAATAATAGTGTTAGCTTCAATTCCTTGTGTGTTATAGCAAACAACTTATACTTTGCAATCCTTAACAAAACTACATGTTCATTGTTATAATAATATTCTTGCTTACTCTCAAATATATATTTTAAAAACCTTTTGAAAAAAATAATTGGAAAAGCAAAAAAAAAGTTCATGAAATTGTTTGTTGTTACATTTTCTTTTTCTTTTTTGGATATTGTGAAATTTACTTTTTTTTGGCACAAGGACAAAATTGGATGATTTTTTTTTGGTGTGTTTTGTTTGCTTATGATGGACCTACTTACTGACTAATGTTTTTTTGTTGTGAATGTTATAGATTTGGGAAGCACACAATAAGATGTTGCAGGGGTGTTTGCACATTGAATACTAGCTCATAATCAATGTTTTATGTGGCATAATTTCAAAGGATTTGTATGAGGTATGTTTCACATCTCTCTCTCTCTCTTTAAACTAGATGAAGAGAAACCATATCAGAACCAACCATGGATCGAGTAATTTCTTCTTTGTCGAAGAAACAACCAACAAGTATAGGCTAGGTATATATGGAGCCTTAACTAATTAGTAGTTTCCCTTTGGCACAAAAAGAGTTGGTAGGTAATCATTGGGTTTGTGTGGACCCTTGATGGGCAATTCTACCAAAAACAAAATCTCAAAAAACTAGTTTTGACCCATAGACAGGGTTTTCAAAAAAAAAAAAAAGATTTAAACTAAACCGTTGATTCTTTGCCTGGCTCTTTTAAAAACCTACTGGTTTGTTGAAATGTTTCAAAAGCCTTAAATCAACTGGTGGTTATTTTATTTTCATAATTTCCAAAAGCCTCAAACTAGAGGTTTCTTTTATTTTGGAACTTTCCAAAATCAAAATCCCAAAAGTGAAGATTATGTTGAAATCTCAAAGAACTACCTAAAATTGATCGTTATTCATATCACATACCATCATATGGTTTTTACTTACAGGGGATTAAAACAATTGTAGTGGAAAAGGATAACACCCCCAAGGTCAAATCAATCCAAAAACAAAATGGTCTTTTTGTGATTTCTAGTTTTTGCTTTGATTTATTTTGGTAGTGTCAACTTGAACTTGGAAAAGAAAACATAGCAGAATGTGTAGGCTACTGTATATTGACTTGAATTTCATTAGGAAATTACACCTTCTCGTCCATCACCTTCTCCTCCTTTGAGCCCCGCACTAGTTGCTCCATTCACAAATTTTCATTCATCACCCACGATTCACTTTCAATGGTCTTTGTTGCCAAGGGCATCTACATTTAGACTTCATGGAAAATGATTTCCATTAGTAGCAGATGGTCTTTCATGAATGTCATCTCATGGTTTATAGCTTTCAGTTGGGGATGGAACACATCCACCTCGCCTTATGACTGAAGGCCATGTTGAAGTTAATGGTTTTGCTTTTGTCCTTGCATTGTCATGGATTTAGTTACCAGCATGTCTAGTGGGCAATTTAAACACTTCTCTTGTTTCTTTTATCGTCATATGTTCCTAGAAACAAGGATATTGTGGAAAGATTGTCCTTGATTATGAGTATCCACCAAGACTGAAATATGTATTATGTTTTGCAGTGAAAGCAATTTAAAATATGCTCAAACTTGGACTTTTTGGTTGTAATTATATAGTGTAATCAAAGACAATGATCAACAATTTTATGGCAATTTTCCCTTTTGTGCTTTATGTTTTTATTAAATTGTGCTCATGATTTGTGCAACAACTATTGATGCTAGAAACAACCCTACTATTTGAGGGAATGGGCCTTCATGACCATCACAAAGAACTACGTCTTGATGTTGATAACATGTCTTATGAGGTTTGACATGATGTTGAAACCAATGGCAATCTTCCATTTATCCTTGGAAGCTATGTGTTCTTTGATGTTTTCAGAGGCCATGGCACTGACTTATGAGCATTGAACATTGAACGTCCTTTTATTCTAGAAGTTTGACCTATGAACATTAAACATTGAACTTGCACTTTTGAAGAAAAGTGAATTAATTGTGGGAATTGTGAAAAAAGAGGGGACAAAAACAAATCTTCTTATGGATTTTCTCTCAAAAGGAAAGTTCAATGTAAACATGGGAAGAAGGTATGGGAATCCAAAGATGAAAAGCTTTGGGTCCATGACTTGTTTGATGAACTTACCACACGAGATGAAAGTTTTTTGTGAGAGAGGCAGGGTTTGCACTAAAGCTCTTTTGTTACTAATGTAAGATGTAATTTAAAATTTTAGACATTTCATAAAAAGATTTCAAATTTCACTTTTCAATATTCAAACATTTTAGTTTTCAAATTTTCATATTCCTTCCAAACATTTCACAAAGAGATTTCAAAGTTTAGTTTTTAGTTTCCAACTTTCAATATTCACACATCCAAATTCAAACATTTTTCAAAATTTTAAATTCTAGACATTTCACATTGAGATTTCAATTTTCAATTTTCAATTTTCAACTTTAAGTATTCACACATCCCAATTCAAACATTTTAATTCTCAAAATTTTGTAGATTCCAAACATTTCATATACAAATTTCAAATTTCAGTTTTCAACTTTTAGTATTCACACATCTGAATTCAAACATTTCAGTTTTTCAAAATTTTAGAATCCAAACATTCCATATAACTGTATACCTTAGCAAGTTTGGCACAAGCCTCCCAAACAATTAATTAATTTTGAATATTCAATTTCAGAAAATAAAATATTCCTGAAAATTCTTTATTTTCCTTCCTAAGGAGTTGGTGTTTGGAATAAAATATTGATCATGGTCATATAACATTGGGTAGAATCATTACGCAATGAGTTGCTTGTTCTTTGTTGATCTTGCCTACTAAGGCAAGGATATTGTGTTCAAATTCATTATAGAGTATTTTAATTAAAGGGATTTTGGCCCCGAGGTAATAATAGGTCTATTTTTATCTGAGGATTTTTGAAAGATGATATTTTGGCTTGTGTTGAAAGTGGAGATTAGTTATAAAGTTATAATATCTTGAAGCATTTTGGTTTCTTTTAAGGATTTTTTGAACATTATATTTTTGCATGGTGAAATATTTGAATTTCTGTAATTCTTCTTTGGCCTTAAGATACATTTTAAGTTAGATAGCAAGGCCACAGTGTGACACACCCCTTGTTTTTATAGGAATTTTTTTTCAGTTTTGCCTTCCATGTTTTTTTCTGAATTTTCCTTAGTACAAAGTTGTCTATTTTTCATTTCATCAAATTTTTATATCACAAAATCAGAAAAAGAAACCCTTGTTCCCCTCTCCTCCTCTCTCTTGTCAAACTTGGAAAAGACAGTTCATAAGGACTTGCAGTTTTGTCCAATTGTTTTTTATCGTCTTCTTTTTAAATTTCCAACCACATAGCAAATGTTTTTGTTATCTCTATTAAAAAAATAACAACTTAAGAAAATTCAATTTAAAGCCCCCTTTACACTAAAGCTTGAAAGTCCACGACTATAAATTTTTTTAAATGTATGATGGGAAGAAAAGTTCTTTTAGGATTCAAGTTCATTTTACACAAGGTTGAAAGACCAAAGGACTAGGGAAATGTAAATGCATGAAAAATGAGCATTCAATGCACTATAGATAATGTTTCATGCTCTAACTGGCTTGTTGCCATGCCCAAATATTTGCCCTGGGCTTGGCAACAAGCCTCTTAGATTATGAGCTAAAACAATTCATGGTTGGTCAAATTTTGATGGTACAAACTCAATTTTTTTTTTTAATAATTCTTTTTTAGAGATGGATTGGACATTTGTTAGACCAAGAGCCCAAAAAGCCATGATTGATCTAAAAACATTTTGTCATGATTTTTTATCAAATTTTGTTAATAAATGTTTTTTTAGGTGGACACAAAATTTGTTAACCCATGGCCCCAAAAATCCATGATTGGAAGGATTTTTAAAAATAAATTTTCTGATTTTTTAAATATATATTTTTAAGATGGGCAAAAAATTCATTAGCCCATGGGCCAAAAAGGCCATGATTGGTTGGATTTTCTTACATGATTTTTCCCAAAATTTTGAATAAAATGTTTTTGAAGGTGGGCACAAAGTTTGTTAGCCCATGGTCCAAGAAAGTTGTGATTGGTCAAATTTTTTAAAGTAATGTTTTCTTAATTTTTAAAGTAAATAAAAGGTGGGTGCAAAGTTCATTAGCCCATGGGCCCAAAACATTTGTGTTTTTACAATGGTTTTTCTGTTCTATGATCCATGGTGATCCTACTTGCTAAAACAAAGAAAGTGAAAAAAGAATAAATAGAAGAAAAATGATGAAAAAAAGAAAATAAAAACCTTAAAATAGTAGTAAAAAGTTCCATAGAATATCAAGTTTAAAATCAATTTTTTAAAGAAAATAATTAGTTACTTTTTTCTATTATAATATGTTGGTGAGTCAATAAAGTCTATTTTCACTTTACACTGCAGTTGACAACTTGGGTCCATACATAAATAATTTCTGAATTTCCATGGGATGGCCTTTGGATGTGTTTCCAGGCTCCCAAACATTTCCATGGTCATGATCCCTCTCTACAAGGGGGCCTAAGGTAGTAATGTCAAAAACCACATTTGTAAGAATTAATTGTATTACTTTAAAATTGGAAAAAAACCAAGTTATGTTTTCAATACATACTTATCAACTTTAATTTCAACATATTGTCCTCTACTACACATAAATAAAAAAAATCAAGCAATAGGCTAGGCTAAAAAAATTGAGCCTAACAATGGATTTTTGGCGCATAGTTGGCTTTTGGCCATCTACTTTAGACTTTGTCAAACTTCCAATAACTAACCACAAAATGGGTTTTTAGAACCATAGTTATTGGGCAAAACTGATTCTCTGATTTTTTTATGAATTGCCTCTCAAAGGTCCATATGTGCCCAATTCTTTATCAGCCATTTTATTATTGGCAAAATCTCACCAAAATGTGAAATTATAGTTTTCAAATCTGAAAATGAAGTGATTTAAAAGGGTTTGCAATTGCTGAAATTGAGAAAAATAATAAGTAAAATTACCATATTATGTTATGTGGCTTTCAGTGTGTAGGCCAAATATTAAAGATTTTGTACTCCATATCTGGTCATATCCGTGTCAGACTTGGCCAAGTCTTCCTTGGGATGATTGGCTAAGTCTTGCTTGGGGTGATTACCACTTTGACACCTTCCTATGGATGATGACCATCTCAAGTGTGAACAAAAATTCCTTTAAAAAAACATGGATCCTTACCCTTTGGTTCTTTTAAAAGAGAGAAAGAAAAGCCCATCATTAGCAACAACATTCATGAAAGAGAATAGTTGGTTCTGGAGGGTTGTTACCAACATTTTGACAGTATCATGTCATTACATTGCCAAAATATTTTGATGGATTGAGTGTTGTAGTGTCTCACATATTAAAGCTCAACATGACCACTAGGTACTTCTTTTTATGTCTTCCAAATAGCATATGTATAAACACTTTAAGGTAAACTGGCTCATCATCGAACACTAGCCTATCATTGAACATTTTGGCAAACCTTTCTCAATTCTTCAACATTTTGAGCAATTTAAAATGTTATAGGAGTGCCTTCTCAAGCTTTACAAATCTTGAAATGCAAACCCAAAGGAACAGCCAAATAATAATAATAAAGAAAATATGTTTTTGGAATTGCAAAATGCATTTTTTTTCATTTTTTTCATTTTGACCCCTGCTATTTCATCAGTACAAAACTTCTTCTTTTTTTGGTTCAGATTGAGCGATTTAAACTGCTCTGAAATCACCATCTTAAACTCTACAAATCATCTTGTAACTCTAAAAGAAACAAAGTAATATTTAAGGATTGTTTGAGGAGTTTGAAAATAAGCTATGAATTGTTAGATTTTAGTGCAATAGATGCACAAAGAAGAAGGCTCCATCTATTCTTTGGACAACATAACCAATAGGCCCTCCAACCAAAACGGTAAGAAACCCTACCTCAAGTGTATTATGACCGGCCTCTCTACCCTATAAGTATAATTTTGGCAAGAAACCTTACCTTAAATGTACTATAACCGACCTCTCTACCCTATAAGTATATGTATTATGGACCTAACATGAGTGTTTTAGTGCTTGGATGTGTGTGTGTGTGCACACGTGCTGGAGCACTTGTTTACTTTGTTTTGGCAGCTTCTATCGATTATGTATGTGAGCATAATTTGTTTCCATTTTTGCACTCATACACGTTATGCATATGTTGGGTTATTTTTTCCTCATATGTAGTGGGGCATGCCTTTTGACAAGGACCTTGCATTGACTTGGGTCTAGAAGTAGCTTGGACATTATGGATGGTGAGAAACAGGTGATCTTTAATGACACTTATTAAAAAGTAGAGTTAATTGTGCCATTGAACACATGTTGGAATCAGAGCATGGTTTTTTTTAGCAAAATCAATTGGATTTATTCTATAAGAAAAGTCATTTTTTCATTCACAAAAATTATTTCCAAATAAATCACTGGTTGTAATATCAAATGAGTTTTGAAAAGGAAAATGTTCCACCTTCTTTAGCTGAGCTTTGAAATACAATTTTCAATCAACCTTGATTTTTTTATTGAATTTTCAAAGAGAAAGTACTCAAAACTCAATATCTTTTATATCTTAGATTTAAAGTTTAAATATTACACAATTTGCCTTCACAAAACTATATTCATCAAGGGCTTTTCAAGGGTACCAAAAGTTCCCTAAATAATTTAGCTTTGATTTTATTGAATTTATAATGACAAAATTATTCAATATTCAATGGTTCATACATCATAAGTATAAATAATATGAAATCACCTCAATGCACCCCTTACTCATTGAGGTCTTTTCAATGGTATGGAACATGGCAAGGTGCATTGTGGTGTGACCTTTGGAGATTTAAACATAACGACAGAAATAAAACAAACAAACAAATTAACTTCCTTAATAGAGAATATTATAATAATGTAGAATTAACTTTGAAAGGTTAGCACTTGAAAGTTGTAAGAGTAGGTAAAAGGAGGCAAGTCATTTCATTTATTTCATAAATGCATTCCAATTAATTTGTTATTCATCTCATTTTATTTCCTCCTTGTTAAATTTTTGTTTAAGTTGCAATTTCAATTTTATATTAATTGATATTAGTTATCATTTAGTGTAATTAATGTAATTAATCACAATTACAATTTAAATAAAAATAAGGTGAATATCATGGGATGGTGTTCTTGTATTTTACACCTTGATTAAAAGTGCCCTTGTTAGTTTTTTCTATTTAAGAAGCAAAAAAAACATTTTTTAGTTTTCATGACAAGTTTACTCCTAAAATTGAATCCCCCAAAATTTCAAGGGAAGTTAATTTTCATTGACTTGTGCAATTTTTGAATATTTGCAATCAAACTTTTGCAAAACAAACCAGGGTTTCAAATGTCTTCACATTTAAAACTAGTTAAAATGAGGCCAAACCAAAAGGTTTAAGGTTTAAAGATTTTCGAACAATTAAAACCTTGCATGTTTTGGAAAATAATATATTCAACAATTAGGAGTTGAAACGGAGGTGTGAATAGTATGTGATTACAATCAATATAGCTTTTTATGTATTTAGAATTGAACTTTAAATAGTTTATCATTGGAATCAAATGATCATTAACTTTTTAAAATATCTCATATAGTATTTCATCCAATATTAATCAAGTTTTTTGTCCACATATTTGTGAAATAGAACTCTGGTTAGTGATGTTTATTGGTTATGTCCTACAGAAGCATTGTGGGAACACCTTCTAAGTGGGTATAGGGTTGAAGAATCAAAAGTTGGCTGAATGGATCAAGTTATAGGTTTACATGTAAGTTTTTTATTGGCGCAAGCTAATGGATGCCCTTATGTATATTTTGGGTGCACCCATCCAATTGATGGGTTGTTTTAAAGCCTACCCATCTACTTGTTGGATTTCTTTTCAACATATGAATGTTGGGTTGGGTAACTGATTGAACCATGTTTTTATATCATTTTTTTTTGGATTGTCACTTGCCTTTTTGTATCATGAAGTTTCATATCATTATGAAATGTAAAAAAAAATTCATATGTCTAATTTTTTAAATGAAATTTCTTTGATAAACATATAAATAATTAACTTCAATTCCTTTAAATATTATTAAAATGAAATTTGAAAAATTATGCAAGAATTGATTAAAATAAAACATGTCAATTTTAAAATAAATATAGAATTCATTTTTGAGATATAAATGTTTTGAATTAATTTGATGTTATTTTTTAAACTTCAATAAGGCTTTGATGAATATTTAATAACAAAATTCGCAATGAAATTCAAATTTAATTGATTAAATGTTTTTTGTATTGTTGTTACCTTTTATGCTATAAAAATTTCTTATTGTCCTAAGATAATAGACATGCATGTATGATTTTAGGTTTTATCAAACATGCATGGAGCAAACAAAACTAATTTATGAAGTTGGGTGGGGGTACAATGGGGTTTATAGGTGAAAATTTAAAGAGAGCAAAAAGGTTAAGGTATTTAATTTTGTATTTCTTTCGCAAGTTTGTTTTTGACTATGGGGTTTCAATATGTATAAGGAGTGGATAATTTAATTAGATTGAAAAATTACAAGTTGTAAGTGGAGCTTTAAGAAAAGGGGATGAAGGGTTAGGAAAAAAAAAATCTTTTCCAAAAGGGGTTTTTTTTTGTGAGGAAGGGAGGATGGATCAATTCCACCCCTTTCCAAAGGAATTTTTTTAAGGGATTGGGATAAATGAATTTTATTTGGGATGGGGATTAACCCAAAGGTTTGTTTCTTGGGTGGCATGGGAGGGAGAAGTTTGGTTGATTCTCAAGGTAGGAAGGTGGGATTTAAAAAAATTTCCAAGGAATTATTTTTTGGTGGTGTGGGATGGGGTGGTTGGAGAAAGGGGGTGGGTCTATTTTGTTTTCTCTTTTTGTTTTTTGTGACATGGTGACTTAATGAAGATTTTTTCTCAAGAAAATATTTTATAAAAATTAATATTTTTTTTGGGAATGGTAAATTTTTTTCACAAAAGTTTAATTTAAAAATTTTAACAAAAAGAAAAAATATATTTTGTTTAAAACCAAACGCTTAATACATCAAACCAAAAAAGGAAAAAATTAAATTTTGATTTTTTTGTGTGTTTAAATTTTTTATGTACATGATAAAAAAGTTAATGTTTAAAAAATAATAAAAATATATTTGAATGAAATGAAAATAATGGTTAAATAGTGGAGAAATTTTTTAAGTTTATGTATTAATATCTTTCAAATCTAGGTTGAAATATTTAAAGTTCAAATGTAAACATGAAGTGCATAACTAAAATTCATAAGATGCTAAGGATATTGATGTTTTGTTCATTATTACACCATAATCTAGCCACCAAGCCATGGTTCGTCAATACCATGGTTAATGGTAGACATCTACCATAGTCAAAGTTACTAAAAATCAATAATTAAAATTCATAAGATGTTAAAGGTATTGATGTCTTATTCATTATTAGACCATAATTTAGTCACCAAACCATGGATATGATCCTTTATTGTTAAGTTGAAATATATCATAGTCAAAATTACTTAAAATCAATATAAAATAAAAAAAAATTTAGGGTTAGGTTTAGAATTAGGTTTAGGGTTTAAGTTAGGTATTTTGTCCCATATAAATATAACACTTTATTTTTGTTGTTTTTTTTTTCATAACAAGAACAATATGATTAGTTTAAGCTTTCACCATTTGTTGACTATTTTTTTGTTTCCTTTGCAAGTGTGTGATTATGCAAGTGTATGTTTTGCCAAGTGTGTGCTTTTGCAACTATTACTTTTGTCAAGTGCTACTTCATTTGTTTCTTGTTAAACTCATTTTGGTAAGTTCTACTATTTTTTTGGGCACAATGGCTATTGTTCCAGTGAAGGAAGGAAACTATAATAGTTATTGGCATGGATGATTTGGATTTTGGTATTAAAGATGTTGCACTTGAAACAAAAATGTTTAATAGTTATGGCACCTTTGATTGAATTATAAATAAGAACATGGAAGATCCAGGCTATGCATATTTGCATCATGATTTGTTGGACAAGATAACTCTAACCACAATCACCTTGAAAGTGAAATCGCCTCATATAAAGATGCATGAGCAGCATTTGCAAAAATGCATGTTTGTGAAGGTGAAATTTTTTGGCATTGAATCAAAGTCCAAAATGGGTTTTGAGAAAAGGGATATGCATGTTATATAATTGAATCAATAACCATTGTGTCATCAATTCCTGCATTCCAACTTGAGTTAGTTCCCATGTTTTTCCACATGGATTCAATTAGAATATTTTGAAATTATATTCAAAGTTAGAGATCTACCACCATTGCTATCATTGTCATTGGTGTAAGGGGAATAGGGATAACAAAGTAGAAAAACAATTGTTGATTGCAAATGGAGAAGGTGAATTTGACCAAGATGTTTTTGCTTTTGGTAACAATTTTAGAATAGAATATGATCAATTGTTTGAGGCGTATAATGAAGGCCAATGTGTTATGTTATTGATCAAGAATGTGACAACAACATCAAAAGGAAATTGATATTTGAGGGCATAACATTACACAATTTTAACAAAGGTTGTTGATGAAGCAATTTGAACTCGCCTTCTTCAGTTATACAATAAATTATCAAGTGCCCAATCTACATTGAGAGAGGTGAGCCTCTTTTTTATCCTTTGCATAATTCAATGTTTCTTTCAAATTAACACGAAAAATATCAAATAGAACTAAATGTTCATCTTATGGTCAACTATATTATAAAAGATAATGAAAAATAAAATAATAATGTAAAGAAAAATAAATTTTCAAAGTTTTGTAATTGAACGCAAAGGAAAATTGGGTGTTAACTTCATTTTCATTTTCCTTAAGAAAATTGGGTGGTCACTTGATTCTTTTCTTTTTAAAGGAACATGAGAATCAAATGGCCACCCAATTCTCCTCTTCCTAAAAGAACATGAAAATTAGGCAATTACTCAATTCTCTTCAACAAAAAAAAAAATTCAAAGTTTTTTTTCCTAGGTAGTGAAAAGAATTGGGAAGTCTTTGTAAAGGAACTTGAAAATCAGGCAACCGCCCGATTCTATTCTATAAAAAACAATTCAAACATTTGTTTTTTTTGCCCTAGGAAGTTAGGAGAATCAGGTGGTTGCCCGATTCTCGTCTTCCTAAACAAACATGAGAATTAGGCGGTCGCCCAATTCTCCTCTACAAAAAAAATTTCAAATTTTTATTTTATTTGGCTTGGGCACTATGGAGAATTGGGTGGCCACCCAACGTGCTTTTTCCTAAGGAGGTGTGTCCTTTTTTTCAAAAGAGGACAATCGGGTAGCCATCCAATTTTAATGAAAAACTCGATTCTAATGCCAAAAAACCCAACCATTTGATTATTTTCTCCTTGGGGATGAGAGAACCGGGTAGCCACATCATGTTTTCTACTATAATGGTCTATAGAAAGTAAAACTACATTGAAATGACTTGTTTTACTACAATTGTTTTTAAAACAATAATCAACCTTCCATTGCATACTAGATATAGAGTACAACGTTGTTATTTAGAGTGAAAAAGTTGTCTTTATATAGTCCATTGGAATTTTTCTTTGGGGAAAGAATATGGGATAAAACATTTGGAATGTTTTTGTTCAAAAAAAAACATATTGTATATTTAATATGGTAAGGTAAACAAGTATGTGAAAAACTTTTGTAAATAATTTTTTATAACTTTCTTTACATTGGTCCATGGCCTTTGAACATTGAAAAAAATTTGTAGCCCCTTATGTGACACATTTAATGTCACAAAAATCATTAGAATTGGTTAAAAAATAAGGAAGATATGGCTTATGGAAGTGAAGGGTTTAATATTTAAAAACAAAAAAATAGTTTTTGTTTTAAATCTTAAGATGTATGTATGATGGTCTAATATTTTTACACTTCCAAGATTATTTTTAAAGCTTCAAATTTCATGTGCATAGTTTTTGAAAACACTCAAAACGAATAAGAAATAAAAGAGGTATATGGTTTGAAAAAAAAGGGTATAATGTTTTTTTTTGTGCTTGAATCACCTTTTCTTTTTGTCATTTTTTTGTTATTACTAATTTTTTATCTCGTTTTTTCTTTTCTTTATGTATTAAATCTTTAAATTATTACATTTCCACAACATCTTTTATTATGCACTTCTATGCATTTCATTTTTTTTGTTTACATATTATGTGTATGTGTGTACATGATTTTCTTTCTTTCTTGATTAATGTGCCTTTTTCACATTTACCCTTTGTTCATGTTCATTTACCTTTTCGTTTTAACATTTTAAATAAATATTCTAGGTGATTGGGGTGTTGTCCATAACTAGCCCAATTGTGCCTCCATTTCAAAAAGTATGTGGAAATTGTCATATAGCGGATGTCATAATTTCTCCAATGGGTAGTGTTCATTATAACCCTTGTTGTTCAAAATCAACAATTCAAAAATCATGTTTTCTTCATGATTCCATTACAACTAATGATGAACATGCGTTATTGACTATTAAGGCCAAATGGTTTGAAGTAATTATGCATATGATGGAATCTGAATTTTTTATATTTGCATCATCCAAAACAAATTCAACTCTTCATTTCAAATTGCATTCATGGTTATCACCCACATTTTCCCTTGTTGGCTTTTAAGAAGATATCCAACAATTTATCCCATAAGGGGAAACCAGTTTGAAGTGCAAAGGTTTAGTTATTCATTCGACAATTATTCATAGTGACAATGCTTTGTGTAATGTGAAACACAAGCTTGATTTGATGAATCAAAGTCAATTTCTAGACAAAAACTTTTTTAAAAATTAATTTTTTATGTGACCTTTCTATATTCACTTTTAGTATATGAATATTCTATTTATGTGGAAATTCCCTATATCACTTTTTGGTTTAAATAACCTTTATTATATAATCATTTTCATAGTTTTGTTTTAAAGTAAAAGGAAATTTTTCATACATCGATTTTACATCAAGTGCCTAACATAATATTAAATGCAACATTTTTGTATGTGAAGTAGTTTTTCAACACAAACAATTTTTCAATACAGATGATTTTTAATATAAATAATTTTTCAATATAAGAATTTTTTAAATATAAGTAATTTTCCAATCTAAGCATTTTTTCAATGAAAACATTTTTCTTAGTGCAAGAAATTTTTTGATGCAAATATTTTTTTAAATTATTATTTTTTCAATGCAAGTAACTTTTTAATGTAATTTTTTTTCAAATCAAATTTTTTTCCATTAAATTTTTTTTCCCAATATTAAAAGTTTTTCAATGCAAATAATTTTCCCCAAATTTTTTTTAATGTAAATAGTCTTGATTGAATCATTGATCTTTTTTTTTAATGTGGGACCATGCTTCTATTTATATAGATATCCATTAAATTAAAGTTCAAAATAATGGAAACACCTTTATTAAATCTTGTTGATTCTTCATTTGAACATGTATTGCATTCATATGGCTTTCATCTAATTTCTACATATAAATATGAAATAGATAATTATCTTTTTGATTTTATATATTATTTATTGGATAATCATTGTCATATTTTCAATTGAGGCAAAATAACATGGCACATTCAAATCAATGTTTATTATTGAATAAAGAAGAAGTCCAACAATGTTGTATTTGATAATTAAATCCAAATTTTTTGTGTGATTTATATCAAGGCATGGTCACAAATGAACATCAATATGTGACCAAAATGGCATTAAATGTTAATATGGGATGTTTGTGGGGAGATTTCACTACAATATTTTGGATAACTGAATATCTAGAAATGTTAATTTACATTTGGAATAAATATCAAAACATATTATGTCTCAATGTGGCATGGATTTTCAATCTATCCCTTTACATATAGGGTATAATTCTCAACATTTTGAACTAATTCAATATGTTAATGGTTTATTTAGTTCTTTGCCTACTTTTCACATTAATGATCCAAAAATTACCATAGATTTCATTATTACAAAATGTGGGTGCAGTTCATTAGTCCTTGTTCAATAAACCAATGAATTCATTCAAAATTTAATGAAATCACTTGGTGTATAGGGTCACCTTTTGTTGTAATTTTTATATGATTTTCCATCTTTTTTAGAATTAATGGTGTAACAACCTTTTATTCAATTATCATGACTAACTAAATGTTTTTATTGAAATGAAAATTTTGATTATGCATTAATGGACATTTTGAAAAATAATTGGGATTCACCATTCGAATATGTTGTTTCATTGTTCAACAATTATTATAATACAATTATTACTAAAAAACATATTATAAATCGTATTCAATATTTATATTTATTTGAAAAATAACACAAATGTTCTTATCAATGAAATTTTGTTTAATCCGTTCACTTCAATTACCCTTACCAATGTTTTAAAAAATCCAAAAATTCAAATGGAACATTCCCATTTGATTGTTGAGCCTAATGTAACACAGAATATATATATATATATATATATATATATATATATATATATTTTGATTGGGCACTTTATGACAACAATATTTTTGAATTATTGGAGGTTTGTTCAAATCTAATTTATTACACAAAAACATTTAAATCCATCAACATGTTTCCAAATATTAAAGGATCCAAATCACAAATTATGAATCACATGAAATATATATCACAAAAATCTTTCATAAATGACAAAGTTCAATAGTCATATGTTCAATGCACTTTAAAAGAAATTAAATAACCAATTCCCGCACAACAACTTATTGTGGAACATGATGTTCAATCAAATAAAATATAATATAATGTTCATATAAAGAAAAATACACATAATTCAATATACAGTTCTAATAAACAAATCCAAGATGTTCCTATAATTCGATGTTTTTGTTGTGAAAGGTTATGTTTTTAAAAACAACTTAAATGTTTTTCAAATCAATTGTCAAAACAACTTTCTATGTACTTTCAAATTCAAATAGAACCTAGTTCAACATCGTACATATGTACAAGTTGTTTACATAATATTAGTGAAAATAAACCATCCTTATATCAAGTACCAAATAAATTTTCTAGAAACAAAATCATTCCATGAGTCCAAAATTTAACACAATTATAAAAACATCTTATTGCACCATGTCTTGTTTTGCTTAAATTTATAAACTCCAAAGTTACGGGCAATATAAAATGCATGGTAGTGTTATTAATGTCCTTGCAAATGTGGATCGAACTTAATCAATATTATCACGTTTACCACATGACAATGCAACTATAGGCATGTTTATTAAGCAACATCTTGAATACAAATCACCTTATATGTCAAATAATGTTCATCCAAATATAATGATGGTCCTTTTATGAGATTTAATTGAAACATCATTATACAAAGATTTGAATGTTACCATTCGTTATCAATGGGCAAGTTTGTTTGTTTTGCATATGAATTCAAAATTTCAATTCTTATTTATAATAATGCATCATCTAATAACTTTGATTCCAATAACAAAAAAATACATTATACACCAACAGATTCAATGATACATAATTTTTTAGATGCTCCAAAAATAATGGATTATGAAAATACTATATATTCTATTGCACCGAGTCAAAAATTTCACCCTTTAAGTTTATTTTAAAATAAACATTTAAAGAAGTTAATTTTTCCAACATTGTTTTATTGGCAATTTCAACAATTTGTTGAAGGTTTTCCATATCAACAAATAGCTTAGTGGGAATTACTTCATAAATTTAAGGATTTTTCAACAAATATTTTAAACCATTTAAAAAAAGTTGCTAAAGTTTTCATTAAAAAAGTCATAGGTTTTGGTTGGGTGCGAATATGGAAAAGAAACTTTGTGGTAGAACTTTAAAAATTTATCAAGTATGCAATAAACTAAATTTAGATAATATATTCAAATCATACCTAGGTAATCGTGATTTCGAAGGTTTTTGTAATTCACCTAATTATTTTGAAAGGTTACCAAAAAAATTTGTAATGATTTGACAACTCAGTCCTCCAACATTCTTTGTCACTTTTACATTTGCTGAAAGATTATGGGATCATTTCATTACAATTTTACACATTACATGATTCAAGAATAAATCTCCCAAATAAAATAGAAGACCTCCAATCTATTCATATAACAAAATTGAAATGAATTGACCTTGTCACATGTGCAAGATATTATGATCATAAAACATATTGTTTTTACAAACTTATCGCATAAGATCATTATTTTTTTGGGTATATTTCTGATTTGTTTGATCACTAAATTCCAAAATCGTGGGAGTGAACATGACCATGGACTTTTATGGATTAAAAATGCACCTTTGTATGGAGTGCACACAAATGAAAAAATTGAACGGTTTATAGACATGTATATTTTTTATGATGTATCATTATTACCAAACCCATTACAAAATGCACAACAACATCAACACACATGTACGTGTAAGAAAAAAAACCATGTTGTTTGTAGATTTCATTACCCATTGCCTTCTATGCGTGAAACAAAAAATTTAGAACCTCTTCAAATGATTGGGAATTATCCATTTTCAGACCAATACCTCATACACAAGCAAACAAAATATTTCAATATTTGAAAGATTTTTAAAAAAAATGATGATAAATCATTTTTTGAATATCTAAATTTTTAAAACCTTGATGAAGGTACATATATTAAATTTGAAAGTAAATTAACAAACCGCATATTTTCTTGAAACAAACTCCTAAAAACATAAAAACTAATGCATTTAGTATACATGTTCATTTGTGGTTTGCAAATACATATATTTGAGTTATTTTGGACCCATATGTAGCTACAACATATTGCACATCATATATGACAAAAACAGATAAATCAATAACATCAAAACTACATTCTATCATTAAAAAATGCATTGCAAATAATAATAGATGCAAATACAAGAATTCAAAAGTTAGGTAATGTTTTTCTCAATGCCCAACAAATGTTGTTCAACTTGTTACTTACCTTGTGTTTTTCTTACCATTATGTTATTCATCTCGAACATTTCAATTCATAAACATTTTTCATTTTGAAGAACGGGTTTTTGTGTTAAAATCACAAGTTGCATTAAATGAATTGGAACCAAATTTAGATGATATAATGTGTTCATCAATCTAGACAAATATATTAATCATCCGAATCAATATGAATCATTGTCATTAACAAAGTTTAGTTAATATCATTAACAAAAAATTCAAAACATCACAAACCCAAAATTATTAGGTTTGTAGATTATAATAAATATAAAAATATTGAAAATTGGTTAAGAAAACAAATTTTATTATATTCAGCACTTCAAAATTCAGAAAACTCACAACTTGGAACTAATGTAACTTGAAATGATGCATATTCCCGACATGATGAAATTTTTCATATTAAATTTATTTTCAATTACCAAATGCCATATCTAAATATTAAAAAAAAAAGATGATTCAATAGATTCAAAATCAAAACCATTACATTCAATTAACATTTGGATTGAGGATATAAATAATGAAGTAAATGATCCACATCCTACAATTATTGTAACAAACGCAATCAATATTGAACAATATGATTTATGATCTAACTTTGTCATTCAATCACGTAATGGATCAAACCAAAAATCATAATTTTTAGAAGATGAAAATTTCACAAAATCATCATATTCCATGATGATGGAAGAATTTGAATATTGTAGTTTACTTAAATAATTAAATGAAAAAAAAATGATGATATTGTGCATAAAAATTTATTGTACCTTAATACACGGATATGTTTCTTTCTAACAATGGGTGCTAAAACTAATAAATTTTTTACATTAAAGCTTGTAATTCAAGGGTTATTGTGATTATACAATAAAGACATGTTTTCTAATTTAACAAAACCTAAGGCTTTACTTACAACATCAATAGGTAAAGTTGATTTCAATATTGACGATTTAATAATACATTCAACATTGAACATACATGTTCAACAATCCTCATTTAGTTTACCAAACTTATCATCAAATTCATTAAATAAGCTTACATGTCAATATGAATAATTATAATTTCTTATGATAAATGAAATATCATTTGTTGGTGCTAAAATGTTTGATGTTATAGATAATAAGCTAAAGTCCATAAAACACATTCAAAACAAATTTTTTGGTGGTGTTGATGTTATCATGACATGTGATTTATTTCAACCACCCCTTGTGAAAGATAGTTAGATCTTTCAAAATATTAAAAATAATGTTACTACACTAGCACCAAACTTTTGGCAAACATATGTCCAATGTTATGAACTAAATAAAGTTATGTGATTATCTAATGGTCTTTATATAAACTTTGAACAAATTTCATACTGCAACAGAAAATACAAAGGATATTCAATTTGTAATCGACAACCACCCAACAATTTTACCATTTTGCATTTATTTTAAACAAATAAACTTGTGCAAAAACACAATGAAAACACATTAGGTCCCACATTTATTTTCAAAGCAATGGACATCAACCATCAATTATGTCCACCATCTTACAAACTTTCAAATGATCCGAGTAAAATTGTGGGTTTGCATTCCACGATTTGTATTTTAAAAAAAATGTTGGTTGAATTATGTGTTAGTGATTATGCAACATCTAATGGTTTTGTGAATGGAGCTGATGGCATTTTTAAAACATCAACAACATATTGTGAAAAAACCATTATATGGTGTTGTGACTGCTATAGTATTAATTCTCAATGTTCTTGCTTCTACCCACTTGGTAGCATAATCTGTGACAACAAGAATATATTTGTTCCCTATATATCTTCCTACTAGCCTAATTGGCCCCATAAAATCAAGTCTCCATTTCATAAATGGTTCCTTTGAAAGACTTCTGACCAATTTCACAAGACTTTAAATTGCCAATCCTCCTGTTTTTTGACATACATTATTAGAAAACCTATGGACAGACCACCATACAAAACCACCCAATTTGGCTTTGGGTGGTTTTCATATGTGACAAACCATTCACGTGTTCATTGAGTGGCCAGATTCCACTAGATGCCCATTAAAGTGGTAATGTAGTGGGAGGCAACAGTGGTTTAGGAATTTATTTTATTTGTTTCAAAATTTGACAACGAAATGCTTCCGAGCAGGGTTGAAAATTTATCATTCCACCTTTTCAAACCACTTGGGTGGTTTTTCCTAGTGGTCATTCTAGGGTAACCACCTTACAAGGTATTACGTAGGAAGGTAGTAAGGGTTTTGCATAACTAGTTGTTAATTGAAATCATTATTCATTATTTCCATTAAAATCCAAATTGCATACAAGAATTCACAAAATTAACTAATGAAAACATATCACATTAGAGAATACCCCTAGTGTGCATGCTAACTACTAATCCTCTTCTTCTAATTCTGAATCATTGTCTTGAGGTTGAACTAGACCTACATTTACTCGTTCAACCTCACTAATAAGCACCTCCTCCCCAGGTTCTCTAGATAAAACATTGCCATCATAGAGAGCCCCTAAGCATTCCTTAACTAAATTTTCTTCCTTAACTACATTATGTGCTCTTAATGAAGGTTCAACAACTTCAACCACCACACATTTTGATCGTGCCTCCTTTTGTATTACAACTTTCCATTCACTGCCAACAACTGTGTCTAGCACAAAGAACACCTGCACTAAAAAATAAGAACATCCCATATTAACTTTTTGCAACAACATAATTGCCATTGTGCACTACCCCTTTTGTATTACCACATATGTTAGAACATATGAAACCATTGATAAACCCTAAGCTTATCCACTAACATACCACCCAAACCATTAAAACCATTGAGAAACCAAAATTACATTAATTATCACTTAATGTTTTGTGTTTTATAGGTGTGGTTTTCTAATGGAACTCTAGATGTAGAGGTCAATACCTAAGAAATGGTTATAGGCAACACATATGGTTCCATTGTTGGTGCGACCCAACATTGAAAGTTCATTTGCCAAAACCCATGCTCATCTTGACATATGGTCCTTGCATTGTCACGAAAGTTGGGTAGGATCCATGAACATTTGAACAAAACCAAACAAAGCCCAAAATAATCCACAAGAAGGATTTCCTTTAGGACCCTCACATAATTCAAATTTGCAATTATTTTATTTTGATCTCACATTGAGCTTTGACTTGTTTGATTAAAATATGCATGCAACTCCAACATCGTATGTCAAGTGTGTAGACCTTGTTTCAAGGTCCACTTGGAAGTGGTTTCCATATGGCGACATGTTAGAATAAGTGTAAGCGATTCGACTAGGAGGGCATGATAATTATATAAGCTCCTCATCTATTGTAGCACATGTAGCTACAAGATCCTTCACTTGAGCTTCTAACTACACAGTAAACGTAGGCATGGGATGTTGTAAATGAAGAGGGAACACATTGTTCCCTCATCCCCTTAGGTGACCTCGACCCCCTTCCACGTGCACGATGCTCCATTCGTTCCGCCTCACGGTGAAACACAATTTTATGGTTTTTGCAGCAGCTCAAAGGAATTCGAAATCTGAACCATCCAAATATAGAACATGCTACAGACCACTGGCATCGACTCACGCGCTGTGAAGGGAGTGCTTTCTTTTTAATTTCAATTAGTTCCAAAGTCAGAAAGTCAAACCCTCCGATGGAACCACACGGCAGAACCTTTCATCCCCAGAAAGGGTGCCGGACAGTGCTCGATGGTTTGGGGGCGGGGGCGGGGGTATTTAGCGTCAGGGAGAGCCCCCATAAAAATATTGGCGGTGGGCGAATCAAATAGCTCCTTCTGTGGAATAAAAAAAAACTGTGGGGGAACCACTTCACTAATTAATAGAAGCATGAATAAGCACCCACTCCTCTGCCATTTCTCTTAGTGCAGGTCACTACAAACTTAAGTTTCTCTAAAGGTTTTGCTTTCTGGTTGCAAGCAACACCATCATGTTCTGTCGGATGATATTTCCATTTATTATGGAACTGAAGCAGATAAGAGCCTGACGAGCTATCTAACAGATAAGAGTGATTGACAAAGGACGCTCTTGGGTGGACGCACCTACGCCAGTGGCAGGGGCTTTACTATTCCATCCTAATCCACCATAGTACACGAGACTCTTGCCCCTGCCACCTGGCAATAATTCATCCGATCAAGGGATCAGAGATTGAGAATTTTGAATGAAGATTTTCTTTTTGTTTGGGGGTGCAGGTCCAGAACCCATCCACGTTTTCGGTATGACTTTTGTCGTATTGTTTTGAAGTGATCCGAAGCTAAACTTTTTATCCCACAAAATTGATGACAGATTACAATTATCCAACCACAGCCACAACTCCTGTGCCATTTCTGTCATGGTTCAATGCAGCCCACTACAAACTTAGAATTGTTTAATTTAAAGCTTTTACTTTTTGCTTGTGAGCAGCAGCATGTTCTGGCCAAGTGACAAGAATTCCTCTGATCATCAAGGGATCACAAAATGTTGGATGAAGATTTTCCTTTTTCGTCAGGGTACAGTTCTAGACTCCATGCTCGTTTTTGGAGAGACACGTAAGGAGTCGACAGTGTGTTGGCCATTACAGTAACTATCTTGTGCAGGTGTGCTCCCGCGTGTCAATATAAAGCTACAATTTCTCACAGTCTCTTCACAATTTCTCACAATCTCTTTGACGCTCGCGTCTGCCCCTCTCTCCGTTGATCTGTCAATCCGCTGGCAAGCATTCTGGGGTGAGTGGGTGTTGAGGGAGAACGATTTGACGATCATGGCGATGACAACTTTCAAGGTTTCCACTGCTGTGCTTCATCTGGTGGCCATTGCTTGCATCATGCTAGTGGCGGTGCAGGTGACGGAGGCCGCTCGTGAGCTTGAGGACGGCGTTGGAGGTGTACTACTGAATCGTGAGCAAGTGGCATCTGTCCACACGAAGGCTGAGCTCACAGGTTTCCAGGCAGCTGCCTGCAAGCTTTTGCGCTTGCCCTGTGCCGTCCAGTTTTCTGTCGGTGACGACTGCTCTCCAAATGGTCAGAAATGCTGGAAGCTGGAGGATTGCTGCAGTGGAGTGTGCATTGCACCCCTTATTTATCCTCCCGTTGCTGGTAGATGTGTAGGGCCCTAGGACGAGGTCCGAGAACCAGAGAAGATCGTTAAGATCAGTGAATCTGAAAACCGTGGTTTGTGGAGTTCATGCGTAGTTGCTTCAGATTTTAAGCGAATAAATTCTGTGCAATCTGCCTTGCGCTAGTGTTTCTTGTGCAGTGGAATTATGTAACGCCAGAACTATAGGTATATAAATCTGGTATGTGGGAAATCTATAAGTCATCGTCATCGTCAGCTATTGTACTCCTACTCTCTGTTGGTCCACTTCTTGTGTCATATGTGACCGATAGAATGTGGTCTATGGCAATATATATAATATGTGCATATATTGGCGCCCCCGTGTTTTTTATTTTGTCAATTTTGTTGTTGTAGCCAAATTGGCAATGATCCACAGGAAGGTTTATCCAAATTTGGCTACAAGCTAAATATGAAAATAAGAGTGTTTAAACATCTTCCCTTTTTTGGCTACCTGCTTGAACCATACATAGATATCCAAACGTAACACAATTTGATTTCATGACAGTTGTTGCCTTCCATGTCCGTGCTCTTTCCAATTTATGCTTGAACAGACAAAACCATGGAAAATTGTTTGATATTCAACACCTTGTTTCTTCTAGATGGATGCTTATTCTTAGCCATAATGCTTTGGCGAATTTGGTGTAAGTTCTTTCTTCAGCAGGTTTTAAGTATCTGCCTTGAACATTAGTATGCTTTTAACACACTTCTGTGGACTCCTCTTTCTTCTTCATTTTGTAGCAACTGAAGTAGTCTGCAAGTAATCAACTGATCAATTTATTTGGAATAAGTGATTGGGGGAGCTGCCACTGCTGGAATGGGATATGGCTACCAAGGGCCATTTTAGAGGCAGCTGTCACCAATCTGTACTGCGACTGTTATGGACCAGGTATAGAATATGGTACAGACCTAGAAAGGGTGTTAGACGTGCTCGATGGGTGTGGGCGGGAGGGGGGGGGTTAATTTCACGTCTTGCGCTTCGTTTTGGACCCATTTACAATTTATGTACATGAAAGTTAAACCACAGACAAACAATATGGAATAAAACATGAAGTGGTATTGGGAACGTCTTTGGGAACACATTTAGAAGTTGGAGATTACTTTGGGAACTTCATGGGAACAGACAAGAAACACAAAAAAATCCCCTCCTCCCGTGCCCCTGCCCACACCCCAAAAAACCTGAAAGGAAAACACTAAGCCTCCCTAACTAAGCCTTTTGGTTGGGTCCATGAAATTTCTATTTTGAAAATGGTTTGAATATTAAGCTACTACTTTTAATTAGCTGGTTTACCTCCCAAACTTTTTTAATTAATTTCATTTTTATTTTTCTGTGTAATGGGTCATTTTGATTGGCCCGTCACCCCCTAAATAAAACTGAAACATGGGAGACTCCCCAAAATAGTAGTTTCTATGTGAGAATGGAGTGGCTCACCTTTGGGTCACCTATAGAGGTGAGAATGGAAGAACTGGAGCAAAGGATATGGGATAAAGTGAGGTGCTTTTTTGGAACACCCTTGGGCAACACATTGGGAACTTGGGAACATGATGGGAACACCAGAATTTTAGAAATCCATCCTCTCACCCCCCCCCCCCCCCCCCCCCCCCAAAAAAAAAAAAACCCATTGCAAAATATGTATGTGTTCCAGATTACTTCTTGTACTAGATAAGGTGCCCCCTAGTGGGTATTCTGCACCCTTTAGTGAGGCTCTAGGGCATGGCCGAAACCTAAAGGCAAACTAGGTGCAGAATGTGCCCTAGGGGGAGGGGCCTTAACTAGCATAAATAAAGGAAGTTTTGAGAGCAGATTCTGCAAAAATTAGAGCTGTTGGCGAGTTTTGCAAACTTCCAAAGAATTTTTTGAGAAAAAATGTGCCAAAGTCACCAAATTTTTGGGATTTAAAAAAAAATTATTTAGACAATAAGTAATCAATCATCCAGTGCTACAAGTTACCAAGGATTTTTTTGGGAAAATAAATTAGAAAAATTGCAAAACTCGCCACATTTTGAGGGGAAAAAATCTGCTCATATTTAGACAATAATACGTTCATGAAGGTGGCCAAAGCACAACAGGATTCTCTCTTTTTTTTAAAAAAAAAATTACTTTCCTTTTAAAATTTTCTAAATTTCCTCACTGAATGACCTGTAGCCCAATTTGGCTCATTCCTCTTGTGGAAGATCGCCAGTCCACCTTCCTCACAAAACTGGGGGCAAGAAAGAAAGAAAGAAAGAACAACCCTGCTAACCTTTTTGTGATCGATCTCTCTTGGGGGGGGGGGGGGGGGGGAAAACTTGTTTGGCGTGGTAAGATAGAAAAGAGGGGGTTTCTTGGAACAAAACCAATCTGAAATTACATGGGGTGCTCCCTCCGTTGTGGATTTCCCATC
>Ga0116231_10002397_pt1 | contig 39217 bp, 22 predicted proteins | sample S1TSphgellanicum_2_FD_89695 | JGI IMG/M metagenome (GOLD analysis project Ga0116231, IMG submission 89695) | Host-associated microbial communities from peat moss isolated from Minnesota, USA - S1T2_Fd - Sphagnum magellanicum MG | ecosystem: Host-associated > Plants > Peat moss > Unclassified...
AGGGGAGAGGGGTGGGGAGGGAAGAAGAAGGGAAAAAGGGGATAGGTAGGAAAAGAGAAGAGAAAGACAAGAAGAAAGAGAGGAGGGGGGGGGGGGGGGGGGGGGGGGGGGGGGGGGGGGGGGGGGGGGGTGTGTCATGTAGGAAAGAAGGCAAAGAACATGAACTTGTCCCCAAGGCTTGGGCTTGTGAAAAATATTCTTTCTTAAAGTTTCACAATTTCTAACTAGAAAACACCTAAGTTGAACTTTAATTTTTCCATGCCTAGTTACCCCACCTCCAAAGGATAATGTCAAACACCATTGAAAGAATAAAAATAACAAGTGCTAAAGTTGTCAGGTCGAAAGGGTCTTGCACCAACCTATCTTGTAGGAATTTGAATTTTTGTTGGACTTCACATTATAAGGCAATGGGGATGTAAGAATATAGGTGAGGTCATTGCAAACCTAGATGAAAAGCACAGAGGATATCTATGGTTGAAACCCAAGCCCATGTTAATGAAGGTGAGGAAAGAATAAAGTGGAGAATTCATGTTGAATGGGTTGTGTAAAACTAAGTTGGTTAAATTAAATAAGTGACAAAAATGTTAATGCAAAGTCAGACCTTGATTAGTAAATTTGCACCCACACATTGAAATAGGGGACTTCATGTGATGAATGGGGTGGGGAAGGTTGGGGTGTTTTATCAAAACTTAAAGTTGAAATGAATAGATTCAAATCAATTAAAAGTTGCAACTTGAAGACTTGAAATGAAACATTGGACAAAATGTCACTTGGAATTTGAGAAAGTTAGCAAAAAATTAATTAAAAAAAGTGCCAATGTTTTATAATTAATTTTTTTGAAATTACATCTTTATATTATTAAAATGTAACTAATTTTGTTGATTTATAACCCTTGGGTGGTATGTGCCACTAGCCCAAGTGGTGGGAGCAAAATGGCGAATTGGGGAGTCATTAGTAATGGATAAAGGTAAAGTTACTTTGGAAAAACCCTAACAATGATGCCCAATAATGGTGCCAACTTCAATTGCAACCCCCAAACTTATAGTCGTGGGATGCCCTTGGACCCCAATAATACAAAGAGGGTTGTTAAAGATTTGGCTACCATGGATCCATGAAGTTATCTTGAGAAGACCAATTGAAGTTTATTAATTTCCTTTCAAATCTTTAGTCATTTATGAACACCTACCCCATTGTAACCATGCATGATATTCAATAGTTGTAACTCACAAGCAATTGTTAACCACCCCTTTAAGAATTTGTCACATCTTTGTTTTATAACTAGTGCCTAAAGTACATTTTACATGATCAATAAGTACTCCAAATGCATCAACCACACAACCTAGCAAAACATTTTTTACATGAACATCCATAATAAATTCAATGTTTTTGACAATATCTCCTTCATTAATGGTGACATCAATACCAAATATAGTGACATAATTCTTACATTTTCATTTTCAAATCTAAAGCCACTCCTTTTACACCATTTCCTGAACTTGAATAGGATGGTATTGAATTAGGTTTTTTTAATAAAATAAGTATTGCATAAGTAAATGATTCAAGGGAACATGCATAGCTACAAAGATGGGATGCGAGAATATCATATTAGTTTGATAAAGGCCCAAAAAATAAAACGCATAGTTTTTTTTAACATTCTTCTATTGTTATTATTTTAAAAGTTTTTCCAACTTAATCCTAAAGAAATAAAATATTTGGAGGTCATCCAACTCCTAACTTGAAAGTTGAAATAATTGATGAATGTCATGTATTGGTAACCAATTTATTTTTTCAAAGTTGTGCCCCTCTTGAAATTACAAAATTTCTTTTATGAAAATCAATTTGTTCATTTCTATTTGGTGTAGTATTAAAACACCCTAGTTTTTGAGTGTTTCAAAAACTTTAATGGCCCATTAACAATAGTGTGAACTTGTACAAAAATAGCCTTAAAAAAAAAACCTATGACACACTATGTTAAGTGCCTCAAAGGCTCTCTCATCCAATGGAACTTAGGTTAGGGTGATAACTTGATTTCATAAGTGTAATAGCCCTAATATTTAGGGGTAAGAACATGTGAAGAACCATGATATGGTACTTTAATTTGCATAAATCACTCCTCCACCATCTTACCATTTCTATGATATTACATCATCACAATTCTCTACTTCATGGATGTTTTTGGCTCATTTGGTTGGAGCTCTCATCTTATACATCAACTTATTAACATGACAACATCATGGGTGGTTCCTTAGCTTATCATTCTACAACTTTTTGCCCTTTTCATGGGTTGGATTATTACAACTTTGCATCCATCCAAAATGAATTTAGGATTTTGAATTTGATGGACACATGGAGGGACTATTGCAAGCTCATTTTGGGAACAACTTTGAGAAAACATGGTTATGTTGTTGAAAAAGTTTAGGAATGCATGCAAGCCTCATAAGAGTTGAAATATTATTCACATTGGGAATAATATTAAGGAGTTGGGCTTGGGTGGCCAATATAATACAAGCATGATATCAACATGACATGGGATTGATTTTATATATAGATGAATGTTTTTAAAAATTGATAGAGCCAAACAATATCTATATTTCACAGCACAAAGTATCTATGAATGAATTTTAATTGGGATTTTTCTAATTGAAATTAATTTTGAAATTGAAAAACTAAACAAAGTTCAAACAAACCTATTCCCTTATTTCATATGAAGTTTTTTATTTGAATTTTTAAAAAAATGAATCACCTCTAAAAGCAAACAATAAATTGTTATTTTTTCAACTTCTACCTATTTTTTATACCTCAACATTTCAATTGAAAAAAATAATATACTTGTTAATTCATATTTATTTGTTTCCAAAATCATCTTGGTAGTTCATATTGTCCAATGTCACTTCATGCATTCACAAGTTATCAAATATTTCATTTAAAACAATACTTAAACATAAATTTTAAAAATTCATATCTTATTGAGATTTTGTCCAAATGAAATGATTTGAGTTACTTTTTTTAAAAATTCAATAATGTACATAATTAAATTTATTTCCTTTTGAAAATGTAAAATCATTTGAAATTTTTTTTTAAATATCACTATTCAATAACATTTCAATGACCATTCTTTTGAAAAAACAAATGTTTAATAAATGGATAAGATTTTTGCTAATATAATAATATTACCTATGTTATGCTATTTTTAATTATTATAAGGCTATTTTTCATTAATCTAAATTAATTCACCTTACATTATTTATAGTTATTTATGGTTATTTTCAATTACTTTTGGTTATTTTTTGTTATTTCACCTTAAGCTACTTTTGGTTATTCTAAGTAATTTCTTCTTAGGTTTTTTTTTATTATGTGAGGATATTGTTGGTTATTTTTTACTATTGAAGGCTATTTCACCTTATGTTATTATTGGCAATTATAGGTTATTTTAATTTATTTTAGGTTATTTCAGCTTAAATTATTTTTTTCTATTATATATTATATCACCCTTAGATTATTTTTGACAATTTTAAGTAATTATAATATATGTCTATTGGTGGTTATTAATGGTTATTTTATTGGTGGTTATTAGTGGTTATTTTATTAATGGCTATTGGTAGTTTTTCCTATTAATAATTATTAATATATATTCTGTTGGTGGCTATTTTATTAATGGTTATTGGTGGATATTTTATTTGTGGATATTGGTGGTTATTATATTAATGGATATTTGTGGTTATTTTATTATTGGCTATTGGTGGTTATTTTATATTATATTACGTTATTGGTGATTATTTTATTATAAATTATTGTTGGATATTTTGAATTATATTGTAGGTTATTTTAAATTATTTTTATAAATTATTATTAGTTATTATAAGTTATTTTTACTTTAAGTCATTATATTATATTTTAAATTATTTTAAATTATTATAATTAGGATAAAATAATTTATAATAACATAAAGTGAATGACCTTGAATAACCTAAAATATAGCTTGAAATAACATATATTAATTTAAAATAAAAAAAAACTTAAGGTCTAATCTAAGGTTAGTCTAAGAATTTAATTTAAAATAATTTAAAATCCTATAATTAGCCAGCCATGATACCTTACTATAAAATAATGTATAATAATTTAGGGTATAATAATTTATAATAACCTATATTAATTTATAATAATGCAGGTATAAGTTATAATAACTAAAGTAGCCAAAAATAATATAGGGTATATCATAAAATGTCATATATAGGGTATTTAAAACAACATTGAAATAAATTTATTTACTATAATAAATTATAATTGTGAATTATGTGAACTGGTAATGAAACACGATGTTTACATAATGATATTATAGTAAAATAACTTTAACCAAGGTGAAATCACTGAAATGTAATGAACTTATTTCATTTTTAAGGTCCCATAGTGATTTAGGCTAGTGAATTGCACCCCACTTTTGTAATAATGATATGAGACGAAAAAAATAATAATCACACATTAGTTGTAATATAATCATAAACCCTCCCCAAATTTGGTGAAATTGGTAAGTAATTACAAACAACACATAGTCACATATAGTCGCAAATAGGATGGTTGCATATTTCTAAATTTCTTCCAATGATTGGAACATAATATGACATGTTATACATGCACTAGCCATATTTTTATAAATATTAATTAGTTAAAATTGATCATATTGTTACATTTTTATAAATGTTAATTGATTATATGTCATACCTACAATTAATGTGGCACAAAATTTGCAAAAGGTCTATGTAAAAAAGGAGAAAATTTTATTGACATTTGTCAAAATTGTTAAGAATTGAATTTTCAACTTGTGAAAAAATGTATGTTGTTCCAAGTAATGGGTTATTATTACAAATGCAAAACACAAGGTGTACTTTGCATACTTATTTTCTAAATGTTGATTTTTTAAAAATGAATTTGAAATTATTGAACATTATTTTTTTAAATAAATAAATATTCATTAAAACTGTTGATTATCAATTGTAGGTATGTTATGTCATACTTTGATAAATGATAGTCATGAATACCAATTATATTGGTTGTACTTCCATTATTGTCAATCAATTATATTTGTCATATTTTTGTAAATGTTTAATCAATTACACCAATTGTGCTTCAATAAATGTTAATCAATTACATCAATTGTATGTTAGGTGAATTGTACATGTTAAGTAAACATGTTTTATATTGTAGACCTATAGGTGTCATATACCATACCTATGACTCATGTTCAACAGTAATTAATTCCTAAGAGGGCGAACTAAAAAATAAAATAAATAATAGTAATAATTTGCCAAATTTCTAGAAAATCACCCTTAGTTCAAAACCCAATATAACTTTGAAACTTATTATATATTGGACTTAACATACTTAGAGACTATTGTTGAAAATTTGAAATATTCAAATTGTAGCTACCAAGTTTTTTCATTTTAAAAATTATTTCAATAGGATTTGTTAAACATGGTTAGTCATAGGCATGGTAGTAGTTATTATTTTGAATTAGACATTGGCTACATACTAGCTTTAAGCGTATATTGGCTAGTTACTAGGTAACTAATACTAATTATTAGTAGGACATGACTTGTTAGAATATGCATTTATTTATTTTTAATTATGTGGTTTTAGTACTAACATATGTTAGTGGGATTTTTTTATCATTTCATTCTATTATTACTATTTCTTTCTAGGGTTTTTTATTTTTTCAATGTTGCATCCAAACTTTTTGGTAGCATGTTGTCACATGTAAGTAGTATAGAATTGTGTTAGTGATGGGATGTTAATTGGTCATAACTTATGGTGGTAGACCACATTAAATCCTTGTTTGAGCAAATTTTTTAATCTTTTTTTACTATATTGTCAATGGTAATCCACAAATATATTTGAATTGGTACAAGTTATCAAGTATGATTAAACAAAGGAAGTGCAAATTTTAAATTTTGGAAATGATTCATTAGCTAAGTAGTAAAGTAATGGTTTTAGTCACCTTTGAATGCAAATTGTTTCATATACACACTTATATGAAACTTGAAATTCAACAATTGAACATTCATCAATATAAGACTCACACTAATTTAAGTGCACAAAGTAAAGATATGCCTAATTCAATTGAGTTCAAACCAAAGCCAAGATTCATCACACATTCAACACAAGTTAGACCATTAGGAAACATTACCTTTTTCACATGTTTTGGGCCAATTGAACAATGATGTTAAACTAGATAATAAAAATCCATTGAAATATGAAATATGAAATATGAAATTTGAAATAAATTTTCTTCAAAAATAAAATGATGTGCTTACAAATTGCTTTGGTCCCTTGTATGCCCATCAATGCATATTTTTTTGTTTGGTTTCTGTGCATTTAACTATGAAAACAACAATATTGAATGGAGCAACAAGAATTTTGTGATTTCATGTGTTATGTGGGCTAAAGAATGTTGATGGAGGTGAATGGTGTTGTTTAATAGTTGGTTGGTTGGTACTTTATGGTCCTTACTTGGAAGGTTGTTAGTGATAAGGAATTTAAAACGATTACAACATGCGGAAAGGTTGATTGGGGAAAAGATGTGAATAGTCAATGCTACATATGGAGTGAAAAACATGTTCAAACTAAACTAAATCTAAATTAAATTAGAGTGGAATATGTATGCGAGTTTGTAAAATCCTATCTAACCTTAAGTAAAATTCTAACCTTAAAGTTTTAAACATGGTTGTTTAATTTAGTTGTTATGTTGTACTATTCATTGTGCATGTTGCATCAATTAGAAATGAGTAGTTGAATAATATGTGTGAGTGAAATGAAACTTTAAGGTGTACCTAACTATAATAAAAGGTAGGAAAGACAATTGTAAATGGTTCATAAACATTTGTCTTTTGAAATTCAAAATGAGTTTGGTAGTTTAGTTGCTTCTGTTAAAACATTTGAGACTTTGAATTGTAAATCCATGCATTTTTGGAAGGTGTTATTTTTTAAAAATAGGAACATTATTGAGTTTGATGATGAGGAAATACCTACCTATTTTTACATTATTTTCATATTTTTAAATTTTGAAACATAATGTTGGGATTTTTTGGTGACATATTAACTATGTTTAAGGGGGTTGTTGATGAAAAGCTAATAAAAGGTTAATGTGAGTTTTTACATCAAAAGGACTTGTGTTTGAAGGAGTACAAACTAACTTGTCAAATCATTTAAAGGTATAAAATCAAATAATGAACAAAAGTGAAAATATGATGTAATATAAAATTGATGGAAGGTGTCTTTAATGATCCCCATCTATCTATAACCTAAATTAATTGAAAGCAACCATTATAAGAATCAAGAACTTAACATATTCAAAGTAATGGCCATATACAGGAACCAAATTGGAAAACTAACCTCCTTTCAAAATTGAATTATAAACTTGAAATAGGGGTGCTACTTGTTTTAAACATGTTTAGGTTCACTATGTAGGTAAGTACAATTTTATATTTAAAAAATTATAAACCTTACATTTAAAGCAAGTTATTGCATTTGATTAGTTGTACATAATTAATATTAAATAAAAATTTCTAAACTATGTGCACTAGTTGAACAAACAAATATTGCACAAATTTATTTATTTATAGTTATGTGTGATAAAAATGGAACTCAATTTTGTTTTAAGTTAAACTGGCTTTCAATACTTTGTGAAAATGACTGGAACCAAAGGTTTTAGAAATCCAAAAAATTGGACCAAACATGAGATTTTATCAAAAACAAAAAATGTTAAAACCAAGATTAAAGGTTTTTTTGAAATCATTAACCATACAACATTAGTAAATACACCTATGTCATAACCAAGAAAATGTCACTTTCGTAGATGTTAGGGCAAGTAATGTCATAAAGTCAAAAATATGTGAGAATTTGAGAGAGACAAAGAAATAGAATTGGAGAGAAAGAGACAACGATGCTATCTTGTGAGTGTGTGAGTGTGAGTGGGTGAACATGAGTAGGTGAGCATGATAAATTTTTAAAAAGTATCTTTTCATGATGTGACCAAGATATTTTTGAAAAAATTTTGCTACATAAAATAGAATTCAAGTTGACATGGCAAAATATTATCCAACATGGACATAGATGAGATGAAAATGGATGAAAGTAATGGATGAAATTCATCATAAAAAATCTTTTTTTATGAAAAATTTTAGAATATGGATCCATGGCCCCTTTTGAACATATAATACAAGTTAGTGAAAATTATTGTCCTTATTTGTGAGGAGGACAAATTACTTATATTCATCGTGTTTGCACATGTAATTTATTCTTTAAGAATGAGAAGGATGTTATGCCTACTTTTAGGTGTAAAATCCCTTCCACTTTTCCACCTCATGATCTACATATAGTTCATGAACACATTCCTTTCATTTTTTGCAATGGGTAAATCCCAAATGTGAAAAAAATCCCAAAACATGGTGCATGAGATTTAACTATTACCTTGGCCTACACCCTTTCTTTTGGATAAAGCCCAAGGGTGGGCAACATTCCAAAAATATACTTCATATGCTTCATATTAAGCTAATATAAAGTATGACTGAAATATGATTTCAGCATTTCATGTGTCAAAATTTTCAAAATAAACCAACATAAAAAATTTCCATCCTTTTTCCTTTGTTCAATTTTTTGCAACAGAAAGTATGTTACCAACATTCATGAAAAAGTTTGTCCATTTTCATTTGTCATCCATACTTTCATAGATAAATATCATTTTTCTATGAACATGTGGCAAATATTCTTCCATGTCACCAAATATTATGTCCCATGTGTCAAATAATATTCCCCAAATATTTTTTTGATGTCAACAAAATATTCCAAAAAAGATCCACTCATGTTCATTTGCTTATGCTCACTTGCTCACCACTCGTGTTCACACACTCACAAAATAACATCCCTAGCATAATAAATAAGTTCAAATTTGTTGTACCAAATAAAATTTCCAATAAATGATGATTTTGTTTTTTTGTTGTCGTGGCAAGGTTTCCTTCATCGAACATAGGTGGGGTGATTAAAAAATCTCGAGGTCCAAATGAAAACCAAAAATCCCTATAGTTGCATTTCTATTTAGACATATTGTAAAAACAATAGACATTTGAATTCTTCATTTGTTCACCTAATTTCAAGTGCAATATCTTCAAAACATACATTGTCACATGGACACATTTAGAACATAGGCATTGAACATAGGCACATACATCATCATTTGAACACATCCCAGCACAAACATTGAATGAAGCAAAAAAACAAGAAGAACTTGTGAAACAAATTTACTAATAGTTCTACATATCATATTGCAAAATCATTGACAATATGTCATTTCATAACCTTCATATGTTATTGATTGTGTAAAACATATCAAATGGGTATTTATATACAAAACAAGTTCAACATAAAAGAAAGTTTTCAAACTTTTACTATCATTTAAAACATGGGTAATTACTTAGATTAGGCATTTGCTAATGCAGAATACATTCATCAAAATTCATTAGTGGGGATCCAAAGGGTACCTCAATATAATAGATAACCTACCACATCAAAAAAGATGTAATTGCAACTCACATTCCAACATGGAAAGTTCTTAAATCGATGCATTTCCCATCCTAGAAATTAGTGGATGGGCTACCCTTCACAAACTTTAGACTTGCCTTCCTTGCTCCTCACATCTACACACGATTTAGCTTATGGTGTGTAAACAACAAGCTCCATAGCTTATAGCCTACAAGCTTATATTGTTCTTCAACTAGAAAGTTGTTGATCCAATAACATTGGGTGGTTTTTGTTTCTTTCTATATAATGGTATAGGATGGGGTGTTTTGGATTTACAATTGGGCAAATGTTTTATTGTGTAGATGCTTGAAGTATTCATGACGTTCTTGATGACAAAGTTAGGGGGAGAAATTGGATAGTGGTAGTTGCGTAGTAGAAAGAAATCATGTGACATGAATGGCATGGTTGATTTGAAAAAAAGTCCTTTTCAATCTCCAAGTTGTTCTGAATCCCGATACAATACTTTTGATGATTAAAACCCAAGTATCTTCTTCATCACATATTCACATCACAAAGGCATCATATAAAGGCATTGAATGTAATAATTAAACATTAGCACACATGTCACCATGCCTCCATTTTAAAAAGTTTCTTCTACATGCATTCATTAATAAAAAGAATAGGCAAAATAATATTATTATATTTGTGATATCAAAACACCTATGTTCTATGTCAACTCAAGGTCTAATTCCACCATAAAAATGACCAAATTGCCATAGAATCTAGATGTTTTCCACTGTTGACCTTCCAACTATTCTCATAAACATGATACATAAAGTTTTACTTGAATTTTGAGTAAACCAATGCCATCAAAAAAATGAATGTCGTAGACACACCTTTACTAACTTTTCCATTCCTTGATTGACTGATGTTGCAACATTCATGATGTTGTAATCAATGTGATATATAATTATCCCCCAACTATTCCATTATCACTCCACGTTTAACATTAAAAACTCAGTAAATCTAATTTGAAATTTTGTTTTGCATGGAATCTTTTGATATTTCTTGCGAGAGTTTTGATGAAACGTTATTTGAATATCTCCAAAATTATGAAAATTGTAATTATAAACCAAAATAAGTTATATACCTAATCAATCATGTGAACAAAAAGGTCCATCATTAATTCCACAATTTGGTCAATTCCTAAGAAAAATAAGTACTAATGAACAATTTTTGTGAAAATTATTGATCTCGATTTTCACATAACATTTTAAGAATCAAATAAATTTTCTAAAAAAGAAATCTCCATAAAAATAAACTAGTTAGGGTATTAAACTTTTGAAAACAAAAATCAATGTTCAATTCTTTAAGTGTTGGTTTTCATAAATTTAAAACTAATCAATTCTTAAAATTGGTTTTCAAAAGTATTTTTCACAAGTTGGTAATGAAAACTTCAATTATTTCCAACAACATGATTTTTTAATTACAAAATTTACCAAAATTTGACAACATGACAAAGAGTGAAATATTATTATTATTATTATTATTTCTTCCACAATTTCATATGTTCATAACTTCATCCTATTCAAATGAACCTTGAAATTATTCTAACTTTAGGTCCTCCATATGTCAACAATTTTTCAAAGAATGTTATTCAACAAGAATGGAAAAATCAAGACAAAAAATTGTTTTACCAAAGTGTGGTTTTAATTTTTTATTTGCAAATTGATTTAACTATTTAAAACCTACCGTGCAATTGAAGACATTTACAAGGTCAAAATAACTCATTTAGCCTTCCTTTCTTCATGTAAAAAATGGGTGTACAAAATGAAATGTAATGGAAGGCAAAAAAGAGAAAAAGGTATGAATCCATCTAATAACAAACATATTTTTTGGTGTTAGAATGCTACCAAATTCAATAACAACTAAAATTGAACTTGGAACATAGAAAAATGTTTCACTAAAATTAATAGAAAGATAAACACTAATGTTCAAAAAAAAGAAGGATGGCTTGTGCATGAATGTGAAGCCTAAGCTTGGAGCTTTGAACTTGGAACTTAAAGTCTAATGAAATTTAATCCACCTACATAGATAAATAATTTCATATGGATGAATGTCATTTTTGCATGGATAAATTTCCTTGATGATTTGGATTAAATAAATAAATCATTGGATGAAATTCATCCATAATTGGAAGATAAATAAATTCAAAATGATTGAAAATACCCCATTGTCATTTATGATAGTAGTTTGTTTGAAGAAAATTAATTAAGGTGTCTAAAATTGAATTTTAATTTATCTCAAAAACCCTTCATCATTAATGATATTACATAGTTTAAGAATATCTAAAACATTCAAAATTGATTGTTGTCAACAACATTGGTTAAATTTGAAAAAAGTCATGGCACCCTTGATGAAAAATGGAAAAAAAAAACGCCATTGTTGTTAATGGTACTTATAAATAGGTTTCAAAGAAATTGCGGCACTGTTAAAGGAGGAGGAAAAAACTCATTATTGTCAACGATATTTATTTAGTTTACCCAAACAAAAAGGAAGAAAAAAAAACCAAATTAAACCAAACTTTATTTAATTTTTTAAAAAAAATAATGACTATGGGGTGGATGTTAACATAGTAATGGTAATATAGTTAAGAAAATGTTAAAATAATGGCATTTAAAACCATAGCCATGAAATACATCCATCATGGAATTTATATTATATTATTCAAAAAATGTTATATCATATATAATTAGATTGTGTGTCATGAGGCTCTAGTTAATTAAAATTACGAGATTTTTTAAATCCATAATAATTTAATGATAAAATAAAAAAATTCATTTAATATTCTAATGTAATTTTTATTATTTAAAAAATGTACTAAATGATTTTTTTATCCATACATTAAATGACTGAAAAATTTCATTCATTCAAAATGAGAATGAATGCTTACATTCATCCCCATGTTTGCTTCTAGGTTTACTAGTACAACATTCATTTTGCGATTAAATTATTGGGTTTTACTTGCATGTGTGTAGGGGAAAATACATTTTACCATCCCAAGTTCCAACTCTAGGCTCTAGGCTTAGGTTTTAGGCTCATGCGGTAGTTTGCCTCCAAACAAAAAACACAAAATTATAAACATAATTTGAAACTCATATTTGAAAATATAATTCAATGGTCAATTTAAGTTACTCACTCCCAAACTTGCACAAAACATTTGGAAGAAAATACCAAATTGACGAGTGACAACAAGAGGAGTTGAGCAACAAAAGGAACTAAGTAACAACACATGACGAATTAACTAGTAATGCATGGAAATCTAACAACAACATAAAAGGAGTCGATTAATAACGCAAGAGGATTGAATACCAATGCAAGAAGAGGCTAGTAACAATGTAAGAAGAACCAAACAACAACATAAGAAGATTGGAACAACACAAAAGGATTGAACAACAACACAAGAAGAGCCAAGTAGCAATGCAAGGAGAGCCAAACAACAACACAAGAAGAAGGAGGTGATTTGATTCCATTGTTGAATGTTTTACTTGTCAAGAATCTAATTATCATTTTGATTCTTGACCATTCATTTGGTCAAAACTTGTGTTTTAGATCTCTAGGAAATGCAACCCCACTTTAGATATGTATCTAAAATTATTTTTTTCCAATGAACCAAAAAAATCTCAATTTGGACAAGCTTTGATCCCCAAACCTTGTTCCAAAATTTTGAAACATTTCAAAACTTTTAATCCTAAAAATGAAAATCTACTTGAAAACATTAGAACTCACTATTTTACATTGTTTCGAATTTGTGTAACTATGTTTGAATCTTGGGACATTTTTCAAGTTTATTTTGAACTGCCAATGATAATCATTAATATGCTATTATTTATCTTGATTTGTAAATGTAATGGTTCATGAGGTGTTGTATAACATGGTCCACAATGAAAAATTTGTGAGACATCAATGTTTATATATATATAATGTATAATAAATTGAGGAAATATGTATAAGGAACTTCATTTGTATTTCAAATTAAAAAGCTACCACAATAGTGGCAATAAACCCAATAAACAAGACTAATCCAAGTTGGTGGGAAAACACATAGGTAAAGAAGAAGAGTGACAACACCTTATAGAAGCCAGAAACCATTTTTATAAATGCATTATTTAAATAGATCCTTGAAATTGAGATCAAACTTGGTGAAATTCATCACCTAGCAAATAAAGATGATTGAATTCATGGGGAATGTTTTAAAAAAATCTTCATGCCAAAACTAGACCAATGTGGTGATTCTTTTTATTGATTGGCAACCCTTGGAAAAAGATTCAAATTGGCATTCCTTATGAGTTCCCCTCCCCCAACAAAGGACAATCCACTTGTTTGTTTGAGACTTAAATAAACTACATCTCTACGTGTTTTTTTTCATGAATATAAAAGTAAGGATTATGCAAAGCAATGTTCTCATTGAAGTTTCAAAATTGAATCAAAGTATAAAAACAAGGTTGAAAATTTATTTTTCAATTCATTTTTATTCCCTTGCACATTCTAAATATTTAATTTAATTATTTTTAGCACTCCAAATTAATCGCTTGGGTTAAATTTGTTTTAAAAATGGGGTGTGATGGCCAATTAAAAACGTTGGATGCTACAATCATAAATAAATGTATAGAGGCTTCCATAAGAGCCAACAATTGCACATTTACTTATGCAAAAAAATTGTCATGAATGGAGTTTCAATCATCCTAGATTTTGGTAGTGTGTAAGTTCTTTTCATTAAAAAATTATTTTGGAAATTAGGAAAAGAAAAGAAATACATTTACTAATCATAATAATATTTTATAAGGTATGAGAACTTCATATCACATACATATAAATTTGGAATTTCAATCATGCTAGATTTCATTAGCACCAAAGTTCTTTTCATCAAAGTTTATTGTGTTTGTGACATTGGTCCAAATGTGAATTCTAAAGTTTTTTTTGTTGTTGTGGATTTTTTTTATTGAATTTCTAACAATAAAAATTATTCAAAATTCAATATCCCATGGTCCTTAGGTTAAAAATTTATAAAACCACTTCCATAAAATCCTACTCATTGAACATTTCCAAAAACATCAAAAGCATGCCTAGCTTCCTTAAAAAGTTTAATTTTGATTTTATTAAATTTTCATTGAATACATTCACGAATTCATACTTATACCTTATGAGGTATTAATACCTTTTTCATACTCGTATATATACGTATACGTTTAACTCATGTACTGTTACAACTATACATACTCGTTGGATACGTCGTCGTCTACCTTTCGCAGGGGTTGAGGCCGCGCTGCGCAAACCGTGTTGCTGCGGTGCGGATTTTCGCGACAAATCTTTGTCGCTCGCACTAGCGATCGTCATTGATACGTCGCGAAGCAGTTTCTGGGAATTGGGTTCGATCAGGTTTTCGAGAATCTTGTAATTCGGTGGTCTCAGTTCCATCTTTTGTTTTTGGGCAGTAAGTTAGGGTTTTCTGAAGCTCTTAGTATCGAAAGCTCAGTTAGCAGCTGCTGGAGAGCTTTAGAATGTGCAAATGGGGGGTTTTTTGCTAGTTTTTGGCGCGGATCTAGACCGCAGGTGACAGCGCTTGCTCGGCAATAAAAACCCGAAATGGAAAATTATTAAAAAAAAAAAAACGAAAAAAAAATCATTCTCTTTCTGGAGGAGTCTGGGGGAGTTCCCGAGAGAAACTGGGGTTTTGTTGAGGCGTTATACTGGGAAGAGAGCTAGGGTAGATCGAAAGGTGAAATAGAGATGATAGAGCATGCGGTGAGGGTTATAGGGAGTCACATGCTGCAATCGGTGGTGAATCAATGGTGGAGACGCAGACAACACAAGCCACGCAACGGTCTGCCTTTGCTCCTGACGACTACGCCGCCCGATTCCTTGTAAAGTTTTTCTCCCCACCCCCACCTTGCTACCCCCGGGTTCTTTCACCTGTTCATCGTCATTCTCAAACTTGCTCTCGCTCAGTGGTTTTTTTGATCTTAGGTCAAATTTAGGGTTTGTGGATGGTTGGGCTCTCTTGTTTCCTGAGGCCAATGCATGCTTGGACCGCAGGGAAGACACGGTGGGAGTGGAGAGAGTCCTGGATATTCTGGGTGATGCATCAGCGCAGGTTCTTGAGCATCTTCACGAAGTTAACAAACACTTACAGTTCTGGCAAATTCGTGCACAGGTGATCCAGAGTGATTGGTATCTCTAACCCTAGAACCTTGCCTACTCTGCTACGTTCTGATCTCTCTCTCTCTCTCTCTCTGTGTACTGGTGGATGCTCTCAGAGTTGCCATTTCCAGAGACTCGACAATGTATGAATTCTGCATGAATCTGTTTCAGATCTGTTGATCATATGAATCTGAATCTGTTAACACAAGAAAGGGAAAGGATCTGCTTTCTGGAATTTATCACGTCAGGGCACTCATGTATGATAGCTAAGCCCTGATTGGTGCTATGGTGGTGTTTGATGATGCATCAGGGCACTGAGAGAGACAAAGTACGTTTCATGGTATTAGAGAGAGGTCCATGGGCATTTCTTCAAGGAGTCAGGCAGCTACTACGATCTCTTGTTTGGGATTCATCGACTCAAGGGCTAGTTGTGGCAGCAGCTATCCGCATCACAGAGAGAGTTTCAATGCTGACAGACCTGCGGAACCGTCTTGCTGTTCTTAATGGCCAGGTTTGTGCTGCTGTTATCATGCCCTGTTCCAGAGCCTTTGCATCTATCTTAGGGTTCATGTCCTTGCTTTTTTGTTGCTGCTGACCACGGAAATCCTCATGTACATTCTGAGGGAATGGAATCCCTAAAACAGGAGTGTTGAATGAAAAGTCCAAATTCTTGAATTTGAGGTTTCTGGTAGTGTACCTTTTGTTGAAGCTGAATGAAGCAGCAGGGTTCAGCATTCTGTTTGTGGCCTTCTTGTTGAGTAAATTAGACTCTTACATGTGGTAATGTAATCTTGTGCGAGTCTTGTATATAGAAAATCCTTGGGTTTTGGGTTTCAAGCATGATTTTTGGCAATTCTATCTGACTTGGTACTTTGTTCCTTGACATTGAAACCAATGACATTGGGTGTGGAAACAGCTGTACATGGAGGTAGCAAAGATGGGGGAGAAAATGAATGCAGGTCAAAGAAGTCGGCGTGCAATTGCAGAGTGTGTGGTGGCAGTGCTGGAGGCCATGGCTGTTCTAGAAGGAGCATATGACCTCCCACAGGCAGGTGACGACCCACCTTTTGGCTGACTTAAGTTATTTCCCTAATCTGTTTGTATCAACAATGGCAATAAGCTAACCTCAAAATATGACTTCAGGAAGAAATGGGGATTCCAGCCCTGTTTATTGCTACAGAGGTCTTTTCTTTTTGGATTTCATTGGATGTTTCCATTCCATGAGCTTCCTCGTCCATGTGTTGTCTTCTCTGGCAGTCCTAGATTTGCTTCCAACAGGGCATACTCATATCACCATGCAAACAAGTAAATGGCATCAAGATTTTTTTAGGATTCTTCTATCAGAGTTGCAAGTACTTTGGCGTAGAACCTGGAGTTCAGTGCTGCACATAGAATGTTTTGAGTAGAGACACTCCAGGAAACTTTAAGACACTGGTGCCTGAGCTTAAAACCATTGAACATGATGCACGGAGAGTATCCATATCATATTCTGTACCTTTGTAGACTTGCTGCTTTAATGCTTGTTGATGTAACTTTGTCATGGCTATATTGCTCTTGAATTTGTGAGTATTGGTCTGGATTTATTGGTGGTGTGTGTGTAAGGTTCTTACACAGTGAATTAGCTCAATGATGTGGCAGAATGATTATCATGATTCGGGAGATGAAAGTGCATCATCAACAAGGCCCTTTATCCTTGAATTTGAAGGAATGTCAGAGGAGCTGATGCGGGGAATGGATTGGACAAACAATGAGCTTCACAACGCTTTGGAACTCCTTTCTCGAAATTTACAGACACTAAAGGAGTTTTTAGCTGGTCTTGTAAGTTGTCTCTCGATTTTCCTACCAGTTTTCATTGCCATATGTTTGGCAAGTCCTTGCCTTTCTCTCTGGAGATGTGCCTCCAACTGTGCAACCCTGTTGGGGTGGTATGGGCACCTACTAGGCTTTAGAATTCAGGTTCAGGGTTATGCTATCTTTCAGTAATTGTATAAGATCTCAGGTAGCATAATGGATGCTAAAGTGAGCACTGCTGTCTGGTTTAATTTACAATCTGACTCTGTTGCCTTCCATGTTTGTGAGCTTGTTTTGTTTTGTTACTGTAAGTTTGTCATATTTTGTTACTTCATACGTGAAATGGAAAAGGATTGTGGTTTTCCTTGCTCCATGGATTGCTGCTAACTGCTGAAGTTGTGGTGGAAGACATGAAGGGGTTGATTTTTGTGTTGCAGATGTCATACTACCAGAAGCCAAGGAAATTGGTGAGGCATTGGATAGAATATAGTGGGGGTGCAGTAGGCCTAGCTTTGGTCTCAGGCTGGGTAGTCCAACACAGCCGTCTAGGTGGCAGCGGTGATCTTGACCGTTGGCTCAAACAGGCCCGTGAAGATGCAATCTGCTTTCTGGACGAGCGTGTTAAGCAGCCGGTATAATTTTCTTTCCTGTCCTCTCAGGCAAGAGGCCCAAATTGGCCCAAGTCCCTTTTTCTGTAGTATAACTTCAGCAACATAGGTTGCAGGATTGGCTTCATCTCAATATGATTCAGATCTGCCAGAAGAGGGGAGCAGACCGACAGGCAGTGTCTTGGTTTAGGTTGTATCAGGAAGCAGCCTGATTTTATGAGTTCAAGAACCTGTACTATTGCATTCAGAAAATGCCATTCAGATTCTAGAGGACCTCTTAGCAGCGGGAAGTATGATTGTCTTGTACAGCTTTTGTCAATTCGGGGTGAGATTTTTGACACCTTCCAAAAGCGACACCGTGGAGTAGGGGAGCTTGGTGATGTCCAGCTAACTGCTGATTCCCTGCATCGGTAAGCAAATGTCCTTTCCAAACTTGATGCATATTTTTTCCCAACCTGCTTAATTAGTACATAGTGGTATCCTTCCTACTTATTGGTTGCTGGATGTTAGTAGACTGGTCCAACACAGCTCAAGCTCTAGGGTGTTCTCATGTATATAGTGTACCAGGCTGCCATGATATGGCCATGTTCAAATGGCCTAACTCCAGTCCATTATCAAGTTTGGTGGATCAAATGGGGAAAGCTATCATTGGTCTTGGTTACGTTGCACTTGGGATCAATGGATGGTTTTCGCTGTAGAAAGGTTCTTGAAAGTTGGGCCATTATGTACTGTCAGATATATACACGAGTAAGGGCACCAAAGCTCCTTGATAAGTTTTGCAGGATGGTGAGGGCATTTGTTGCAAAGACCAAGGGTGATGAAGTGGCATCAAAAGCTTCAGATCAGGAATTGATGGAAATAATGATGAGCAGGTGAGTCATAAATGTGTGCATCATCTTCAGGTGGAGTAAGTCAGGCAGTCCTAGTCAGATTATGTTGAAAGTTTGCCTGCTAAACTTTTCATGTTAGACCACTGCTTGGCTTTTATTGGGGCATCAAGAGCTACCAATGCTTTGTTTTCTACAACTCAATTTATGTGGTGGAGTGACTTATAGTAGTGTCTAGCTCAGTTTGAAAATTTAATAACTAGTGGTGTGTTCTGTAAGGTTTTGTTGGCCACCCAACTTCTGATTGTAAATGATTCTGAAAATGACAGATATGAAGAGGAGTTATCGCACCCAGTGCAAAGTCTTTTGGGTGGAGAATTGGCCAGGGCTTTGCTCATCCAAGTATTTATGCCACCTTCTTTCTTGTCATTTTTTTCTAGGTCTTCACACATGAAATACAACAATACATGCAATTTTTTCAGGGTTCTTATCCTGAAATGGATCTTCTTTCCTGTAATTCCAAGGTCTAGGAAGGTCTGTGTGTTCTTTTTTGAGAATTTATCTGACTATGATGGAGCTGGTCTAGCAATTTGGGGACAGCAGTTTGGTTGAAATTGTGCTGGGTTTTATGAATGTTGAGACATTTTTAATAGACCCTGGGTGAAATGTTGATCACATGAAGCTCAAAACCACATATTGCAGATGCTATGTCACCTGTCTGAGTCATTTGTGGGATTTTTCACAGGTCCAAAAACTCAAACATGACATAGAAACGTAAGTGCTCAATTTTCTTTTGTCTTCATAATTACAGGGGAAGAGGTTAGTATAGGGCCTGTAAATGGGATCAATGGTAAAGAAATGGTAGAAGATACAGTCTTCTAATAGAGAGGATGCATGCCTGGAAATGAGGTTGCCACATTCCATTAAAATGTCAGAATTTGTCACTGGTGATCCTTTGGGGCTATATGGTCTTAGGCTACTTAGTTTTGGTAATGAGGAAATGGGGTTCATGCATGCAGAGCAATGTTGGAGCTCAATCAGATATTACGAGCAAATGAAATAAATTTTGCAATATTGGCAGCATTGCCTGCCCTCTTTTTTGCTGTAGTTCTGCTGCTGCTGCTGCGCAAGCCTTTTATTGAGGTTTGTCATTCCTGTGTTTTCAAATAAGTACATCAACATCTACCTGTTGATTGCATAGCTGCAGATTGCTATTTTAGCTACCCTTTTTGTGAAACCCACTGCTCCTTTGCCTCAGGCTCAGTATTTATGTTTCATTTCTGGTGAAGAAGCTTAATGATTTATTGTACACAATCAAAGTTTGGTCTTGGAGTGTGGTATAGAGGGTTCAGGGTGTTTCCACACCCCCAAAACAGTCAATGAATGGGGACATCTCCCACTGAGGTGTGCACATTCGATGGTGCAGGGGAAAGGAGCAGAAGGGCGGGGCAGGTTGGCACAGGCCCGGAGACGGATGTTGATGGTCGAGGTTGAGAAAGCTGTGATGACATGTCAAATGTCAAGTGATGAAGGGAGAGTAAGTGATTTCAAAATCTCACCACCTCATAGCAGCAAAGATGTTAAACTGTTTTGTGATGGATATTTCCAGTGATGACAGACCCCAGGATGAATGAAGAGGTGCTATGGCCTGGACCTTCTGATCATCCATAATTCCAATTGGCTGGTTGACCAACACTTATGACCAACCAATTATTGCTGATTGTGAGAACTCTGATTCTTCAGGAGGAGGATGCAATCTTGGACTATGGATTGCTAATATACTGTCTTGACCGTCTACACAAGGCAGTTAAAAAGCCTGCTGAAAAGAGTGGTGAATGGTCCAGGTCAGTATGCCTCACCACTATGACACTACACCATGCTCTCCTTTCCCTATTTCTTGGGAAGTTTTATTGAGAAGCTGTTTAGCGTGAACCTACTAATTTGGAATTACTGTGCAGTTTGCGGCAAGACATTCTTGACCTTGCAAAACCAAGGATGTCAACCTACTATAAACTTGCCATTGCGGCCCGGATGGAGCGGGTGTACGATTGCCTTGCTCCAATGCCCAAATAGCACTACTGAAGACATTCTAGTGGCACTTTTAATCAATTAGGCTCCACTTTTACCAACAAAGTGGTAATTATTTGGTTGAGGATATGGAGCTCCATGGGGCACCTTGTGATCCATGAGAGATCTCATCCACAGCCGTCTCAGTGCTGAAATTTTTTTGGGTCAGAAATTCAAATGTTTGATGTGGAGAATTGTAACAAAGCATGTGAGTTCTATACGTTAATGCCAGTGAGCAATGGTGGAAATGGAATCGGTCATTTTGTACTCCCTGCTGACAGAATCTTTCCCACAAGTTGCAAACAATGGGTGGAGGCAACACCCCATGTTGTGTCATTGAGAAAAGAAAAATGTTGGGACCAATGAGAGCAGATCTTTGCAAGTTGTGTCTTTTGGTTATTCGGTGATGGTGGTCTTAAGAAAACCAGTGATTTGCTGGAACATAATGTTCATGTGGATGGAATTCATACGTGGTGTTGCAATGCAAATGGCTCAGATAGTCCCTTGTTTGGGATTCTTGTTATACTGACAGATTTTTCTGATGTATTTCAATTGACAGTCTTATTTTCAGTCATCAGAGGCCGAGATCCACCAGAATGATCAAATGAGGGCTTGGGTAATGCATGGAATGTTTCAAGGGGTACTCTCTTGAATTTAATTAGCTCTCTGACATTGTTCATTATGGAAGTATTTTCTATTACAGGAGGGATCCCTAAATGATTATGAATTATATACACATGATGCTGCAATGCTGAAACAAAGAAAACAAGGAAAAAGAAATAGGGTTTAGGCAACCCCTGATTTGAGTCTCTGGAAATTTTGACAGTTCTAAACATCAGAGTATATTTTGAAGATTGATTGGTATGCAAATGCATTGTAGGAACTTGGTATGTGAGAATGGAATGAAAGCAATGGGGCTGGGTTTTGCAGGAATCAAGAGTGGGAAGTATCAAAAAGGGAAACTATCAAACACACCAATGATAATATGTTTGCATGAGAATATTGGGGTGACTTAACTTGTGGTCACCTATTTTGTACCTGCTTACTTATGGTCTTATGTTCCATGTTTAGCAGAAGGGTCTGAGTATATACCCTTTTGGATTTGAGCTTCCCATCACAAGACTAGTAGGCCAAGTGGAGGAGCCAAAAATCTAGAAAGGTTTATACTCAGACCCTTCACATGCGGAAAGAAATGGCTGTTCTATTTTATGTTTGTCTTCGTGCATGAAATTTTTGCTGAAATCTGAAAGGTCCAGTTGATAGCTACTGAAGAAGTTTTGCTGACCAAGTTTCATCTTCTTCACACTGTCAGGGTTACTGATTCCTTGTTATTGGCACTTGCAAAATATGTCTAGTGCCCTGACCTGAGAAGCAATGAAAGACCTTGCCATTGAAATCTCTGGCAAGAAAGACAAAAATAATGCATCATTTGTGTTGTGAAACTGTTCTCAGTAGCTCTTGAAAGCATGCTTGACAGAGCAAGTTATTTGTTTCCTTAGACCTAGAACCTTATCAAGTCAAGGTTCTCACAACTGAAAAGGATGAGGCCAAGTGCAGATTGTAGAGTGGCTGAAGTCCTTTGAAGGACAAACTGGACACTCTACAGAGGGAGGTATGGTTAAGTTGAAACTTGAAACAGGTCATGCCACTCTTCAGCCACTCTTCAATCTGCACTTAGAGTGTCCAGTTTGTCCTGCAGGAAAAGGAATTGAAGGACAAACTGGACACTCTACAGAGGGAGGTATGGTTAAGTTGAAACTTGAAACAGGTCATGCCATTTCAGGGTTTCCCTGAATTGCATTCAGATGTATCAAGTTCAACAACATTTGGAATTTCAATGATTGTAAAATTTGTGAGACTGGCTGTTTGTCAAAGCAGAAGGAGAGTTTGCAGCTGGAGAAGTCAGTGCTGATCCGCAACGTCTCATGCTTGTTTAAGGTCTGGTTTAATCTCTGAAAAGACTAGGTATCAGTTTTGAAGTTTTTCTTCAGGAAGGATTTTAACTCAGTTTGGCAGCTTCATAAGCCAAGCTCTTATTACACTGTTTGTATTCCAACCTCAAACCCTAATCCTGATTTTGACATCTGGACTACAGTTAACCAAACTTGCACAAATTGTTGCTCATTCTTTGATGTTAATGTATTTTTCAGCAATAGTTGATCCCATCATTAACAAAAAAATTGTTGACTTTAAAGAAATCATGAAATTAGTAGTGCACTTTCTTCAGGTTTGAAGTGATTGTGGATAACAAAAGGATGATGTTGTGAGTGACAGCTGCATTCTAGTGACTGGTTGTGTAAACTCATAATGTTTTTGTGGTCACTGTGTTTGGATGAGGGGTTGCAGATGGCACAGATGGAGATAGCAAGAAAAGACAATCAAATCAGAGAGCTTCATGATGAGTATGCTCTCCTATCTGCAGCCCTAAATTTATCACTTGAAGGTAGTGAAGTTTGTCCATGGATGGAATGTCTTTGTCTTTTTGAACGTTTAGCTCCCCTAGCTCCTTCAATACAAGATCAACTGTAAATTGCTCATGATAGCCAATTTTCAGGAATGAAATGCAGCTATTATTCACAGCAAACTAGCGGGGGAGTCTGGATGAACAGCTATTAACTATTCTTTTGAGTTCACTATTCCATAAGCATCTCATGTATCCCTGGTGTTCCATTTCTTTTCATGTCTATGATCTTTTTCTGTCAGTTTCAGAAAGCATGTCTTTTCCACTCAAGTTTGAAGTATTCTGGATACTGGAACCATTTTGATTGAGCTTCATGCCAAGGGAGAGCTACTGGGTAGTAGCTTACAAACCCTTGGCCAGTTCAGATCAAATATTGCATTATATGATTAGATGAAATCCAAATTGACAAGTTCTTTCCCAGGCAAGCTTTGAGTTTTCAGTGGACCTAACCCAATGGCTTGGAGCTGAATTCCGTGTTGAGCAGGTTCAGACTTCAATTCTTGAGAACTGCAACATTGTTTTCATGTTGCCCTCTCAAAAATTGTTATTGCCCCAAGCACGGGCACGTGTAGATTTTGGGTGCACCCATCTGATTGATGGGTTGTTTGGAAGTCTACCCATCTACTTGTTGGGTTTCTTCTCATAATAGGAACGTTGGGTAACTGATTTAATCATGCCTCTTATCGGTTTTTTTTTTTCTTCTCAAAATAAGAATGTTGGGTAACTGATTTAATCATCCCTCTTATCATTTCACTTTTTTTGGGTTGTCACTTGCCCTTTTTGTATCACATGGTTTCAAATCACTATGAAATGTTTAAAAAATCATATGACTAATTTTTTAAATGAACATTTGTTTGATAAACATACAAATAATTAGCTTCAATTCCTTTAAACCGTCTAGATGCAAGTGTCCATTTTTTATTGTTTCGTTAGTTGGTAAATCAAACATAAAAATAATCATCAATTAGGCTTATAAGTAAAATAGGAAATGCTTCCTAGTTGAAAAGTCTACATGTGGTCACTCAAACAAGTCCTTAATGATTGAAGAAGTAATGAATAAACCATATGGAAAGAAAAAATTAATATTTTCAAACACTAATTAAAGCATCTGAGAGAAATTGAGTAGGGGTTAGGGCATGGAGTGGGTTCTACATGGGGTGCAAGGGGTTGAAAGCTTTGGATCATGGTGTTTATTGATAGACTCTACAAATGCCTTCATGCTTTTGCTAGCTTACTTTTTTCTAACTTTTTTCATTGTGTGTATTGTTTAATTACTAATTTTTAGATTTTCAAGAAAATGTCCACCTAGCATATCTATTTGAAAGAATGCACTTCCTTTGGAAGGATGACCATTATAGCATCCAAAGTGCCTTAAATTTCTATTTTGATCAAGACATTGTTTGATAAACCTTCGTTGTTAACTTTCCCCTTTATGTCTAGCTTTTGGATCTATTGACATTGCTAAGTAAGGATTGAATGTTCCAAATTGTTTAAAGACTATTTTGTACATAATGAAGTTAATCTAGAAAGTGTTCTTTATTTGGCACCTAATTTGCAAAGGTGCTTTCAAAATTAGGGGATGTTTAGGTGGCTTTTGATATCTTCTTTCAATGTTTTGCTTAGAGGCCTTTTCTTTTGTTTCATTGCTTCCCTTTTCTTTCTTAGTTTTCAAAGTTAGTTCATTGTTTTTGACTTTACCATGATGAGAGTTTTTGAAAGACTTTTGGGTTGGGCTCATTAGAGTGTTTCAAGGCCTTTTAGATGATCGGTAGGTGGCTCTCCCCATTTCTAGTGGGGGTGTAGGGTTGATTTTTTCAAAGGTCATTGCTCCAGCTACATTACATGAAAACATAACATCTATGATTAGGACATATTGTGACTAGTGTCCAAACTTAGTCATGGAGTGATATGACTGAGTCATATGTGATTTCAATCATGATTATAGGGCTTTTAGTTTCATATGACTATGATATTACAACCACATGACTATTAATTTTGAAAGGTAGTTAGGTTAAGTAGGTACTATGGGTAGGTTAAGCAAGCTAAGCTAAGTAAATAGGCTAAATAAAAAGGTTAAAAAATCTAAATAAACCTTAGATAGGCTTAGATAGACATATTGGGTCCCAATTAACCCCTAAATATAAGTTTATGTGTATTTAAATTCTTCCTAATAAGTAGCCTTTCATTATGAGAAATCATGATTTTTTTGCCAAAAATTTCAATTAAAAAACCCCCCATATGGTTTTTTTGCCCCCATGTCCAATTTGACAAAGGTGCGATTTTGGACAAATCAATTTGGACCTTACAATTTTGATTTGGTCTTTTTGGTTGGTTTTTTTAAGTGGGTTTTTTTACTAAACCACCATGACAATATAATTTAGGTAGCAACCAATATAATAATATTTAAATTATTTTATTGAAAATAATATGAAAAAAATAAATAAATTACCCTACCTACTTAATCAATAAACTTAATAATTAATGCCAATTTTTTTTTTTTTTATTTACGTACCAACCCTATGTCCTAAGCCTAAGCCAAGCCACCTAGCTTAACCACCTAGGCTAGACCAAGCCACTTAAGTTAAGCCAAACCCCCTAGGTTAAGCCAATTAGTTTAAACTAGGTGGTTTAGTAGGCGTTGCAACCTAGGCTACCTAATTAGGTCATCTAAGTAGTTAAGGTAGCTTACGTTGCAAGTGTGGGGACTTGAACTTCTCACCTCCACATTAAGGAATCAAGTCTTTAACCATTGCACCACCACTCCATAAAGTGATTTTTTAAAACAATATATTTGTAATGAACATGCTTTTGAACCAACATATTGTAATTAATTTCTATGAATTTTTTTCAACATGCATATTGTACTAAATGAACTTGAATTTTTTTTACATTACTTATATAAATAGGTAGGTTATAAGTATGTTAACCTAAGTAGGTAGGAAGTACCTATTAATAAATGCATGTACTTAGATAACATGTAAGTTCTAATCTACTAAACTTTATAGGTACCTACTAATTCTATGTTTATACCTACTTAATAAGCTATTTACCCCTATGTTATTTAATAGGCCATGTAGGTGTTTATTCACCTATTAATAGACGTAGCCTAAGCATACTAAGTAGATAGCCTAATTTATTAAATAAGTCTAGGCTTAAGCAACCTATTTAATAAGCGAAGCTACCTACTTAGTTGGCCTAAATGGCATAACATAAGTTAGTTACATACCTAATAGGCCTAGGTAGCCTAGGTTAAGTTACGTACTTATTTATTAAGCCTACGTGGCCTAGGTTAGGCCACCTACCTAGTAGGTAGGACTAGGAGCCTAAGTTACTAATTTAGTTAGTAGCATAAGCTACTTACCTATTAGGCCTAGGTGGCCTATGTTATTTACTTAGTAGGCCTAAGTCAATAGGATACCTACAAGGCTAATATGTTTATTTAATAAACATATGATACTTACTTAGAAGGCTTAGACTATGTAATGGGTTGCTTAGTAATCTTAAGATATGTCCTAAGTAATGTACCATGGAGGTTTAGGTTAGGTTACCTAGCTAGATTACTAGCTAGCTTATTACCTTTAACAAGTAGCCTACCAACATATTAGTTATGTTAGGCTAGATAGGTAGTTTAGGCATAGACCAACTTACTAGCTATGTTAGGTTAGGTAGGTAGCCTAGGCTTAATAAGTAGGTTAAGTCATTAAATGAGTATGAGTCATTTGACTAAGGGGTGAATTTGGATGGTCAATTTGATTAAACCTTATCCATTCAATATGACCATTTTGATGGACATTTGTCCATTTTGACCAAATTTTCAACTTCATATTTTTTCAAAAAATCATTTTAATCAAATGTAGTGGTCAAATGTAATATGTGTTTTTCATGCCCCAAAATTTTAGTCAAAATGGATATACCTTTTGGTTAATGTGGACATTTCAATTAAATTAACTTTCTAAAAAATTGTGATTTCTTATAGTGCCTTTAGATAGGCCTAAGTATATATTATAATATGAATTAATTTAGACCTAATTTAATTTAATCCAATGTTAATTTAACATAATTTAACCTACTTAAGGTTAATTTACCCGAAATAACCTAGTTTTTAAAATAGTCTTATTTATTCTAATTGATCCTATTTTAATTTGATGTACCACATTTTAACATATGTAACTTAATTTAATATGATTTAGCTAAGTGTACCAACTTTAGTAACCTTTAGATTTCACCAATTTTAGCCAAACTTAGATTAATTAGTTCAATTTAATTTAGTTTTGGCCTTAGTTCAACTAAAATACCCTTAAATTTTTCATTTAACAAATTTAAACCAAATTTAGCCAAATTTATTCAAATTCAACCAAGTTTAATCAAGTTTAGCCTAAGTGGTTTAATGTAATTTGATTTCACCAATTTTAACCAAATGTAATTTAACTATCCAAATTTAACTTAATTTATTCAAATTTAGTAAAACAGATAACCAATTTTAATTAAAACACTTATAGGTTTTGCCAAATTTATTCAATTTCAGCAATAATTAATCCAATTTAATTAAAAAAATTATAGGTTTAACCAAATTTAGTCAAAATCATTTAGTTTAGCTAAATTTATATTTGTTTAACCAAGCTTTTAAAAATTTCACCCAAGTTTATCAAAATATAAGAAAATTTATCCCAATTTAACCAAAATAACCTATTTTAGCCTCATTTATTGAAACCAAAATTAACCAACTTTAGTTTTAATTAGGCCAAGTTTAATCAAAATATTCTATTTTAATAAATAAAATTTTGTTTAACCAAAATAACATAGTTCAACAAATTTATGTTATTTTAATCAAATTTAGTAAAGTTTTGCTAGATTTACCCAAGGGTTCAGGCTTCATAAATTTACAACATACTAAATTTATAAAATGACATTTTAAAAATGATATAATTATTTTAAAAATTATTAAATATGAATTATAATATATTATAATAATCAAGAATTTGATGAATTAATTAATTATATAATGATAATAAATATATAATTGAAATTCAATATATGATTATTAAATTGAATGATTTAATGAAAATTAAATATTCATATATAAAGTGTATATATATATATTAATATTAATATATTGTATGCATATTAATATACACATACATGTGTGTGTAGATTAATAAAATAGTATACAATTATGTTATGTGTATGTGGTAAGGTACATAATGTATAAATATTTATTTATATTAATAATATTATATTCATATTCATATTTCAGAATTATAAAATAAAATAAAAATATTATTGGTTTTATATTTAAATTATAATATATTTATTAAAGTTCATCATGTATTGAAACATAATGGATATGTTAAAAATTTTGAAATTTAAAAGTGATTTTCTACATTCAAAATTTGTTGTTTTAGTTTTTAGTTGTTGTACATATGTAGATTAATGCTTCAAAGTTTAATAATCCATATTCAAGTTTTCATTTGAGTAAATATTGAAAACAAATTATATTTTAAACTTTGTGTTTCTTTTACATTCAAACATGAAAGGATGATAAATCCTATATGTGAATACATTGTTTCACATTTAATGTGGTAGGTGGATGGCAAAGGCTTCCACCATTTCAAATGGTACAAGGATGAAAAATTGATCCTATCATGTTACCAAGTTTAACCATGTTGACTATGGTCAACGTCGCGGTTTGTTGTTTGATTGTATGTACAATGAATGTTTGACATTGATATGGTATGATCTATTTGTATACAAATTATACATATATGGTAAATAAAAAATTAAATTAAATGGATAATTATTTTATAAAATCAATATGTGAAAATGTATTTAAATATTATATAATATAAAAAATCTATGTTATATGTAATATAAAATAATAATTATTAGTGTTGTAAAGATGTTGTAAATGGCATATATGATTATGGACAAAAATACGACTAGTGGTAAAATCAACTAGTTTCAATGGATTATGTAGTTATGTCTACAAACCCAATCATGGATGTAGACATATATCCATATTTTTGGTGTAATGTTACTTAATTGAGGAGTTGGGCCTTAATTAACCCTATCATAATTTTCAAGTTTTTGTTAGATTTTTGTTCATTCTTGTTGGGGGTGATAGGTATGAGCAATTAAGGGCCATTTTTTTCCCAAGTGCATTTGAGATTAGTGTGAAAGCTTTTTCTTTTAAGGGCTGTAATATGTGTGCCCCTTTTTGAATAGCTCATTACAAGATACATAAATCACCTTTAGAAGAATATTTTAGAAAGATTACATGGCCATTATTTTACTAACATCATTTTTAATATACTTTCTAATTCACACCAAATGCGAGATTTTTCAATCGCATTGCGCACTAGGTTGGATCTTTCCCATCCTTTAATCCTTGGGGTATCACACGACATTTGTAGTTAGCCTTTGCATCCTATGGGGATCCACCTTCTTTGTTGCACTTAGGGTGGGAGAGGATGGCCTTGCATGATGTTGTGTGAGATATTGTTGTGATTGTTTTGAGAGATCTAAGATTTCACATTTCATAAGAACAAACCCATGTTCTTCCACCCCTTATTTTGTAATCTTCACACCATTAGGTTGACATTGTGCTATCAATAAATGGTGTCCACACATTAGTGAAAGTTATCATTGTTGACCCCATTTGAGTTGATTTGATTTCACAAGTTGCTTTTTCTCATGGGGTTGTTGTGATAATCATGGTTTAGGCAAAGGACAAATTTTATCGCGATCAGTTCCCAATGAACATGTTTCCCCCTTTAGTTATAGAGGTTTTCGAGTGTTTACCCCAATGGATAGACATGTTTGTTCATCAATGTGCCAACATGATGTGGGGAGTGAAGGGCACCAAAGACCTTCATCTTTTAGTTTTGTGTGCATTTTATAGACAAAGGGTGTTAATGATGTTGCAGTGTGTGCAAGCGATCACTATTTTGAGATGTGCAATTGTCAAGTGAAGGTGCATCTAGGCTAAATGTCCTTCCTTTTCGAGAGGTTGTCCACTTTCCTTATTTGATATGCTTGTCCTGACGACTAGAGGGAGTTAAAGAACTTCATGTTCCCCTTATGGTCTGTGCTCTAAGGTGGTTCATTTTGTTCGTTATATTCCCCCTTTTTTGGGTGCTTTGGTTTTTTTAATGATTGGCAAAGTTTCATCATTTGATAATCCTATTATGCCGAAACTAGCAATTCTCGGCCCTTAATTGTGAGACTTTATGGATAACTCTATTGTTCCATGAATAACTATTCAAAATTTCGCCTTGCATCTCCAGTGCCCTCCATCAGCAAACTGTCCAATGCAATTAGAAATGAACTTTCCATTCACTAATTGGGATGAAAGGACCTTCCAGTTTAGTAAGGTTCCTAAAATTTTGAAAATTCTTTACATCTAAGGTAAGGAACATTTTTTCTGCTCCTCCTTGGTTTTTTGCTCCTAGCTTGGGAACTATCGGCCTCTTGGGGGGCCCTCAAACCTAGAAAGAGCCTTAAAAATGTTCCTTTCCATGTACATAATGCCTCCGTAGGTCCCCGCAATTCATGCCCCCTCCCCCATTAGTGTAGGCCAAAATAGGTGATGAAGAGAGTTGGGAATAGGAATTCTGCTCAGCCAATGAGGAATTGCAGCAGACCCAGGTTTTTTATTTTCCTTTTGGGTACGTTGTTGGGATTTAGGGGCTTTTGTTGTTGCCAAAGCGTTCCCACCAAGTTCCCGTTGTGTTCCCAAGCAAACGACGACAACATAACCCTAACTCTCTTTGAAGTACGTCCTCCCTTCGCCTTTTACACGCATTGCATTGCATTGCATGCATTAGCCTTCTTCTTCTTCTTCTTCTTCACGTCCTCCTGCAATCTTGCAAAACCATCGTCACATTTCGGCTCCAGGAAACAAAAAAAACAACAGCGAAAAACAAATTGCAAATTTTCAGCGCCTTGAAATTCGTTATAATTTTACGGGAGAATTTGTTTTGCATGTCATGTTTGTTGGTCACTTTACTCATCATCTCCAAACCCTAATTAATACAACGACGACTGCAGTGGTGGTGTCAAGATACCTATGTTGTAGTTTAGTATAACTCAGTTGTGTTGTCCTCGTTGGTGTTGCTGCTGTTCTTTTCGAACGGTTCTTGTCAGAAGTGGGTTGGTTGGTTGGTTGGTTTTTAATGATTTTTGGAATTTTTTTGTTCCGGCCTTTTGTGAAGAGGTTTTTGAAGGGGTGTTTTGTCTCATGGGGCATCATGCGTCATGGGACAGGAGTGCCGCAATCATTGTGGAGGGAGGAGAGAGAGAGAGCGTATTGCTGCTGGTAGGAATTTTCTTTTTCCCAAATCCCCCTTCACACCCTTCTTTCCCCTCACTCCTGCTTGCAAACCCCAAGATCATGATTTATGCATGAAAGAATCCAACCAATTCTTGCCCATGATTATCTTGTAAGAGGACGTCGCACTCCCACATCTGTAGTTGAGAGGTGAATCCCAATGTGCTCTCTTTGAGAAACGTCATTTGAGAATCTAGCTGTTGTCATGAAATCTGAGGCATGGAGGTCAATTCTGTGGGACACAACAAGTGATGGACCAGGAGCATGAAATGAAGGGGAGAAGAAATCCAGATACTTGATCTACTTGGAGGAAGATCTGCAACATAGCCTTGAAGAGTTTGGTAATCTTGCATCATGCCTTATGGGAGCTGCAAAACTTTCTCAAATTTGCACTACCAGTGCTTCTAAAGAAGCATTTTGTGCTCACTGGAAAAAGGCATTTACTGTCCACCTCACCTTAATATTTTGAGATTGGCAAATAGTAAGCCTTGATTCTAGAGATCTCACATGGAGACCAACAATGGGTTTCATCTCATTTTCATGACAGAGAGTCCTTTTGAAGGGGAAGGAAGTTCTGCAGAGATGATCAGGATCACCCAATTGGCAGCAAGCCTTACATTGTATTCATTTTTGATAATTTCTGGTGTAATCTTTGAAGCAGAAATGTTTACCAATTGCTTGCACTCAACCCCTGAGGAAGATTTTCATTCTGCAGTGTCTTGGGAGTAGAGGTGGGGGCTCAACACTCTAGTCACTTTGATTCAATGTTCATGATGGCAGTCATTCTAGAGTTGTTGTTTGAGACTGGATGTCAAGTTCTGGCCTGCAGTTTACTGACTTTCTGTTGTCTCTACCTTCACTTTCCTTGTAGGGAGAGGATAGTGAAGAGGAGACACCTTCAAGAATAAGCTCAAAGAGAAACATCAGGGCATTTGGGGGAAAATGTTATCTCAAAACATAGAAAAAAAGGATCAAACATGGTGTCTCTCCAAGCTCATACAGAGCTTGTTGCCATAACACCAAATAGAATTTTTCACTTGTTGGGTATTGCAAGCAAGAATCTTCCCTCAGTGCAAGGGTCACTGAAACAAGGGGGTCTCAAGTAAGCAATCTCCTATGGGAGAGGAACGAGGCCGCAAGCTATGCCCAGAGATCTCTGCTTATACTCACTTTCAGACCAATGAAAAGGCCTTCTGGGCTTATGTGAAGCTTCAGGGTAGTGGGAGTCCCAGATGGATATCAGGCAGGAATAACAAGAACCTGCAGCAAATTCTGAGCTCCATTAGGCTGAGGGAACCATTCCGGGACTTGAAGGATGGCTCTTATCCCAGCAGATGCTCCAATCCACCTTTCTCTTCATCTTGTCCTCCAGTTGATCCTGTGGATCAGCGATGCCAATGTCCGTGCTTATGTCATGTCAGTAGTCGGCCTCAATGTTGTGGCCCTGTTGATTGCTTGCCCGGTTTGCATAAGCCATATCAAGATGTCTACCCAAATTGTAAAGATAGCCATCTACCTTTGGCAAGGAGGGTGGTTGAACATGATGACCTCTACCTGCCTCTTTCACCTCAATCCCCCAGTTGCTGCTCTTCCTATGTGGACCTCACAAAATGTTCTTCCTTACCCATCCCAAGATGTTCTCCCCCTGCTCCCCTAAAACTTTGTCAGTGCACAAAACCAACTTCATGCATATCTGAGGTCCACTTGCCAAGCCCAAGACCAAATACTCCCTCTGGCTCAAAGAGCTCATTCATGTCTTCTCTTGTGGCACTTTCAGATCACAATGAGTTCAACTTACCATGTTCCGAACCTCTCACCCCAATGATTGTAGAGCCTGTTGACTTCTACTTATCTAGTTCCCCTACCATCTCTCCAACTTATTCTACAGTGTGTCATCCTGTCCCTTCCAGTTTCCCTTCATCCAGAGGTTGTGCAGACATGCCTTTCAGAGGAACAGGGCATCCAAGCCAACCAAGAACTCACCCAAAGCTTGAGATGAGTCCAAAATGCAAAGAGGATGGTGGAAAGGACAAAACTGTTGGGTTCATCTCAGAGTATGGCATGAGCCCAAGGTGCATAGACTTTCAGTGCCACAAGAAGGTGGCAAACCAACCTCTGTGCTCACCAATCCTCCCACAGTACCCTTGCTCTCCATGTCTACAACCATGCCAATTGCCGATGGCTACAGAATTGCTTTCCAGAGAGATAAATTGTGGTGTTGATTCAAGCCCACCACCCAAGTGCAATGTTGAATGTGATTGCCATAAATCTAAGGGTGGTTCTGAGTGTTGTTCTACTCAGATCAAATCACCTGACTATCTGAGCCCAAGATGCAGAGATTGTGCTTGTCACAAATGCGGCAATCTAGTCCAGCTAACCCAGACTCCTGAGGTTCCACAGAACATAGAAGGTTCAAGTCCATCTCATGTAGCTCCTAGCCTCCCATGCACACAATCTGACATTTATATGCCTCATTATGAGACGTACTTCAATGAGGTAAGAGATGAGATGCCAATAGCACGGTGTCACCTGACCTGTAATGGATCCATTGAGTTAGAGAGGCCCTGCAGACCTTTGCAATCTGCTTCTCTGTCAAGGCCTCTTAAGAAACATCACCCAAGGAGTTTTGAGACATACTCTCCAGAGGGATTGATGTTGAAATTTGAATCGGAGGACTCCACTAGCTGGAATCAGTCTCCAAGCTCACAAGGTGGTGTCACCAGCTGTTGTTGCTGTGGCAGGAGCAAATGTACTAAAACTGGTTTGATCACGACAATATGCCCATTTTGCAGCCATGTTCACTCCTGTTGCTGTGGAATGTGTGGTTGCCCCATTCCTACCTGCTCAAGTAAGTCACCAATTCTGGAGCTGGACACAGGTACTCCTTTACCTTGGTCACCCAAAAACAATGGAGTTCTCAGGATGCCCAACTACGTCCAAAGGCAGTGTCTTCAATAGGATCAAGGTCTTCAGTGGGACCAAGGCAAGTTTCTGCAGTGGGTGATGTGCTTGTGAAGCTTGCTCCGCAGTCACTATCAGCATGTTCAATGGCAAAATCACTGAGTGCTGAACTGTCATCAAAAGATCCACACACAAGGACTCAACATGTAGTTTCCACAAGTACTTGAAGTCATGATGCCATTGGAAGATGCAAGTTCAACCATTGGAGCAGCAATCATCATACGAGGGAGGCATCTCCTAAAGACACATCATAGATAACAACTACATCATCCTGGACTACGAAATCTCCATTGCAGTAATATGCAGTTAGAAGCACACAATCAATGTGAAGCTTTCCGGAGGGACAAAGAGCAAATTTGTCAGTTCAGGGATAATCTTCCAACAGAATTGCAACATGGCACTTGTACCTCAGAAGATGTAGGAGTTGGGACTGTAGTGATCAGTATCATGTGACGCTAGATTCTCCTTGGTTGCTGTTACAAAAGAGGGCGTGTCTATGAAGAGCAATGCTGCGACACAGAGGTAGCCAAGGAAACAAACTTCCCTTTTGCAGAAATTGCTGAGGATTTGTTTTGTGGCACCTCTTGACAAAGCTTTTGCACCAAGAGGTACTTGAAAGAGGCTTGTAAAATCATTTTGCAAAGACTCAATCAATCAACCTCTTCATGCATATCAAGGAAGATGAGTATGGGAGACAACTGCTATCACTTTCACGTCTTCACAGCAAAAATTGTTCTAATGATTGGAAAGAATTCTACACACTTGCTTTGGAAGAATTGAAAGGCTCGTAGGTTGAGTTTTGCTGTAAGGCATAACTTGCCATCAAGCATTTGCTTGTAGTTTATGAAACATATAGCCTTCCCTTTTATTGCTCATGGATTGCGGTTACATGATGCCAAACCAAGTCCTTAGCAAGTAGACCGGTTTGTTAGGCACAAGGCTCTCAGATCCTTTGCTTCAATCCAGATCAACTTACATGGTAGTTGAGTCTATTGGTGTTTGGTATGGAGAGATAGGTCTCATGGTAACAAGAGGAGATCGAGCTGAAGCAAATTTCTGTTGTTTGTGGTGACATCACTAGCTGATTGCATCTACAGACTGATAATCAACTGTCTTCAACTGCTAATCCAGTTTGCAGATGGTGGGTAGATCTCTGGATGTCGTTGGATGTTTGAAAAGTTTTTATTATGGCATCAAACACATTATGTAATTGATTTGGCTTAGGATTGTAAGATATTGTTACACTGCCCAAGTACCTCAAAAACCCGGAGGGAACAAATATATGTTTGAAAAGTTTATCATCATGTCAAACAGCTTGTACAATGGCTTTACTTTGGGTTGTAGGATATTGTTCTGTTGCTCAAACCACCCCATGAGAACAATTGAGGTAGGTCTTATGGGATTTAGTGGAGAAAGGAGGACTTATGCCAAACAAGACATGATCTTTGAAACCCATCTCTTTTTTTCTTAACCACTTGATCATTATTCAAGCCATAGTTTCTTTTGCAACAATGTAGAGTACACTCTACATGTGATCATTTGCATCATCCCAAGGGGATGCATGTGCAATAATATCTTAAGTTCTTCAATGGAATGTCAAGAAAACCCTATACCCTTTGGATTGGTTCTACTAAAGCTTACCTTTTGTTAACTTCATTGTCAAAGTTCAAGTTTTTTCATTTATAGCAAATAAGCTATAATTTTCTATATTTATGAAGATTAAGCTAAATTAATATACCATTCTCATTTGCCATATTTACTTTGAGGAAATTTTCATTGTTGTCAACTACCATAGCCTAGGGTCAGTTTCCACATGGACATTTAACAAATAATTAATATTTTTTTTATGAATTTGAAATTATTATTATTTCATGATCTACTATGATATTGCCATATGAAGTGTGAATTATTGACATTGTAGCATGCCATAATTATGATGGGGTTTTTCAACACCTCAACTTCATATTTTCACCAAAAAATTTGTTTCATTATTTTAAAGATCATTCAATGACCAAACTGACCCTAGGGTGAAGTAGTGTGAGTTAACCATACAACCATATAAACTATCAAATTCAATAATTTCATTGGTCTGAAAAAATAAAGCTTTAGGCCTGCATGTAATCCTATTCTATTGAAAATTGAAAAAAATTGATCTCTTTCTAGCAATTCCATTAGTCTTCCAAAAAATTTCACAAACCTATCAAACCTTGTTAGATAGGTTAATGAAGATATTTATAGACCTATGTGGTATGCTGGTGGCAAGTTTTTAGAGATATGTGTGTTTTAGGGTTTTGGGAAGGGAGATTTGAAAAATAATAATAGTAGTGAGATGGTGGCAAGAGGAGCTATTGTTACAACAAATATAGCACATTCATTCAGTTAGAGTTGTTGATGCAAGAAAGATAATGAAGCCACAATATGAAACAACCATTGATCTATCTTTGCTTGTAACGTTTGTGGCTTTTGTTGCGTTTTCGTCCCATCTAACCATAGGTAAGGAATAAAATCAATGAAAATAAATAGGAATTGTCTTGATAATTTTTTTGAATATGGTGTACATTGTTTCCTGTTAGAGGTAGATCATTGGTGAACTTCTACAATGGCCAATGGCCATTAGGGATTTTGGAAAGTCATGGTGAAGCATAAAGGTTTGAATATGTGGTTTGCATTTTTCTATTACTAAGGTCTATTATAACTTTGGGTATTGATGATGACTATGTTCAGTGTGAATGTTTAAAGATGTTTATGAAGTAGAAAAAGAGAAGGTACTATTGGGGAAAAAGTTGATGCTCACCACATTGGACTTTGATATCAACATTTAGCATCCCTATAAATAATTGGTGATAGCCATTAGGAAGTTTCAAGTGGCTACAAATACACTTGTGCAAGTTGCATGGAATTTTGTGAAGAGTTGTGAAAAGTCACTTAATATCATATGCTTGCAATTGAGTTGCAACTTTAGAAAGTCAAGAGGAATTTGTATTTTGTGAAAAGTTGTATCCACAATGTTCATACCATGCTAGGATCTTAACTTCTTACATTTGTGTTATTGACCTTTAGTGGTAATCCCAATTGAAAAGTCAGTTAAGAGGTCTCATTTTTCAGGATTTCTTGGCCCTTTTAATTATTGACTGGGCATTGTGAGATCAACATTTTCAAATTCGTACAAGTTCAATGTAGAACAATTTTTTCTTTGTTATTTAAACTATGATTTATGTGAGGTGTTTCTTGATATTCCACACAAGGTCAAATTGGAATGATAATTGATCATTGTGTTATAATTAGTGTGAACCATGTGCATAATGCACAGGTGTGTTATTTCAACAATGTTTCAGAAGGTGGGCCAACATGGGCGGGTTGCCTATAGCGCTAAGCTTGCGGGAACACAAAACCCCCTTCCCAAGCCCCGTCACAGATTGACAAACCAAGTGAATTAATATATATGATATGGACACATGCAAGGTGAGCTTAAATCCTTTTTGAGTTTCATGATTTTTTAAAGATTATTACAACCCCTCAATTTATAATATGGACACATGCAAGGTGAGCTTAAATCCTTTTTAAGTTTCATGATTTTTTAAAGATTATTGCAACCCCTCAAAAATCATTGTTGCTCATCATTGAAAGGACGTTAGGCAAAAATCAGTTTTTGCAATGTTTGAAAATGTTTAATTTTTTTTTCATAGGTTCCCCACTACCATTTGGGTGAATGCATATTTAGGTGATACCACTAAAAACCACCCACCCATAAATCACAAAAATGTTGTCTTCATTTTAATTAATAAAAAGACAAATTTCAAAAAATAAATTTTAATTTTTTTATAATTGGCTCTCAAGAATCGTCACCTTTGATTTTTGAGGCCTTGAATGTATACAATCAAAATCAATGCAAGATATTTTTGTTTTCACTTTGCTCTATGGACTTTGTTTCTCAATTTCAAACTTGTTTTGGAATTGCTACAAATTTTTGCAAATGACATTTTCTTTCTCTTGTGCATCAATTTACAACGAATTTAATATACATGAAATTACATGCATGAAGCATCTTCCATCTACATCAACACTTCACCCAAAAAAAAACCATTGTCAAATAGCCCTTCTCCTCCCACCAATGGAGGGTTGATGGACCCTTCGTGTCTCTAGATTTAGGTCAATTCTAAAGATTTCATATCGGAAAAAATAAAAATAAATAAATAAATAAATAAATAAATATATATATATATATATACATACATACATATTCCAAAAATATTCTAAAAAGATTCTTCAATTTTCCGTCACAAAAAAAATTTTTTTAAGAAAAAAAATTTCTAAAAATAATATAAATATGTGGGGAAGTTGCTAAGGTGAAGTCATCCGACACCACCCCCCCCCCCCCCCCCCCCCCCCCACACCCAAAAAAAACAAAAAAAAACAATAGATCGTGCCTTGGTTGTGTGACACAAAAACAACAACTAAACAATAT
>Ga0116231_10002398_pt1 | contig 39216 bp, 28 predicted proteins | sample S1TSphgellanicum_2_FD_89695 | JGI IMG/M metagenome (GOLD analysis project Ga0116231, IMG submission 89695) | Host-associated microbial communities from peat moss isolated from Minnesota, USA - S1T2_Fd - Sphagnum magellanicum MG | ecosystem: Host-associated > Plants > Peat moss > Unclassified...
TATTTTTTTTTTTTTTTTAATAAAAAAAAAATAAATTTTAAAAATTTAAAAAAAATATAAATTTAAAAATTAAAAATAAAATTTTATAAGATTTTTTTTTTTTTTTTTTTTTTTAAAATTCTAGAAGATAATTCAACCTCAACTCACCATTTTTACATTGATTTAGTTTCTTGAGTCTTTTGACATTAAATGAAAATACTTTTGTTTTCTTTCAATAAGTCAAAAAGCTTTGAAGATCATAAAACTAGCTCTAGTGCTTTTTGTTGCACTTCTATCATTTTCATGAAAGGGGTGTATTCCAATGCCATTGATGGTCAATAGCTTTGATAGTAATTGTTGGATTTATTATCTCATCCATTGAATATAATAGAGCAAAATATGGTATAACAATAAACATCAAAAATGGTCCAAATAATCTCTATACTAATTCCATGACTAATCATTTCTAGAATTGCAAAGGGACTTTTTCAAAATGATGCAATTCTTGGGATCTTGAAAAGTCATTAACGAAATAAATAAATAAATCTTGTTTCATTCATTGGATGTATATTCAATTTCCTAAACATCGTTCATGCAATATCTCAAAGTTTCAAATACATAGAACTAATACAATATTGTAAAATGAAAATTCATACTCGTGAATTTTATAAGTTGTTACAAAACTTGTTGTCAAAATTCAAAAAATGGGCATTGCTTATTAAAAATCCACAATTTCAATGTGTTATTTTTTTTTGCATTTTTAAAAGGCTAATTGTGTTAGTACATTTTTTTATATTTTTAAAAAAATGTCAAACATTTCATATAAAAGTTTCAAATAGATACAAGAAAACTTACCAATGTGACATCCATAAAAGCTCACCATAATTCTCAATTATATACAAATTACATTATGAATATGTTTTAGACCATATACTTACACTTAAATATGAACTATGCATAGGTCCTAAACCATATACTTGCACAACATTAGTTGCTACCTATTTTTTAAATCATCTTTTTAACTATATATGTAATAATAAATATTTAAGGTAACCAATGAAGTGAGGTAGTAAGCACTTAAAATGTTCCCATGATTGGGGGGGGGGGGGAACTATTGGGGTTCATTTTGTTTTTTTTAATTCCACTTGCCCAATAATCTTTTTTAGTCTTCAACTAACATAAGTCTAGTTATAAAGATTGGGGCCATTATAAGCAATCTTGTGAAAAATCAATTTTTATTAAAAATAAATAACATAATAACATGTCATGGAACAAAGGGTGTAAAGGGGGGGAGCCTTATAATACATTAGGATCATCTAATTTCACATTTCAAAATGTAGGCTTACATTTTCAAACAAATATAGGTAAATTTTTTATTAAAATAAGTTGGAATTTGAAATTTTAGTGCACAATAATGAAAATATGTTTTATTTTCATCATTCAAATAAGAAATTATATATGTAATATTTTAACATTTTTTTCTCTTTTTTTTTTCAAAAGGAAAATTATTCATAGTTTATTATCAACAATGAAAGCATAATAGTGAAATTTAAAATTCAAGTTGAAATTGCTAAAACCACCAAAATCAATTTTGGCAATCTAAAAAACTTTAACCCCATTAAATGGTTTTTTTTTTGGCCCATTTATTGATCTTAAATTATGTTTTGGCCAAATTAAATGTTTTTGCCCTTAGATTAGTTAATTATGTGGATAATTTTATTGTCTTCACACCATTTTGGAAAAAAACAAATAGTAATAGAAATAACAGTTTTACAAATTCAAGGAATGGTTATTAACACTACATCCATTCCACCAATTTTATCTTTTTTTTTAAAAAAATTGAAAAAAACCAAAACCAAGGTTCCTTCAAAATTAAGGAACCAAAGAACATTAATTTAAACCCACTAAGTAGTAATCCCATAAATAAATTCTTTTTTGTATAAATGTATATACAAATCATTAAATATAATTTATGTTCTTATATAATCATGATTCAAAATAAATAAGGAAATTTTTAATTTTTTCATTTATATTCATCTGAGATACCATTCCGTATCAATTATATAGCTATTGATCAATTTTTTTACAAAATTAACTAGTGAGTTTAGGTCCCATTTTTTTATCCCTTGGAAAATTAATAGCTTTCCACTAACAAGAAAGTTTAACATGTACATTTTCTCATACCTTGACACAATCATTTTTTTAACCAAAAATGCACATTCCACATCACCTTTAGAATGACATATTTTACATAATTTGAAACTATTTTTTTTGACTATAAAAAAGAGTTACCTTAATAAAATATTACAACAAAAATTTAACTCAAATATTTCCTCACAATCTATTGATAACTAACACCTTAAAAAAATAAAATGTTAGAAGTTCAAGAATCTAAATACTTTATGGAAAAATAGGTGGAAAAAACTTTAATCACGTGAATTTTAAACAATGGCAAGCTCAAGCTAGATGAGATTAATGGTAAAACATGGGGAAAACAAAACAAATAAACTTTCTAATTTTATTACTACTACGATTATAAAAGAAATCCAACAAGGTTCTACCATGAAAGACTATAAAAAAATTTTAAAAATAGTTTTAACTTATCAAAAACTAGGAAAAACTAAAAGAAATGAATAGTTTTAGAAAAGCACCCAAAAATAAATTAAAAATTGTGTTAAGATTATGTTCTTTAAAATGCTATTTGGGATGAGCAAATCAACTTGATGTTAAATGCTAAATCAAAATTAAAATACAAATATGTATCAACTATCTATTTACTTAACTATTTAGCTAAATGTTTATTTTTTAGTTTATTTTGACCAAAATTCAATTAATATGCCATGTGATGATTTTTTATTGTGTTACGTGTCATGATTTATAACCATCTAAAATGGATGATACAATATTTAAATATGTATTTTGAATTCATTTTTGCCAAAATTCAACGAACATGCCCACATGATAAAAGTTAGTCAGGCCATGAAACGAAATCATGTTCCATTTAAAAAGAGAAAAATAAATAAACAAATAAATGATTTTTAAAAAATAATTGAAGCATGGTGTCACATGGTAGTTAATCATTGGTTTATAGTTTAATTACAAATGATGGAAAATAATCATAAAGGGCATACAATTGGTCACCAAATAAAGTGTATAGGTTGATCGTATACCTCATCCTTTAGATGTGCTAACATCACAATGAGGTCAACATTTGTGAATATAGGTTACATGCAACTAGATTTATGCAATTAATGAAAATTTATAATCATGGTAATATATATATATATATAATGGATTTTTAAAATACTAGACTAAGGGATTGTCCTTTATTATTTCCTTGCACCACTTAAATCTTCTTTAAAATAGATTATTAAATTATTTTTTAAAAATTTATTTAAAATAGTTGATGGAGCTAACCCTTTGAAATGTCACCATCATTAAAATTGATCAAATTCAAGAGGACTTTTACCCTTTGTTAAATTAATGATTATTCAAATGTAGTGCATAATAGACATTATAGGATACAACAATGATTTTTTTTTTGGATTTTTCATTCAACATGCATTCAAACATTAAAAAAATTGTTTTTTTTTTTTCAACATATTGTTTCAATGTTTGTTTTTGAAATATATAATGTATGCTTAAACTATATGTTGCCCCATTGAACAAGAATAATATAATGTTTCAACCAATGGGAATCCAATAATAAAATGTTGTCATGTTATGGTTTGAAAAATAACTTATAACCAAGGAAAACAAATTCATACCCTCAAATCACATGAAGTGTTTTTTTTTTAAAAATTTCATACAATAATTGTTTTGTACTAAAACATTAACATAAATTTCAAATTTGTAATAGATAAAAAGATTCAATCATTTAAAATGAATTCACCTTGGATAAACCATGAAATGATTGAATAATGCATGTCATTGTTAACATGAACTACAGACTTGAAATTTTGATTACAAACAAATAAAAATAAAACGCCTCAAAAATTGTTGAAAAAACTACCAATAGGAGTGTTAAATGTGCAATAGTTTACAACATGTATACCACAATTTGAAAACCCAATTGAAACAAGCAAACTTGAACATAAGGTGTGCAACATCATCACCTATATTCACTTTCAACCAACACAAAGTGCGAATAATTATCGTAACAATTTCAAATTCGAATGAAGAAGCAAAACAAAAACCTTCACAATCATCAATTGTCAAAAAATATAATAGTTGCGTTTGATAGAATGGCTATTTTTATGAACATGGACATGAAGGAAATTGAACATGTTCTAAAATGAATGAAGCAAGGTTAGTTGGAGTACAATTGGGTAGCCAAAGTGAGTTTGAATGGTATTTTCAAAATGCAATGGCTAAATCCCATGTCTAAATTCATCAACAAATTTCTTTATACTTATATTCCTAGTGACAAAATTGAAATTTCAAAGTTACTATTTGCAACAAAATAATGTTGATCAATTATCATGTTTTTGTTAAACATTTTGGTATCTTTCACAATTGAGTTGTGGACAAAAAATCTATTCAAAAGACAAAACTTCGACCTTTTATGGTTGATATTGTTGGTGAGATTATGTATGTGAATACTGATCAATGGAAGTTGACCGATTTTGCTTAGCCATGGGCATTACACATCAATGTTATTCTTCAATCAATGTATCCACATGAACGTCTTTTCAATGTTAATAACAAAATTTGTATACAATTTTGAAGGCTAATCAAGTAACAAGGACAAATAAGTGCAACGTTATGTCTACCCAATTTGTTGCAAAAGTTATGATCTAAAAGACATGTGGCTAAAGGATAGGACATATGCTCCAAGAAGGATGATACATTTTATGTGGGCCCAATACTAAACATCTTTGTTTTGAAAATGGTTTATTCTCAATATTTCTTTGAGTAACAAAAGATGGAGTAGGAGCCAAAAGATTTGAACCCTACCAATGTTTTTGTGCATATGAGTGGATGCATGCATGCAACATCGATTTTAGCAATGAATCATTAGACTAAAAATAGATCCAGATCTAGCCCGGAGAGAGACACTTAGTGTAAAGTTTGGGATCTACATGCATCAAACAACCATTTTTAAGGAGGTATTGGATTATTGTCCAACCTATTTTTTTATCACCTATTGTTATTTTATTTTTTAATATGTACATATTAAAGCCACCTTATATTAATTATAATCCATTATTACATATTATTACATACCCTATATTATAGTTAAATTTGTTATTTGAATAAATTGTACCCTATTTTTCAACTAATTAATTTATAATTTTTATCCAACAACCAATATATTGCACCCTTTTTTTTACTCACATTTAAATTTTTTAAAAAATTATTGTCCCCCTCGTGATCTTAACATGATGAAGATGAAGAACTTCAAGAACCTAGTCATAGTGCCAAATTTAACCAAGACAACAAATAATTAAACAAATTAAAGCATGAATCTATGGAGTATGTTCTTGTACTAGAGCTGATATCCATCCAACTTTCATTATCACAACTAGAAGTTTTAACATTTCAAACTAGAACTTTTAACATTCCAAACATTCCATGTAGTGAAAGAACTAATTCTACAACACCAAGTTTTCACACAAAATCACCAATTCCACCAAGCAAGTAGTCACTAGAAATACGTGACAATGAATTATGTTTTTGAAATCATGCAAATTTGTTAAAACAATTATTTAGATTAAAATGCATTATGCTACTATATCCATGAAAATAGATGGGGTATAAATACTTGTTCAAGAAACTTTGAATCCACCAATAACTATATGCTTCCATTTTTTTTTCCATTAAAACATGTTTCATAATTTCTTTGACATGTTCATGTGCAAATATTCATAGATAGACACATTGAAACCTTTTTTTTAAAAAATTAACATGAAATTCAAATATTCAATGTACTTTGAAAAATTAAAGATTTATCATTAATAAATTAAATTGACATTGATGACATAAAGTCATTGAACCGATAATAACGTCCAAACATGGCCATTGTCTAGTCTTAAGGAACATGATCTCATTGTTCATCCACCAAATTGACACTTGCAAACCTAAATAAGTTACAGTTCATGAAAGTCATCCATTTGAAGACCTTTAGTTTCTTACAAAACACGCCCATACTAAATTATAAAAATTCTTATACATTTTTAGAATCATAACAAGTAAAAATATTTAAAAAAACTAATTAAGATTTAAATAATCTAAATTTCCTAAATGACAATTCATGAATTGGTGGATTGGCAATGTGAAGCACGACTTTGAAAATTGTGCTTTTTGCATGTTCACATCACTTTTGCCAATGTTTGGGCTCATAAGTTTTAGCCAAGAATTTTTTTTAAAACCCTAGGTTGACATTTCAAATCAACATCAATAGTGTGAATTAAATAATCTAAGGTTTAATTTTATCTCTTGTTAGTTTTTTAGTGTATCATGTTATAGTTGTACTAACGAATAAATACATAATTTAATAAGTTGCAATTTAAATACACTTAAATAAACACAAGTGCAACATTTCAACCTTTTTGAGCTTATTCATTTTGTATTGAGTTTGTGAATATCGATTTTGAACAACCGTTTGAAATATCATTTTTGATTATAAAAAATGATCAAAAACAGAATATTATCATGAACGCTTGTGAAAGAGTTTGAAAATGAAATACACAAAAACTGTTATTATTTATTATCATACCAAACTATTGATTATCATGAGCACGAGCCCAACATATATAGCAATGGTTGCGTGACCATACTATGTGCGAATGTGTTTTGTATACAACACACAATCTCAGATCCTCATCATGTGAAGTAATTTCATGCTCTTCACGATTCAGTACCAACATCACAGCAATCAAACATGGTTGGTTATGTTATGTGTACCATTGTGTGTGTGCACCATTGTGAGATGGCTGTGCCACAGTGGTCAAGTCCAAGACCTCGCTGTGGGTTTTGACCCAGCTGCTGCTGCTGCTGCTGTTGTTATGGCATGCCCTGCTATGTGATATTCTAAGATGGTTGGATTCGGTACTCATTCCAGTTTGGAGAGTTACCAAACAAACAATCCTGCATCATTCCATCTCCTCTCAATTTTCTCTCCCCCTCCATCCACAGTTCATCTACACACGCCTTTGTGACATCCAGTTCCTCTAGGTATGTTTGCTGTAGCTGAAACCCTCCAATGCATTTGAGACCCTCCAGTCTGCTCCGGTAGCTTTGTCTTGTGTACAATTCTTGCAGCTTGACAGTAGGAAACCATGGGGCCCAACCCAACATTGGTTATATTGTCAAGTTCTTCTGCCAGAAACTGAAGCATTCTGCAGGCAGTGTGTTGGGAAAGTCTTTTCAAGAACATGCATCTGAGTTTCACAAGACACTGTTGTTCCAGAGCTGGGTGTTTTTGACACACACCTCTTACTCCTGAATATTGATGCCTGACAGAGAGAACAACCGTTTGTGTTCCACCCACCATACCTTAATAACTGTGAGAACCTACCAAAGACCAAGCCTTTCTCTTTAACCCTTTCACAACACATTACCAACAAACAGACAAATAGGCCAAGGGAGAAGCCAAGAAGATGCATTCAGTATAGCTTGTTAGTGCCCTCTCGCAACACATGGCAGAAAAACAGACAAAAACACAAAGGACTGAAGGCAACAAGATGCATTAGGTGGAGCTGTAATGCCCTCTCACAACACACATTGCAGAAGAACAGACAAGTAGGCAAGGGCCAGAAAGTGCATTTGTTGCAGCTGTAATGCCTCCATCTTGGAGGAATACAGATGGCAACTCAGAATAGAAACTGTGCCCCAAAGTTTAGCAAGCTGCAGAACTGTTTATAACATGATTCTCAGTATCAGCAGCGACATCAGTGAAGATTCAAATCATCCATGCAGAATAGACAATTCCAACAATTACAGACATATGGACATCAGAGCCATGCCCACAAAAACAGAGGCAACAGCTCAACAATGGCCTGCATACTCCAAAGTCAATGGAATCATCTCATGCAATTTCTGGAATGCCATATACCCCACCAACACATGCAAGCATGCCTTTAAGCATATCTCCTGACAAACTTCAAGAAAACAAAAGGGCAATAAGAATAACACCCAGAGGCTCAGCCAAATCTGAGGCAGCTGCAAGCTGGAAAACCTCGCATCAATTTTCTGTTGCAAAATAGATGGACAACACAGCTGCAACTCCTTCTGGACTGTTGTGGAGAGCTATAGCAAGCTCCAAGGCTGATACAAACATGTAATCCCTTAATTGAGGCAAGAAAAACAGCAATTCCTCCAGGGAAATTATGCAAGCCAATCCCCTCTACCATCACAATCCCACTCAACGTCACCTGGTGGCATCAATGCTGTATCAGGACGCTTGATTCCTTCCCTTTCTTGTTTCCTTTTCCCATTGCACCCACAGCTGCATTCTGTGAAGGGGATAGACATGGCTCAGAAATTAGAGTTACAATGCCTGCAAACAGCAGTACTCCTCCAAAGGACCAGAGATTTGCCCTTGGAAATCCTATGGCATTGATGGCATAGTGAATTAGATCTAGAAAGGAGATCCAGAGCCCTTGCAACAGCCCTAGCCTCTTCAAATTGGGCATGGGTTGCACACAACCATAAGACCTCCAATAGCTGTGCTCGATCCTCCCACCATAGACAGAGCTACTGCCACTATCACTCAAGAACAGAGCAACACCTCCTCTGGAGTCATCTTGCTCTGCCTGACATGCTTCCAATCCAAGCTCTGAAACATTGCCCGTTCAGTAATAGCCTCTAGCCAGCTCTATTAACTGCACTATCACCCCAACACAAACTCTACCAAATCTCTCACCACTTTTGCACCCATTGGTGTCAAAACACCTCAAAGAAACCTCAACATCTATTGGAAAAAACCTTTGAGTTCTCAAAACATCTCAAGAATATACATATATAATCAATGACATGATTGGGGCAAAAATATGTGAAGAGATCCCAGTTTTGGGGTTCTTGAAAGAAGCACTCCTGATCCAGAGTGCCAAAAGAAATTCAAACCAAGCTTGAAAGAAGCACAGAAAGCTGTGGAAAATGTTTGAATTCATTTGGGAGAAACAAGGTGTTGGGTGGGTAATTTTGTTGTTTACATTGAAAAAGCACCTGTCATAAGAGCACCGCATCCATGGATTCCCCACAAGAGCTTTGCGTTGACAGACAAAAAAGGCTGCAATGAAGGACATGGACTTGCTTATCTTATGATGGATAGCATTTCCACAACATGCTAAACAGCAGGCCACACACTGACCACACACACTTTGTTTGTAACAAACAAAGCAACATCAGTTTGGGACAACCAGAGAAGGAGGAAACTGGCAACCACTTGAGTATGGGATGGTTCCCCTCTCCCCATATTTGTGAGTAAGAGGAGACACTTCACACACTAAACATGGGCTAGACCTGTTTGCATGCTGATAAAACCAAGTTGGTGATTCAATGCTAAGCTTTTTTATCAAATGAAACAGTTGAGAAAAGAATTAGACTTATCTTCACTTCTGGACCAATCACAAAGGTTGTGATCAGGGTAAAGGTGTCCTTCCAGGGTTCCTGAGGTAAGGTGTCATTCCAGCATGCGCCATTTGAACCTTCAATTGTCACTCTAGAAAAAATCAAGATGTAAACCATGCCATCCATCTGATCAAAACCACCTCATAGCAGGTCCAAGAAAATTCCCAACTGCAAATTACCCACCAGAAACAGTACTGCAAACATGGACAGGAGGATATAAGAATTCAAGATCAACATTCCATCTGGGAAGATTTTGTCTGTCAATAAACAGGCACAATAGTTAGGTCATCAGCTACATCTCCATTTCTGTTGTCTTGACATATAACAGATGATTCTCTGTCAGAGAACTATCCATGTAGCATACTCTGTTGGCTGTTCACCCAAAAACAAAACAATCTATTTAGCTTGGCACAACTGAGGTAAAGACTATTAACCTTGGAGATCGAAATCATCTGCCTTGGCAGAGTCATTATGGCCCAAGAGCAAGGACAAGAAGAAAAGAAAAAGAGTCATATCAGTAAAAATCTCCCCAAGCATACTCCAGGGTGCAAAGGATACAACTTGGAGAAAAGAAAATGAAGAAAAGAAAGAAGCAACTGTACACTGCATGCAGTCCAACAGATTCATTTCACCCTCCTTCCAATAGAATGCTGACTTTGCACAAAGCTGACGAAGTCAAGCTCTATCAGCTAGTACATTCATGGATTGTTTGAAGTTTCAAAAGCAGAAGTCTCTACATTTAGGGCCCCATTTAGCTCTGAAATAATGACAGACAGAGAGCCCTGGAATTCTGTTTTGAAATTGGAAAATCCGTTACAAAAGGGGCAATCACCAATGCTCTGCTACTGCTCACTAACTACAAGCCCACCCTACACCCATGTCCAAAAATTCACAAGGAAACACCTGCAAGAGTGGGACCTTTGGGCTCATCATCATCATCATCATGAGTCTTCCTTTCTGGAGAGCTAATGACTCCTGGTACTCCCCCAAGGCCACCTAAATCACCAGCAATGCACCCCCCTTCTCCAAGCTTTGGCCCCACATCTCCTATTCCACCAACCAACTTATCCTCCTTTCCCTCTATGCCAGAATCGACTACTGCATCTTTTCCTTCTTCTAATATCCCACCTGTATGTGTGTCTACACAGCTATCACCCTGCAGCCAAAAAAAAAAAACTGTCAGATCTGTGTCATACTTCAAGTGGAGGAGATGACCTCAAACCATGGGCTGCATACCAAATACAGGTCATTCAACATTGCAATCATAAAGTGCACAACTATCTTGTGAAGCAAATACTGCTAGATTGAAACCCTATAATGATGAGCTATGATCTCAAGCAGGACCCCTACTGAAGAACATCATGCCCAGGCAGGGGTACATACTGGTCCACGAATTCCATCACTGTCATCAACAAGAGAATCTCCCCATTGTCCATTCGCTCCTTTGGGGTCCGGAACACAAACTCCATCATCATTCTCTTTGATACCCTGCACTCCTAGAACTTCCACAACAGACTCTGCTGCAGTGTGCATTTTTTCAGCTGCCAATCTAAATGCCTCCTGGAAACCACACCAAACCTTTGGTCAGCAGATGATAAAATGAGAAACAGCAAAACAGGCAGATCATCAATGTTATAGCTTTCAACTTTAGTAGGCCATTTGATGTTGGCAAGCACACATGTACCGCAAGCTACAGTCATGAGCCTTGAGAAAACTTTTCTGAGCCAAGTGACTCCTAACTGATATAAACTTTACTAGCGCAATTCAAGGGTAAAAGCCAACAAGCCACACCTGAATTTTTTCAAGAGGTAGTGCACAGTCTTCAAGGCCTGCATCTTCCAACCTTGGTGGGAAGCATGATGCATACTGAACATTGCTTTGATACTCCATCGTCAAAAGCTCCTTGCTGGTACTACTACAATTCCACAACTTCTGCTGTCCTTGCTAGTACTATAATTGCACAACCTCTGCCTGCTTGCTGCTGGCAAAACATAAAACAACATAATTGAAACTTTGAAGCAGAATATCTCAGTCCAAGCTTACAAATGACACATATTCCTTTAGTCACATTCTTTGCAGACCAAAAAATCTGTAGAACTCCAAAAGTGCAAATCAAGGTCTAATGAAAACAGGATCATGTTGCAAAGGAACACCCTAATCACACACACACACACACACACACACACACACACAAAGCTTTATTCCAAGAAGAGCAAGAAGTCCGTGCAAGAAGAAGTGTAGAAGAAACTTGCACATGGACACAGCCTTTTACATAACCTTGTAGTAAAGCATTCCACAGGAATGGATAGATAGGCCTACAGAAGCTTAAAGACGGGGGAGAGCAATAAGCTCAAAATGACAGCAGCATTCCAGTCAGGAAGAGCGTGGGTTTGAGCTTCACAAACAACAGCTTTTTGCCGATTCTGCGTCACTAGCAATCAGCAACGATGGCCAATCAAGCGTTCAATATCTCTCTCTCTCTCTCTCTCTCTCTGTGCAAAGGGGGAAAATAACATAAGAACAATCCACCAACGTCCACTCCTCTCTGCGTCGGCCTAGGGAGGCGGGAGAGGGAGAAAGGACATGACGAAGATGGCTTACCGCGATATGGCTTTCTTCTGTGTCGGATTCCGATGTGCTTCGCGATATTACTTCCTCTTCTTCTGTGCCGGATTGCGATGTCCTTGCAACTTGCTGCAAAAGGATTACAACATCGATCGAACCGAAGAATGAAGAGTATCGAGTGCCTGGCAGTGTGGGACGGACACAAAGCTTTGTTGTGCGGGGTGCACGTGTGCGGCAGATTTGGAACGATGCAGTAGAGCGAGAGAGAGAGCGAGCGAGCGAGCGAACGTGGCGGCGCTGAGTGGCCTGTTGAGGAGAGCAGCCTGTTTGCAGCTGACACCTCGGAGATTTTTTTTGCGAATCCAGCTTTTGCCAAGTGCAAGCATCGGTCTTTGCCGGTGTGCCAGAAGAGACTTAGCATGATCATCATCATCGTTATCATCTCTTGAGAGATTTCTGCTGACGGGAGAGGGACGTAAGTAGGTAGGTTCCAGAGACTTCCTACTCTTCTCTCATGTCTGCGTGCAGCAGCTGTCTTTGTCTTGTTTCTTTGTCTTCTCTCCTCGTCCTCTAGCTCTACAACTCAATATGGTTTCTGGAGCAGTTTGATAGTGATAAATATTTTTGCCAAAATTGTGAGAGCTAATTCTCACAAAGTCCTTTTGGTTTTTTGCAGGAGATTTTCAGCAGCTCCTCCTCTTCTTCTTCTTCTTCTTCTGTGAATTTCCTTTCCTTCTCCCACAACCAAACATGTAGAGGTAAGACTCAAAACAAGCTCATCATCATCCTTATTACTTCGTGTTTTTTGAACTGTAAGAACTCCAGTCATGTTTCAATCTGGCATATTTCTTTACACCACCCCCCCCCCCCCCACAAAAAAAAGTTTGATAGATTTCTGGGAGAGAGAAAGCGAGATCAATGTGACATGGTCTTTGAGGATCGGAGATTACAACAAATTCTCTTTGAAGAACATCCATGTCATCATTTTAAGGTTTCCACATGGTTGCTCTTTCTAGAGCAAAAGAGTATGAGATATATGGAAATGACATTGTGTTTAGAAGGGTATTATTTTGTTCTTGAAGTGGGTTCATCCATTCCATGATGGTGGGATCTTCCATATTCTGAGCAGGCTCTTCTGTTGTTCTTGGAGTGGGACCTTCCATGTTCTGAGCAGACTCTTCTGTTGTTCTTGGAGTGGGATCTTCCATGTTCTGAGCAGACTCTTCTGCTGTTCTTGGAGTGGGATCTTCCATATTCTGAGCAGGCTCTTCTGTTGTTCTTGGAGTGGGTTCTTCCATTTTTTTGCAGATCTTGGCCATTGAAGGAGGAAGAAAATTCGCAGCATCTTTCTGTGGGTAATGCCCTTGGATGAGATGAGGGCATTACAGGAATCAGATCAAAGCTAGACATCTCTATGTGGGGTAATGCCATCAGATGAGGACATTACCAGAATTGGGTCAGGACTAGGCCATCGCCTCATGTGGGCCCTCCTTCCAATAATGCTCTCAACTGAGGGTATTACCCTACACTTTTATATCTGCCAGGTATGGTATTCAAATTTGGTAATGCTCTAGCATGCAATCAAGGATTGAGAACAGTTTGCTTAGGGCTGGGTGAGGTTTGTAGCAGGATGGTGGTCAATTTGAACTTACAATGAGCAAGAAACTGGTGCAAACATATAAATACTTATGATGTACTGTGAGAAATTGTGAACCTCTGATAAACCATGTGTCCCACACTTTGCCCAACTAATTGAAACAGGAATCTGAAGACGGATGAGAGTGTAATTTTGTGATTTCATGCAATTTTATGTAAATCTGCTTGTGACTACAGGAAGCTTGAGATAGGTTTGAATCCACTGCAAAAACACAACAAACAGAACATAAGAAATTAGGTTTTTCTAAACCTTGACAAAGAGAACTGTTTGACAGAATGAGCTGCGTATCTCTGTGCTTGAAGATTTGAATCTTTTTCATTTAAAATTTGGAACTTGGAAAATGTGATCCTGAACAGAGTGTGGTAATTTCTTGCAAGTAGTTTGGTTTCTCAATTTCTTGTAAAATAATTGATATGTGGTTGGATTATTATTCCTTGAATAGATTGGACTTGGTGAGAAAGAGTTTTCAAGCATTGGGTATTCATGATCCCTCTCTACCAATCATGGGGGGCTCCAAGCATAAGAATAAGGACAAATGTAAAAAGCTCAAGATAGAATCGATCCTCAATCATCCATGTACCAAACATTGCAAATGAGATATGCTCCTTGCTTTGACTTGCTGTTTGCACATTTGAGGTGAAATCTTCGCATCACCCCTTTATCATGTCAAGAATTTTATGATGCAGATTGAGTGTTGTAGTGTGTGGGTTGGACCTACTATGGTATTGGAGGTAAATTGTAATCTGAGGTGGTTTTCGTGTACAAACACAATTGAGGAATATGCATATTCATTGTTGTTAAAGAACAGGTGTGTAGTGTGCACTCACATACAATCAAAGGCCACCTTTGGAAAATTTTAACTTGCATTGTTTTGAAACTGTGAAGCACTCCTGGATTTTTCCTTTGTATTTTTAGCTCCCTTACCTGCCTGAAGAAACTTGTTTTCAGCAAGCTGGATCTCCTGCAGTGGAAGGTACCAGCCAGGTTGTACTGGGATCTTCCAGCCTGTCACTATTTCAAAAAAGTGAAAAAATCCCAGCTCTGCTTTAGGGAGGAAAAGGACCTGAGTAGAGGCCCTTCTGTGATTTTCAACCTGTTCCCTGGGATTGTTGTTTGGAGCAATGAATTTGTTTGCCAGGGTCAAACCCGACTAATTATTAGGGTTAGGAGTAAAGCCTGTTTTAGCATTCAGAATGTGTCTCAACATCTGGACCGATGCGGTGTGGTTTAAAGAAAGAACCAGTGGGTAAGGGTCGGGTATATGAACCTTTGATGGGTGGTTCTCCAAAATCAAAGGATTTGGTTTTGGACCCAGACCCACAATTCTCAAAAGGTTCAAAATAACCGTTCAAAGAACCCTACAACCCTGTCCTACCATTAGAGAATAAAGGTGTAAAATAAAGGAGGGCCATGGCATGATGTTTGTATTACTTTGATTTAAGTGTTTAGTTACAATTAGAAAACAATATACATAATAATTCATATTACTAGTATTCTTGTATCTTCATTTGGTTCACCAACAAGTCATTGAAACAAGACACATTTCTATTCTTTAACAAGATGTTGGTACCCAACATTTCTTCTCCTAATGCATCATGTCATCAACCTATAAACAACAAGGGGTGTCTCACACTGTGGCCTTGCCATTTACATTAAAACAGTATCTTAAGGCAAAAGAAGAATTATGGAAACTCAAATATTTCACCATGCAAAAACATAATCTTCCAAAACCCTCTAAAAACAAACCAAAATCCTTCAAGATTTTGTAACTCTATAACTAATCTCATGTTTCAACACAAGCCAAAATATCGTCTTTCAAAAATCCTCATATGAAAATAGACCTACTATTACCTAGGGGTGGCGAAAATCCCTTAATTAAGCTACTATACCCTATAATGAATCTAAACACAATATCCTTGCCTTGGTAGGCAAGGCCAATAAAAGAACCCCCAAAAATGATCGAAATTCGTCCAGCTCAATGCCCTCTACACCATGCAAAGCAAGCAATATTCTTTCTCTTATGTAGCTTTTCAAGATAAAGTTGAATGTTTCCAACTGTTTTTGGGAGAATGTTAAAAACCCAACAATCCAACTAGTTACATAGCCAAAGGAATGGTTATAAAATGAAGATTTGACAACCTCAAAAGTTTTCAATTGTCTCTTACCTTGAATACAAAGGAGGAGAGTTTTTTTTTTGCTTCAATAATAGATATTCCCAATCTAATTGTTACCACAAAGGAGGAGAGTTTTATTCTTCAATAATAAGATATTCCCCAATCTAACTTTTACCACTATCATTCTTTACCTCATCATAGATACATGAATGAAACTCTATGAACCATGAATGAACTTTCAAGCATACACCTTCATTGCTCACAATCTCTACTTCTAAGCAAGGAGTGACATTTTATGATGTAATAATATTGGATGAGATAAATATTGATGATGATGCTTCAATGTCATTATTGTTATTATTAATATTATTTTGGCACAAATCAAAGAATTCATTGTGAAGAGAAAAGGAAAAAAATGAACCCCCAAGAAAGGAAAGGGGAGTGCCATCACATGTTCAAGCCACCCAATCAACTAATAAACCTTTACAAGGTCCATCATGATGCCAAACTTGCCAAACATGCCAAACTTGGCACAAATAAACTATTGTCTATCACAACTTTTGTCAAATATATCAAAGAGTTTCCTATTTTCAGTAAGCGAGAGTTTTATTGACCTTAGGCACAACATGGTCATGGGAGCTTTGCCATGGTTGACTAAGGGTTCCCAAATAGTTCCCTGGATCTTAAGGTGGTTCCACCTTTCATTATTGAAGACCAATTCATTCCATTTAATCTAGATGGTCCATATTACAACAATGCCTCTAAGTAAGCAACCATAATTCTTCAACCACTTAAACATGTCTTGGGACTTTGGCAACAAAGATGCAATGTTTCCATTGCATTAGAGTTGTTTGTCATGTTAGCCTAGGACCATGCACTATGCATTACATAATTTCCCTTGCAAAGTCCTACACTTGCAAAACATGCATTCACTCTCAAAACTTTGCATAACTTTGGTTGATCGAGGTGTTCACCTTTGCTCACCACTTGTTCATTGCAATTAATTACCTTGTTTCAAATTGCCCATCTGAATCCCACCTCCTTTTTTGCATTGTCATTTATTCTAGGTGTTGGATAACCTCGACTTGAAGTTGTTGGGAGGGAAATATTTAATGAACATAATAATGTAGGAGTAGTTTGACACACCAAAGAAAGGAGGAATGTGATGCCCTCCTCCTCATATAGACCAATCCATTTCCCAATCCAACATCCCCCCCCCATCATGAGATTCAAGAGCCTACCTCACTTCTCTTCTAGTTTGGTGACAATTCTCCCATACCTTGATTGCTATTCTAAGAACATTATGAACTTTTTGCAAATATCATCTTTGGTAGCAAACCTACCTACAACAATTATCTATGAGTCACCAATTGTGTTCCATCCTAACCAAAATGTAATTTGGTGGCTATATCTTTTGAAAAGCCTTCATTCCTAAGGTTGAATTGAATTGCTCCACCCAAAATTTGATGCCAAGATCTTTTCTAAAATGTTTGGGGAATTGGCTTCCAACTCATTGACCATTTCAACCCATGTTTTGCTTATACCCTATATTCAAATGCAAGAGCCTAGGGCTTATTTGTCATTCCTTTTACACACACCACTTTAAATTAGGTAGCCACATGCCTCCTTTGTCATTTTGATATTTTCTTAAGTGATACTTTAAATTTTCTTTCAAATTACAATCCCTAGGTTCAAGCGCATGCAATAACCATTTAGACTCAAATGCATCCATAACCTCAACCAAATTCATTAACCTTAAACCACTTTCTTTTTTCTTCTTGCGACACCAATCCCAAGCCACCTTGAAGTAATAGTTATGTGCAAAGCCAACCCAAAGGTAGTACTTAAACAACTAGGAATATTGAAAGTAAAAATATTATTTTATTCAATGATTAACATATAGTAATCTTTTACTTTATCATAGTAATTTGAAAACCCACATTTTAAAATTACATTTAAGTTTTTTTTTTTTATAGATCTATTTGATAAGATTGTCTCTTTTAAGTTGAGTTGATGTAAATAAATGAAATACTTACAAAAATGTGTTGTAAGTAGAATCTACTTAATAAAAAAAAATTATGTATTTTTAACTTTTGCATATTATAATCATAATATATCGAACTTTTAATATATAAATATGTTTAAACATTGTAAATTGACTTGGTTAGTTTCAAATGTACCTGTTGCTTACTTTTATTTTAATCAAGTTTTTCAATTTTTGTATTCAACTTATCATAAATTAAATGCATTTTATTTTTCTTATGAAATTTAAAAAGATTTTGCCTCTACCTTTTTATTGTTCATGTCAAAAATTATTTCATTTTTCAACTAGATTTTGAAAAGACTACTTTTGATTTTTATTTTTTTACCTTGCTTACAACCCCCTCTTTTGTGTATTAGAGTTATTAGGCCATTGCTAAAATTTTTAAATTAAAAAACATATGTGGACAAAATAATACCAAACAAAAGCAACAAAAAAAAAAAATTTTTCAAAATTTTTACAAACTTTGGGAAACATAACCAAATGAAAAACTTTCAATTTATCTATTATTATTGAATGTAAGTAATACATTGTATTTAACTTTAATAAAGTTAATCATAAATAAAGTTGGCTTTATTTGAAAGCTTTTTTTGTGTGTTTGATTGTGTAACACCCAACATCACCTTGAATACAAAAGGGCATGATCACTTTAGGATTTGTCTAGAGTGGTTGATCAACTACCCATCTTTGCATGATTGTAATGCTCATGGACCCCCCAAATTGCATTTTCCTTTTTTTATTTGGGGGAGGGTTTGTTGAAGGAGAAGAAGAGTTGGGGGGAGTTGGCCTGAATTTTTCTTTTCTTTTTTATGAGTATTTTTTAATTTTTTTCTTTTGGTTGTAGAGGTAAAGATTTAGTTGGCCAGAAATTTTCTTTGGTTAGAGGGTTAGGGTTAGGGGAAGTAATGTGAAATTTGGCCTATTTAAGTTTTATTTATTTACAATAGCCAAATTTGGCTAGGCCTTCTTGTAAGTGATCACCAGCCCACCTAGATAGATACCTCACCAAAAATAATAATAATAATAAAATAAAGTAAAATAAAAGCCCCCTTACACTCAAGTAAGTATTAATTATAATACAAAATAATAATAAAGAAATTGGATTCACCATCCAGGTCCTGAAACCCAGATTCCAAATTGAGATACCCAATAGATTCCAGAACCGCTAAGGTTTTGAAAGTTCAATCTAGAATATTCCCGTAACTTTTAAAAGTGTCCCCTCGAACTCGAGGGCCCAAAAACTATTCAGGACCTCACTTACACACTTTTTACTGCTTTACTTCCCGAGTCTCGACCAATCCAGGTCCCAAGTCCCAACACCCAGGCTTCAAATTACTTACTGGGGTGCCTATTACTGGGGTGCCTATTGTAAAAGAGCCGAACGGTAAAAAAACCTGGCGCGGGCCGAGCGGCGCCCAGGTGTGTGGAACCGTGGGAGTACGTATTTAACCGGGGCGGTGACGGAGCCCGGTCTCCCCACGAAGACCCGGGTCCCGGGCCATAAACCAAGCTCTTTGCTACGGGTGGACCGGAACCGGGCGTGTGTTTCCGGGGGCTGTCGCGGACGCCGGCCCGGGTACCCGAGCTCGGTCGTCTCTCTCCTTTTGCTCTGTAGCTCGAGAAGGGAAGGGGCTGGCACGTTGCGTTGCGTTTGCAGCGAGCAGAAGCGGCGCTCTGCGACGCCGGGGCCGCCGTTTACACACTTGTTACGCATCCATTTCCAGCCCCAATAAGCGGGTGATACTTAAACCCTGTTTTTCAGGAAATTTCAAAAATCGGATTGCGTTTTCCGAGGCACATGTCGAGTGTATTGACGAGTCTCGGAAGCAAAAGAGGTCGTCGGTGATCCCTGACTGATCTGCGAACCTTTTTTTTTTGTTTTTGGCGTGTTCTGAGGAGTGTTGCTTTCGTGGCGTGAGACGTAGTAGACACTAGAAGTGTCGTCGATCACTTTGCGTTGGATTGAGGTTTTGGTTTTCCGTGACGCCAGGAATATTTTGAAGGTGCGGCCCTTTTTTTCTCCCCTTTCCTGTGGGACCAATACAGTAGTGGTAGTCTGCGTTTCCCACTTGACTGCAAAGGCCTCGTCCTTCTTGGGTATAGGCTTGGCTGCTGCATTGTCATGTTCTGCTCCTCTGCGCGAGGATGAGAAGACTTCGATGATATGAAGCAATGCTCTTGTTTTAGCGTATCGACGGTTTTTGCTATGCTGAGGTAGCTTGTGTGAATCGGTCTCAGACAGAGGACGGCGAGACATACTACTCGAGGGGATCGTTGACAAAGCGTGGAGTTTTCTTTCCTATGCCAACAGGAGCAGCAGCCTGCATGAATGCAGGCTATGCCATGGGAGGGCAGATGGAGCAGAATGCAGCGGTTCAACACCACCTCCACCACCACAACAACAACCATGCGGCTGCTGCATCGGACAGTGGAGATGCCGTCATGGCACGTTGGCTGCAATCTGCAGGCTTACAGCATCTGGCCGCTCCATTAGCCGCCGCTGCCCTTGACCACCGCTTACTTCCCTCTTTGCTGATGCAGGTGCCTCCCATTCTTCTTCAACCTGTCCTGAGCATCGCCCCTTGAGCATGACCTTGTCCCTTGGTCCTTTAGGTCTGTCACATGTGTGCATGTGAACCTACAGTCTCTGGTCCTTCCTGTGCAACCCTAGAACACTTCAACCTCACTCATGGCTCTTCTTTCTCTTCACAAATCCAAGTACGACCATCTGCCAGCATCCCCATGTAGCAATATCCCCATGCTACATGTGCAATGAGCAGGGACTTGTATGAATCCCGTGCACAATTCTGTGAATGTGGGTTCTGTTTGTGACTTTTTCCCTTGTATTTGTGAAAGGCTTAGGGATGTGTCTTAGTGGGTGTCTGTGTGCTGGTAGAATTTCTTCAGAATCCAAAGCATAGCGTTGTCAGGTGAATTACTCACTGTCCCTCTTACAGCGTTTGCCCTACGCACCGAGTTGTATGTGCTACTAGAATGAAGGCCAGAATTACATCACATTAAAGTGCAAATCACAGAGCAGGAACAGCCAGCAAATCAGAGCATTGTTCCCTGTCTGGCATTTCGATTGGGAGATTTTCTGTCTCCAGTCCATGCCCAGTGACTTATCCCATTTCCACTAAGTGCCACAATTTTTTTGAGGGCCAGTTTCTGACAAGAGTGTCCTCTCTCTTTCTTCCATCTTGAGCATGTACAAGTCTGTTTGATGTTTGGATCATGATACAAGTTGGATGGGAAGTGTGCTTTGTCAAGCAGGACTATGCAAGGTACGGAGTGCAATCATTGGAAGACAAGCAAAAGCTGTTTAGGTTGATAAAGACAATCAGCGGTGGTGTAGATCCTGCATCTGAGCCAAACACTCCTCCTGCATATTCTCAATCAGCAAGTCAAAGTGGCATGGATGGCTTTTTGTCACCAGAGCTTAGAGGTGACTTTGGTCCAGGACTTTTGGATTTGCATTCAATCGATGATACAGAGTTCTTCCCCGAGGTGAGACAATTCAACTCCTGTTCTTGTATTTTACTTTTGTGATCACTCTGTGTTAGACTGGGCTGCAAAAATTCCAAGCTGTTATAGGTATAGGGTAGTTTTCATGAGAACTCAATTGTTTGACATTCATCTAGATAGAAGCAATGATCTAGAATTAATTTTATTCTAAATTTTTGCTGGTGATACTGTGAGTGGCCATAATTGACAATGTTGTAACCCTGATTCAGATTGTGTTTTAAAGCCTTCAGTATTCAATGTGGTATTCAGCATGCTTTTTGTTATGGCTAGGTCTCTCAAGTCCAGACCAGCAGAAGAATGTTTGAGGTCATATCCATGGATTTGTTTGCATCTTAGTAATCTGAACAAAACCATATGCTTGACTGGATGCTGCAGACCTCCATTCCAGAGCCATTCCAATCTTCTCCATCTTTTGTGGCTGTGATTGAAAAGGGATTTGAGAGTGATAATGAGGGAAATTCAACAAACATCAAGCAACAGCACAAGCTGCAGGGTCTTTCTGTAAGCAGTCCACTCAGGTCTGCATCCACTGAAAGAGAAAGGAATGGTAATAGCAATTCTGGCATTGCTCGAATCAAAGTTGTGGTATGTGTTGCTTTTCTCAATGCACTTCTTGTGGAGAAGTCTATGCATGTCTCTTTTTGGTTAGTGAATTTTTTTGTTATTCCGTGCTGCCTCAGTCAGTAGCCAGTTACAACCAAGACTATCCTTGGATTCAAGTGAAACCAGTGAGTTCTAGTTCTCTCCAACATGGGTTTCAATGTGTTGATCAAATGGTGTTCAGTGATCTGCCTGCCAAAAGGTGGGATGAGATATCACCATTTGAGGTTGTCACCTTATGCTTCAGTCTGGAGTAGAGCCTCTTTTAGTCCTGCATGCTTTTGGGATGCACTTCTCCCTGTGCACTGCTGTTGGATATGTTGGCTAGAGCTTTGAGCTCACAAATTGCAGTGTGGTCCCTAGGTTCGCAAACGCCCCCTTAACAAGAAGGAAATGGCACGGAAAGAGGAAGACATTATCACAATAAGAGATGCAGATTTCTTATTAACAGTGCATGAACCCAAAGTGAAGGTGCGTCTGCTCTGAACTTTGGGGTTTAAGGTTCCCTCTCTTGCTTCCTCTGGAAGTAAGGGTTTTGGAGGAATTCCTCACCTCAGTGTTGTCTTGTAGTCTGTTCTATCAAGCTGGCAAGTGTTATGCGGTTTTTGAAGGTTCTTAAGGTCATCCACTGAGTTACCTCACGTCTTCTGACTGTAGCTTATTGGTGATGGTGCTCAGTAAACTTGATGGTTTTTTATGGGTACAGGTGGATCTGACAGCTTATGTTGAGAAGCATGAATTTGTGTTTGATGCAGTTCTGGATCAGTATGTTAGCAACGATGAAGTAAGTTACAGATATCCTTTCCTTTAAATGTTGAGTTTAGTTTTTCTACTCATATCCCCTTGCTGATGATAATACCGGGCATGGCAGGTGTACCGTACAACAGTGGAGCCAATTGTACCCACAATCTTTCAGCGAACAAAGGCAACCTGCTTTGCATATGGGCAAACAGGCAAGCATGACAGAACTTCTTTGCTAAACCTCATCATGCCGTGTTCGCTCTGGTTCTAGTTACAAATCTTTCATTGCTTTCCAGGAGGTCCTCATGTTATGCTTGTGGAGGGCACAGTGAGGGCTCCACCTGTTGCATATCTTGTTTGTGTCAGCCATATCTGGTTCTGGTACAACTCTGTGTGCATGCTATCTTATTCTGGTCCTTTGCTAAGGAAATCTTTTTGTCATTGCCTTTCTTATAGGAAGTGGGAAGACATATACAATGCAGCCATTGCCCTTGAGAGCCACTCAAGATATTATGGCCTTGATGCAGCAGCCGACATACCGAAGTCAACGGCTTCAACTATGGCTAAGCTTCTTTGAGATTTATGGTGGTAAACTCTACGATCTTCTGAATGAAAGGAGGTGCATTTTCAATCCATACAGTTTGCTTGCAGAATGGCAAACTAGGTGATATTATATATCCCCTGGTGAATCTGTCCTAAAGATGGATAGCTGGAATGTTATCATAGATCAAATATGAAGTCTGGCAATTTCACATAGGCTGCAATCATGAAGGTGAAAATGAACTTTGTCATCCAGTGCCCTTCACAGTTGAAGTCATAATATCTAAGGGGATTCATCATTGGATAATGATACAATAAATTTGGATTGTCTGGCCATATCTTTGCAATAATCATTGTTGATCTTCAAGTAGGAGAGAAGTTTATTGCCACCCCCTTGAGAAGTCTGTGAATGATAGCAGGGTGATGGTAGCGCAGAAAACTATGTATGCGAGAGGATGGACGACAGCAAGTATGCATTGTAGGCCTGCAGGAGTATCGAGTGTCAGATGTGGAGCTGGTGAAAGAGTATATTGACAAGGGCAACTTATCTCGCAGCACAGGCTCCACTGGAGCCAATGAGGAGTCATCAAGGTCTCATGCCATTCTTCAGCTTGTGATCAAGAAAGCACAGGAAGGCAATGACACTAAGGGAAATCGTGTTGTTGGTAAGATATCATTTATTGACCTTGCAGGCAGTGAGCGAGGAGCTGATACCACTGACAATGACCGGCAAACCAGGTTAGACCTTAATGAGCTGCTTCCCTAGAATCATAGGTGGTTTCTGATGTCATATCTTAAAGTGCACTGATCTTAAGGTATATCTTAAGTTCAGCTTTTGAGAAAAGATGGCTTTGGCTTGTAGAATGGAAGGAGCAGAAATCAACAAGAGCTTGTTGGCTCTGAAGGAGTGCATACGAGCACTTGACAACGACCAGGGTCACATCCCTTTCCGAGGGAGCAAATTGACAGAGGTGCTCCGTGACTCATTTATGGGCGATTCACGGACAGTCATGATCTCATGCGTGTCTCCAAATGCAGGCTCTTGTGAACATACCCTGAATACACTCAGATATGCAGATAGGTAGGCACACATGTGATGGTCCTCTCCTTTGCTCTATTTGTCATTCACTGGTGTCATCTAGCTCTATCTGTTGCTGTTGAGTTTGTTTACCATGCCTCTTTGAAGTATCTCCAAATGTAGATTGCTGATGCAATTTCCTCAGGGTGAAGGGACTGTCCAAGAATAACAACTCAAAGAAGGAATCAAGTTCTACAGCATCAATGCAAAGAGATGCTCCATCATCTCCACCACCCCTTCCGGTCCCAGCACAACTAATCCCACAAGTTTCAGATTATGTGCTCGACAATAGGGCAGCAGAAAATGGCAAACGTGTACCCCTTGATCCTGGATGGTATCCACAGCATAGGGAACGTGAGGCACTAAACAATCAATCAAATGAGTATACATTTCCAGGAAGGGATGATAGCAGGGCTTCATCAGCACCTGGTGAAAAGGATAGACCAAGCCATCTTGACATGAGTGATGGGGGAACATATGACATCCATGGGGCAGAGCTTCATGAGGCGGAAAGGGTTCAGGTGGTCTTGCCTTCTCGTCGTAAGGCCAGCAGGGAAGAGAAAGTGGAACATCATGTCAGTCGAGATGATATGGCCAAAGCTGAAGGGGTTCCAAGCTGGCAGAATGAATCACTTACTAGTGCCGGTGCCTATTCTATGTTAGATTCAGAAGTGGATCTTGTGCAATTTAACCATGAAGGTCACATTAATGCTATTCTGGAGGTAGCTTTCTACAATCTCAAGTGAAAAAGTATTTAGTTCAATATTCACCATATTTGGCATATTGAGAGTTACAAAGATTCTGTTTACAGCAATTCTTTGCCAGCTTGCAAATCCAAAAAGGATCATCACTCTAGTCGTAAATGAGAATTCTTGCTGTCCACTGTGCCAGTAGCCATATTCTGGAGATATACCTGTTGAACTGTTCAATCCCTCTGACTAAAGAGCAAAGAGGTGTTCTGTTAGTCATACCAGATATGGTTTTTAGGGACCAGGATACTTACTACCATTGTCTTTCCCTAAAAGCCCCCTCTAATAATTCCCACTAGACCTTGCTGGTCCAATATCAAGGAGATAGGCTTGGTACAGATCAAGAGTGGGATTGAAATCTCTTCTGCATTGTGAAGACTCACCAAGTTCTGTCATTTTGAGAATGTATAGCAAGAGTGGGTGTCTTTATCTTTGATTATTTCCAGGTGCCTGATATCTGATATTTAGGCCTTGAGGATGGTTTGAAATGGGCACCTTAGTCTGCCACTGACTAATGAAGCAATGGATGGTGCAGGAAGAGGAAGAGGTCATTTCAGCTCATCGGAAGGAGGTGGAGGATACTATGGAGATTGTACGGGAGGTAATAAACTCAACTTGCCAATGGGAACTTCTGCAGATAGGAGGTCTGGAAGTTTGAATAGCTTCCATACCTCCCATCTGCCTCCACCTCTGGTACTTCTGATGTAAAGTAGGTGTATGAATTGTAGGGTGTACTTTGTCATCCACCAACTGTCATTGAATCTTCAGCAATAGTTGACAAAGGGCCTATACCAACAAAATTGTGAGCATGTCCTGTAATCAGTGATGATTATCTCTCTTATCTGCATTGACTGTATCTAGAACCTGGTTTAGAATTTTGTTCCATCAACAAAACAGCAGCAAATGAAATCCGTAACTAGGAGCTTTGCAGTGAGTTTTGGAAGGCTGCTACCTTCCATCTTGGAACCCAGACGTGTGGTGTATTTAGCTCTTGTTGGGGAGTCATGGCAGCTACTCACTGTTGTTCATGATGAAGGTGATGCCTGACACCTTGTGATTACAGTCATAAGGTTATGGCGGAACTGATACAATGATTACCTGCAAAGTGTCATTGTGGAGTTCTCTCTCCAATCTTATAGATATTTATTCAGCCATTGATGGTTATGTATATATGTCCAATACAGAACTGGCAAGTTTATTTTCTCAAGTTAGCCTCTCTGTGCATTTCAGGAGATGAAATTGTTGGCTGAAGTAGACCAGCCTGGCAGTCGAATAGACCGCTATGTATCTCAACTCAATTATGTCCTGTCACGGAAAGCAGCGGGCATTGTGAACTTGCAGGCTCGTTTGGCCAGATTCCAACGAAATTTGAAGGAACAGGAGATTTTAAGCCGGACAGGTGGCCTCCGCCAAGTTTAGACAGTTCCATGGTGCTGGGTATAAAAAAGAGCCCATACATCATCAATCGGCTTTTTGCTGCACAAATGGGAAAATGCTACAGAAGCAAATAACAGCCCATTGTTTCCACTTTCTTTGGGTATGCTAGCTTGCATCTCTCATTTCCCTCCTTCTCTAAAGAGTTAGTCTCTCATTGAGGGGGGGAAACAGGGGTAATGAAGTCCATTCTGACTATTGTAAGGCTCAGAGGGCTCTCAACATTGCTTCCATATCTTTAATAGGCTGGGAACAAGGTATGGACAAGGAGAGATTCCTGGAAACAGCTTTAGAAATTGTGGCGTGCAGGGGCTATGCTACTGTAATCATGGTCACAAAAGGCTTTCCATCAATTCCCCACTGTGCTGATCCACGATCTGATCTGTCACTGCAAACTGGGTTTCTTGCTTCAAGGTTTGAGTACTTGGAAGCCAGCAGTTTGCTTTTTCATCTGTATTTTATACAAAAGAACCATGAGCACAAGATCCTGATTCTTTTAATGATTTTTTTTCCTATTCCTGGATTTCTGAATTGAGGATAGACATTTTCACCCTAACTGAACAAGGATCAGATGCACAAATGTGAGCAGAGGAGAGGGATAGGAATCTAGGATCAGTTATTATTTGCATCTGCAATTGTGAATCTCTCTACTAAACTGTAAATGTTGTGTCCACATGAAGGGTGTTTCTGTTTCAATGTTTTTGTTAGTCTATTGTAAGAGCTTCCCCTAAAATCTTTTTGAAAATGATTTGCAGTTCCTAGAGACACTTATAATGCATGCTTCTTGTGACTGGTTGGGGGCTCTGGAACATTATTTGCTCCTTTGCCCCTTTGTTTACCTTGTTTGGGTTTTACTTGTGTGGCTCAGACTTGGGTCCTCTCTCTTTGTTCTTCCTTTCCCCCTTTGCTGGGTGCTTTGTTTAATGGAAGCTTGCCAGGGTTTCATCATCACTTATAATCTTATTTAGACTTTTCTTTTGCAAAGAAACTATTTCTAAGCCCATATAAAACATGTTTTCGTGTTATAGAATCTTATAATAAGACTGGTATTGTTTTAAGGAAATCATCAAACATGAATGTTGAAATGAATAATGACAATTGGAAGGGTTTGAAATTGGGCATTTGATTTCAAATAGGTACAAAGGAAGCATGACAATCTACCTTCAATTAGCCCCTTTTTTAGATTTAAAATTTTTAATGCAGTTTTTTGGGGGAAATATGGAATTCTATACTCAGTTAGCTCTTCGTTTTTGTTTAATTGAATTTTTAATTTGTTCCCAAATCGCCAAATCTTGAGCTAAACTTGGGAACAATAGACAAATCAAACACTTGCCTCCCCTTGCACTTCCCTTCCTTTGGTATTTGGATTTTCACACCCATACACACTCTCTTCTTTGAGACATGCAATGTGATTTGAAGGGGTCATGAATTTATTCTCATTAGCCCAAATGTGAATGAAGGATTGAGTGATTGGGGAACTTGTTCCTTATTGGGACCCAATATGTAAAAAGAGTTAAAAGGGGGGTTGGGGAGGGGGTGAAGAAAAGGGCTTATGTGTTCCATCCCACTTCCAACAAGCTCACCTACTTGCTTCAACCCTTCATCAAAACAAATCTCATGGAGCTTGCCAAGATTGGAGAAGTTGCAACTCAAATGATGAACCCCATGTCCAAGTGCAATAAACTTTGCAAGGGATCCAAGGTTATGTGTGTTACATTTATAGCCATAAATTTTTTTCCTAAATCAACAAATGTATGAAATATTTGGAACATCATGTAATTCACAATGGGCAATTTATTTATGCATGTGGTGTATGGTGGGGGGGGGATGAAGGATTTTAATTTAGCAATTGTAATGTGCCAATTCAAATCTAAAATTCAATTCAAATCTAAAATTTACATTCATGAATTCAAATCTAAAATCATATAATGGCAAAAACCATAAGAGGCTCCAAGAAGAGAATAAGAGTAATAGTAGTAGTTTTGAGGAACAAATTTCATGACAAAACCTTTTAAAACATTGAAGTGATTTGAAAAGGTGTGCTTGAAGAGATTTCAAGAAAACATGAGTAATTTAAACCAATTTGAGAAAATAAGGGGCAAAGTTGTAAATGCGGGATAGTTATATTGATATTGTGGTTGATGAATCATGTTATAGGCTTGTTTTGATGAAATTTGGGGAGTGGGTGAGGTTCGAAAAGAGGTTGAAGAGGAGGGTTTATAATTAGACAAGTTGGAAGGTGTAGGAATAGAGAGATGATCATGAAGCGTGACAAATAGAAATGGAACGAATGAAGGAAGATGGATTTTGACATGGAAATACATAAAATAGATAACTATGAAAGGAGGAAAGAGAACTTGTAAATAGGGATCACCATGTTGTTTGTGTGACAAAATGATCAAGAAGAAAAAAGAACAAAGTTGGGGGATGGAAACCCTAATATCAATTTAATCTACAATTGCATGTCATTGTCCCATGCAAATATGTGGCTCTCAAGTTGGTTGTAGTGTCTTTGAACTATTGTACTTGTTTCCCTTTCTATAGATATTAGGTTATGTCAATGATTCAATGTAGAGGTGTTTAACATTTGTGTGCATTAATGGTCACAAGCATTAATATACTTTTGCTCTATCATCTTTCATTACAATAACTCAATATAAGATTAAACAAGCATGATGCAACCCAGTTCCTATTGAAAAACAAATTGTGATTGTATATGCAATTATTGAAGGTTATTTAAATGAAATTCATATAATGATATAGTTGTCAAGCATGGGTATAAATATGGTCAAAAATGATATTAAGGCTATAGATTTGGGACAAAATTATGGTGTTGGAACCCACTTAATGTTTGATACAATCAAAAGTAGAACTTATTAAATGGTTTAAAAAGTTTTCTAGGGGGGAAGTTATTGGATCCAATGTCCATCAATTGACTTTCACACATTACCATATTCATCTTGGTATCTAGACATGAGGATCAAATCACAAGGATCTTTTAAAATGTCTATATTGAATTTCAAATGTAAAGTTCAATTTACCTTTGCATGGTAATTGATAACAATCAAATTTTTATCAAATCCTTAAGTAGGGCAAACATTTAAAATTTTGATTATCATCAATTTGAACTTCGGATCCAACCTATTGAAGATTTTTGCTTAAATTTCATTGGTGAGATCAAGGTATCAAGATATTAATTATCATAATTTGCATATTGGGGTATGGAAATAGAAGGTAATGAAGGATGGGAAAAAGGGTTCAAGATCAAGAAGGAGAAGCAAGAAACAAGCAACCCTTATTGTGGATCTCACAAGTTGCAAGTATGAAGTCCTTCGCATTGTCCTCAAGAAAAATGGGTGGGAGAATAGAATTGATGATGAAAAAAATTGCCACTTGATTTGGACTGGTATGTACATGCAATTTCACTGTGATTGTTTGATAATGATCTAATACAAAAAGCAAGAGCAACTTGCAAACAATGTTTTAAGTAACATTCATCAAATATTATTACTCCAAGTATAAATCAAAGTTCATGTCATCATGATGGGGTTTGAGATGGGAAAAAAATCGGATAGAAATATTTTCTATGTTGATTTTTTATAAAGTTGTATATGAAAACACCCATTCAACCAAGCACATTAAGCAATCCATGCATTATATCAAATTTGAAATGATTTTATTTCCGTATGACCATAAAAATTGTGCATGTAGATCTTTCAGTGGGTCCAGATAGGTTGATGTCATTAAAGCAAGGACAAAAGATCAACCACATGTATGGCATGCTTGCAATATGCCGCAAAAAATCACTATTCCAAAGCCTCTCTACTATGCGCAAGTATGTGAACTTCAACAAAATTTCAAGTGTGGTAAAAAATTAGTTGATAATATTCCATCAAATATGATATGCATTCAATTGCTTTGTTCCAAATTGAATGTTTGTAACATTACCACAAGTTTTCATTCACCTAACTTGTGAAGAAAAGTTGGCATGTAGGATGTTTCCAACCCAATATAGATATTTTCCACGTGCCTATATCTTACCAAATCACCTTCCAAACTTGTTGGCATGTTTCAATTCCCCAAAAGTGAAAACTTTCATACTCAAACCAAACAATGGTAGTCAGGTAACTAAATAGATCTTTACTATAATATTAATTCCAAAGATATAAATTTTCACATCTTAGATCAAAATATGATCAAGACCAAAATTGAAAATTCAACATTAGACACATTGGTAAAAAAACTGTAAGAATCTAACAATAGAGTATGTAAAATTGATAGTTCAACTTTATCTTCGTTAGGACTAAGGTTTGGGAAAATTTTCCTTGAAAACTTATTTGCATTGATTGCAAGTAATGGAATGTAGGATGTTAATCAATTGTAAAGGGAATATTTTATTTTTATTTTTTTCATGCAAGATGGGTGCAAAATACATTATAATATAACTTGTTCAAATGCAATTGTTGACAATAAACAAATAAAGGGTCTTCAAATTTTGTGACAAAAACCTAATGTGACATTTCACTTATCATTCCTTCATATGTTGTATCAACTATTCTCCAAAAATGCAAACCAAATAGGAGATAGAATATTACCTCATCAAATTATATGGAAATTTGTGGTTGGCACGTCTCTTCAAATTACCACATCATGCAAAGAATGTGTTCTTATCATAAGATGTAACTTAGATCATACATTGTAGGGAAGAGGGGTTGTCTTGGCACAAAGTGTTGCTGATGTGAAACGAGTTATAGAAGGATATCCAGGATCCAACCTACTTGCACAAAAATACCTCACAAAGCCCATGTTAATTGATGGCTACAAGTTCGACCTACGCATTTATGTACTTATTCTCTCATGTGATCCCCTTCGCCTTTATCTCTACAGGTTTCACATGATATCTTTCCTTGAAATTTTATTTTTATTGTTTTAAAAAAAATCAACCTTAATGTTATAAAAAGTTTTCATGAATAATATTTTATTTTTTATTTTTTTTGATATATTACTTTGAATTGACATGGTATCTATCATTTTCATGATTAAACTTTCAAAAAAATCATTTTAATGCAATGACTATATCTTATATATACATACATATGTAATGTCATAGTTTCAAATTTTAACATCATTTACTACCCAAAAAAATGTATATTTAATTGAAAATTAGAATAATTAGACTTATGGTGTATGCATTGTTGAAAATAGGGAAGGAATCACTCGATTTTGTACTGAGAAATACCAAAAACCTATTCACGAGAATTTAGCAACAAGTTGCATGCACTTAACAAATTATGCCCTTAACAAATACAATTCCAACTTCAATTTCAATACGAGTGCAATTGAAACTAACAAGGGCCATAAGTGGTCATTGAGCTCATTGTTCAAAGCATTGCAAGATCAAGGATTTGATACAACCAAATTGTTCAATCAAATTAGCCAAATTGTGGTGATGACCATGATTTCTATTGTCCCTCTCTTGATCCATAATTATCATACATATGTAAATGAAGATGACCAAGGTCGTTCATGTTTTGAACTCTTGGGTATGGATGTTTTGATTGACAACAAGTGTATTCCTTGGCTTTTGGAGGTACCATGTATGCTTTATATCATAATTAGTTTTACAAAACTATCAAGTTTATCAATATTGAAAATCCAACATACAAGAAAGTAATTCATTAAATGGAATTGAACACCAACATGTAAACAACATCATACATTAAAATGTCTTTAAAATGCATCCTATTTACACACATCAATCTTGTGACCAACAAGTTTTTAATGAGAGTAATGTGGGTTTAAGCAAGATTTTCCAAAACAATTATAGTTAAGATCACCTCAAACTAGAAAATAGTATTATGATAGGCAATCAATTTAGGTAGCATAAATTTGTGAGGAATTTTTTAATCATGCCAACTTTGAGTATTGTCATTGAACTAAAATTCTATTACCTTGGTGGGGTGTGCTATGATTTTGTCAAAGCTTGCATCTTGTGTAGGTCAATCATTCACCTTCATTTTCAATTGATACACCTTTGGATCTCCAAATCAAAGAATCTCTCTTAACCGACACACTTAAACTATTGCACATGGATCCATTTGAAATCTCAAAAATCCGCATGCGGGTACATAAATAATTTCATCCAAGCTATTTAAGTTCCACTTTAATAACCTTGTAATGTTATTGTTAAAATTTTCAATTATCAATATTTATCAATGAACATGAACAAGTTTTATATTCATGACATAAACATTAAAGATGAAATTGAATATATGTTTACATCTTCAAATGAGTGCAATTACACAAGGAGGTTACGTATTTTGATCATATGACAATTTGTGTTTTTCAAATTTTACTTTTTATTTATTCCAGGAAAAAAAAGGTGCAAAACAACGATTGTATGGCAAGGGCAAAGGGCAAGTAGAAACAAAAGATGAAAGACAAAGTCCTCATAGACCACAACAGTCCATAATGGATTTTGACAACTTTGAAGCATCAAACAAAGGGAAGTATGAAAAGATATATCCACCCAACGACAAACATTTGCACGAAATGTATGATGTATTTCTTGCAGGCTCAAATTCAGCATTCCAACATTCTTTTGATATGAAGGTAAAGGACACCATAGCCAAAGTACGAGAAGATCGGATAAAAGAACAATTGGAAAAAACAAAAGTCAAGAAGGTGCCCCAACAAAAGGCACATTGCCTTCCACAAGGAAATATGATTACAAATTTGATTGAAGAAATCCACAAAAGTAAGAAAGAACTCATGCATATTGATAGTGAAATTGTTGGTGGAGCTACATTAGGAATCAATGAGGCAATATTAGAAGGGATTGAAAGCATAGAATCATATTCGAATGAAACTTTAAACCCAAATTCCAAAAGTGATCCTACCCCTATGGAGACTCTACATTTAGAAGAACAAAACTTTTCCAAGGAAGAAAATATTACAACCCAAAAAGCAAGATTGAATATTGAACTAATGGTCTCCAATACAAGTCAAGATTTTTTCAAGACACCAAAATTGAATTTGGGCCTCAACAATATCCAAGATGATCAAACAACCATCAAAGAGTTTTCAAGCATTGAATCAAATAAAGAAATCATTGAATCAACTGGAATCATGGAAACAAAACTTGAAAAAAAAAAATCTACAAAATTAAGCAATAATCAAGTAGGTGATCAAGGATTAATACAAAAGCGAAGTCAAGCATTTACATGTCATCAATGTTCTGCTAAACTTGAAACCAAGAATTGTGATGACTTTATTCTTAAGAAAAACACTTCAAATGAAAATGTTAAGCAAAACCAAAGTGAGTTGATCAAATCAATGAATGGGGTGCCACAAATGTTAGAAAATATAGAGTTCAAACATATATTTGAACATGTTGGGACTCAATGTCATGAAATTCAACAAGATGTTTTCATAAATGAAAATTTGGACATTGATGAACTTGACATTGTTTCAAGTAAAGAAGAAAAACAAGATGCATTGATTGTGGAAACTAATATGATATTGGAAAGGAACAATACAACACTAGACCTTCAAATAGCTCCACTACAAAAATCCACGATTTCAATGCAAAACAAAGGTTAGTTTTGCATGCTCATACATGTGGAATGCAATTTTTACTACTTGCAAAGGTTCCTATCATCATATGCATGTGACATTGTATTTTCAACTTATGTTTTCATAGGAAGTAATCCATTAACATGCATGAACGTGACATTAAAAGGATGACATGTTTTTAAACATACATGTGGATTTCATGTTAAGAATGTCTATATATGAAATAGATTAATCTATGGACTATATTATTTCAAAGTGGTTGATGGACAAATATATTTACCCAATAGGTGTTTCCAAACTTGATTCGAGATTATATACATCAAGGAGTTGCCCAAAAAGTGTGATAAAGAACCTCCAACCAATTAACCCAAAATTAGATTTGGAAATATCATCATGTTTAATAGCCCCAAATAAAACCTTCTTTGAATCTTCCAATGTACCATCCAAGAAACAACTCATGCTTGTGAACCAAACAATTGTTATGCAACAAAAATGCCCACAAGCTATACAATGTATTGGACTACATACATCCATAGATGGAGGTCATGGAGATCCAACATACCTGGAAGGAGAGTTAAGACCAAATTTGAATGCAACTTTATCAAGACAATATCAAAACCATCCAATGTTTAATTATAAATTTGTAAAGCAAAAACATCAACAAAAATCTTTAATTACTCCTCAACACCATGGCAAGCTTCCTAAACTTCTAAGGAACAATGCATTTTTGGCTCCCCAAAGGTATAATCTTCCTACTTCTTTCACTTGTATTCCACCCAAAATGTCCATATGTCATTCCTTATTTTTTAAAGGCATAACAATGTACAAAAGTGAAATCTATAAAGGAACCTTCCATGGAGTTTGAAGTTCCAATGTTGTGTAAAAAATCAAAATCATTTAAGACCAAAAAAAATCATCTTCTTTTGAAACAATTGCAATAAATTAAAAGGAAGATTAGATTTGCATATTTGTCACACCATGTCAAAATATTCATTGCATGTAATGAAAAGCTCACATTCTCAAAACTGAACCAAAAAATCAACATTCATAACAATTACAAATTATCATGAAAATTCAATATGATTTGTTTTAAACACAATTTCATATGTTGGAAAACTTATCCTTTAGAGGGAACAATGTCCAAAGTGTTCTTTTTAAAGAACACTCTTTTACTAATAACCTTTACACTTTATATATTGTCAAGTCATGGTCATATCATATATGTTAGTTGACTATAAATACATTATTCCCCAAATGGATTAATACCAATTAATCTTGTGTAAATGGTGTGGAAAATGTTTTGTAGATTGTTGAACATGTTTGACATAACATAAATTTTTTTCAAAATGATAAATTATTGTATTGCTATGTTTGTGAACTCATTATTTTGCAGGGTACCAAAACACATTTTCAAAATTTGATCACAAACACAAAATCATTTCAAAATAACATGAAGATGGACAAATTGGTGAAAAGACTCCCAACTCATGCAAAAGAAAAACATAAAAATAACTTGTCTTCAATATTTGTACGAAACCATTTTTAAGACAAATAACTTTTTAGATGTGAGTTGAAGCAAAAGCTTATTTTGCCATGAAGAATAAATTATTGAAGAAAAATTTAAGAATGGGTGTTAATTAAGTGTTCAATGGGTAACATGTTATTGTGTTGTAGTTCTTTTATAATGCTTTTAGGATCTATAACGTAATTTAAAATCCAATGGGACCTTAGTAGATTGAAGCCAATTGATGGCCACTACAATGACTTTGTTTTCAAATTTTCAAAGTAACTTAAGTGGCCCATAGTAATTAGTTGACTTTTGACAAATGGAAACATTGTGTTTCTTCAAGGATGATGAAGTCAATATGTAGAATAAGGATGTGTTGAAACTAATGCATTGAATTTTATTAAAGTAAGGAATTTCTGACAATTAAGGTGTTGGCAATGTAGGCTACAAAAATAACCATATGAAATTTCAAATAAAAAGATGGCAACCATATGAAAGCTATTTTTTAGCCCAAAAGAAACAAAATTGCTAGGTCATTCCATCTTTAGCCACATAAAAGCATTTTTTTCAAAAACCAATGGTATGAAAAATAGAGTCCTAGTGTTTTTCTAACAATGATTTACTATTTGATCATGTGCAATTTGTGAGGCATATCACACACCAAATGTTATATTATTTATTTTTAAATACTTCAAAATGAAAATATTACCCAAATGTTTGTTTGCTATTTGGGAAATAAGAAATAGAGCTTCATTCCATAGTTGTTGAACAAATAAAAATGTGTTGTGTTTTTTTTTTTTTTTGGCTACCCAATTGCCCAACAAAGATGTGTTTGGTCATCACTAGACACATCTTGATGCTGCCCACACAAAAAAAAATGTCTTATTATACACACTTTGGACTTGTAATGTACACTAAAAGGCACATATAATATGCCCTATAGTCTATTACACACCTTGGTGTTACCTAGACAAAATTTGTGTATGGGCATATCCATATTTTTCTTTAAAAGGTGGATTGGGCCAAGGGCAAACAAGGAAAAAAAAAAAGATAGAGTATGTTTGTACTCTTTGCAATAAGGGCCCATTGTTGATTTAAAGTTTTCCATATTTTGAATGTGTTTGTTTCTTTTTGAACTTGTATGGGAGCTTTATTAGCATCAATGCATTCTTGTATAATAATGCACTCATCAATTTGGTATAACAAGTTATGCTTGGTGTTTTTTTGGTGTCAAGTTTTGGCATCATAGGACCAAAACATACAAAAATAAAATATTATATCACTTATTCCCCTTGATTTGCTGAAAACAATCACCATTTTTTACCAAAATATTGAAAATTTTATACAAAAACATCATTTTTTGACACATTTGCTAAATGTTGCAATTAATTGCCACATTTTGATTTGTGGTTATTTTTAGCATTAATTATAATAAGTTCTAGCCATTAACGTGTAATAGCAAAAAAATTGAAAATTAAAAACCCTTGTAATGCTCTAGTTATTACCATTGTTGTGTGGTTTTAAAAAAAAACTTAAAACCACTAGTTTTAGTTCTTTAAATATTCCATCATTAAAGATATATTGATTATGGTTTTTTGAAAATTTTCCAAGATCAAATAATCACTACTTACAATCATTTAAAAAACCTTTAAAAACTAATGGTTTTCATGAAAGAACTATAAAAAAACCTATGGTTTTTTATCCAATTCTTTGATTTTTTCATTTCTTGAAAACCAATAAGAAAGTCAATATATACAAATGTTGAATGAGTACTTGGACTATTGAATAGGAATTGACAGTTCTGAATCCAAGTATGTAGAACCTACTCGAACTTAAGTTCACTTTTGAAAACCAAGTAGAATAAGAACTAAAAGGTTTCATCGATGTTAACCCAATTTTTCATATTATATAATAACTGGTTTACTTAACCAGTAACTAGTAAGGCATTTTGATTGAGAATACTTTAATTTTCTAATTAACAAGTTCAAAGGACAATTGGTTTGTAGGACAATTGGTTTGTTACAAGAACTAGTAACCGAATAGTTGCAGTAATTGGATGGCTAACAGAATAGGAAAATTTGAACTTGTGACCAATAACTTGTTTTAATTTTTTGAATTGTATTGGCTAGTGATTATCTAAGTTACAACAATATTATGAGTCGGTATAATTAGGAAGATTTGAGCATAGAAAGGATCAAAATTCCTTTCCATCATTTTTTGTGTAACTCTTAGAGAAGTGTTGGATTTTTAAATCAATATCGCTAAAGATTCTTTTTGAACATTGTTTCCTTTCTATTTTGAAAATTCTAGCTTGAGATTGTACTTCTTGATGCATAAACAAGAAAAATAAAATATTTTTATGAATTCTTATGTTCAAAACCGGAGTAACCTATTGATGCAAATTAATAAACCAAAGTTATAAACTTGAAAAAGAAAATATAAACCACATAGGGCAAAAAACACCCTTAACATTTGGCGACCATGTAGTGGAACAAAATTGTAAGCAAAAGTTTTTAAAAGAAAAATGCTTACGCTTTTTAATTTTAATAATTGTTTTGTTTAAAATTGTAGGTTTGGATTTGGAATAAGTTTTAGGAGTTTTATAAGAATTTCCTTGTGTCTATTATTTTATTTTTTTTACAAAATAATCATGAGTGTTTTTGGATATACATGTTGAGTTTTGATATTTTCATTAGTAACTTGTTAACCAAAGGGAAACCTAAATAAGTGATTTCAAAAAAATGTCAAGAGTAATCACAAGAGGCCTTAAAAGGCAAATGGAATTAGAAGCACCACAACAATTTGTTCATGAAGGGGTGCAGCCACAAGAACAAACATGTTCTCAAGTTGAGGGAGCACGACCAATTCAACCTCCTAGCAATGAGCCTCAACAACCTATTACAACATAAGTACCTTCTCATCAAATACTTGTAGAGCAGGAGGAAAGAAGGAAACAACAAGTACCTTCAACTTGTCAATTTTTGACACCTCAGTAGTTGTCCCAACAATAGAAGTCAAATGCACAACCGGGTGAACAAAATACCAAACTTGTTCGACATGTTGATGAAGTAACCTTTGCAGGACATAAATGGCAATTTGCAACACCGGATTACTATATTCCCAAAGCAACTACACCCTTTCAATCAATATTGGTTATTAGGTACTATACATCTGAACCAATTCTTATTTTGAATCCAACCATAGTCGATTCAAAATTGGAACGTAATCTAATTTTAACTCGATTGGAATAGCTACAAAACTTGGAGCAAAAACCTTCACACCAATTGAATTCTCAACAACATGCATAATCGATGGAAGCAATAATGGCCCCAGTTGTTGTTCAATAAACAAAACCATTTCATCAAATTGTTTGGTTAAATGCACTTGTCATGAAAACTATCAAATGACCATTGGTTCAATGATGTGTATTGGTTACAACGACCCAACCTACTGTTGAAGCTACATTAACTTGTGCATATTGTCAATAGGTTGGACATGAGTTCAAGAATTGTCCTTTTGTGGATGATAAATTGAAAAA